>OGOV01003544.1_pt1 | contig 10296 bp, 10 predicted proteins | sample 1552711 | NCBI WGS metagenome assembly OGOV01 (sample SAMEA2580216, study PRJEB22360) | human gut metagenome | biome: human gut; feature: human-associated habitat; material: faeces | place: Denmark | collected 2008/2010 | reverse complement strand
AATTAATATTTTTACTTATCATACAAAAATAAAGAGCAGGAAAATTTTTCTCCTGCTCTTAAAAAAATTATTTGCTATTTTTCTCATTTTCCGAAATTTTCAAGTCTTTTAGTGCTTTTTCATACTCTGGCTGCAACGCATCATATTCTTTTTTGACTTCTGGATTGCGTAATGCTTTGTCTTTGTAAACTTGATAACTACTCATAAGTACACCTCCTAGCATATATTATAGACCATTACAGATATAAAGGAATCCGATTCCATGTTGAAAAAAATAGATTTTGTTATGATTTTCAGTATTTTTTGTTATGATTTAATTAGAACAAACTACCATATCATAGCAACATACGACTCTCGCATTGTTCGCTGACGGTTAGGACCATGATTAAGCCACAGACTAACTTTGGACAACGCATCCATTCGGGTCATCCCTGACCCACGATAAGCATCATATTTATCTTGCGCAATGCGCCGGCGGACACTATGCCAGCTATGATGTTCTAAGTCTAATTTGTCTTCCGTCCTGCGTAACCATTTATTAAGGCTATTATCCTTCGGGGCAATTAACTTTCCTTGCTTATTTACCATTTTCTGTAGCGCGTCTGTCTGCCATAATCGCCGTAGTTCCGGAGTCCACGGACGCAAACAAATTTTACCATTTTTGCAACGGATAGATAATCCTTCTTCCGTTGCTCTTACACCATAAGCCATGTCACTTACTCGTACGCCTACCTGCATTTCTAACAGGTAACAGGCCGCGGATTTTGATGGATTTTCCATCGCGTATGATGCTATTTTATAATAATCCTCTCTTGGTATCACATCTTTTGCACCCCTATCTTTCGCTGGATCAGACCAGGCCCATACCTGCGGACAACTTAAATCCAAGCCCATGCATTTTCCAATTTTTTTCATCTCATGTCTATAATCATCCAGAGTTTTTTGAGTACAATTTCCAATTACTGCCTTAATGTCAAGATACCTTTTTACGGCTTCTGGTGTTAACTGTAACACGCTTTTTACATCAGGACAAGTTTTGCAAAAGTCATTAATCCTGTCTAAATATTGATTGCGTGATGTGATGCTATATATTTTTTCGGTTGTATCTAAGCTAGCCTTATGCTGCCGTTTATCAATACCAAATCTAAAGGCATTAAAGACCGCAGACCGCATTTTATGACGTAACGTTTCGGACATTTTTATTTCCCCCTTTCAAGCTTTATGGAATCTCCATAACCCACGGTTTCTAGCCCTTTCGTGTGCCCCATAGATTTGCCGTGCCAAAGCGTTGTCACGACAAATCTATGGGGACACTGTGACTTTAATTTGTCGAAAAAATTTAAGGGTTCCGGGGACATCCAGGATACCCTTAATAACCTAAATAATTGATAGTTACAAATACATTTGACAGTTAAATGATTCAGTTCCTCCGCCCTTATCCTGGGCTATATATGGTACCAGTCCTGCCTGTCAAAACAGGGCTGTCGTGCCTTTCTCCGCTTTCTGGAGCAGATACGATTACCTACTCCAAATCGCTATATCTCCGTTTTTTTCACTTCCATATTTTACTATAATTTTACAGTAAAATTGTGTAATTATCTGTAAATTATAATTTGGGAAATCCGAGAAAAAACTAAAAACTCTGTTGCTATAAATTTACAAGTTACCTGCTGCATATCTATTTTTAAAGACATCGGTGCAGCAATCCTATGCCTACCTTATTTTCAATGATCCATTCATACATTTCTCATCGGACACAATAAGGAGGTCACCAACTATAATAATAGTTACATGCTCAGGCGTTGCCCCCATCTTTGTAAGACAATCATATATCATATCGTATTTATACCTGAGACTTTATGGCTTCCTCCTTATTTGAATATCTACGCAAATAATGTGTAGGATTTCAAAAATTTTCTTTTTCTACTTAATCTACTCAATCCACTATCTACATCTGCCTACAGACAACTAAGGAGCCAAGCCACATATATCCTCCAAACATCTTTAACTAATCTACAACTATATAATGATAGATTGGAGCAACAAATAAAAGAACTAGATTAAATAAAACGAATAAATAAAAGAATCTGATTCCATCTTACTATGGCGAGCAATACTAAGAAAGAATCCACTTCCATTAAACTATTGCCTGCCAGAGTAAATAACAGCAGCTTAACATCATATCTAAAATATCTAAATACACATATATCAGTGAAAAAAATACACACATATATATGTCACTTTTAAAGCACAGTTATATCTGTGTATTTTTATACACACAACTTGCTTGTATAATTAAGCCTTGTTTTTTTATACTTTACTTAAACAATAAGTAATGATAAAATATTTAATTGTCGGACTGGGAAACATTGGCCCTGAATATCATGAAACCCGGCACAATATCGGATTTATGACGGTAGAAGCATTGGCAAGAATCAATAATGCTCCTCCTTTTATTGACGGACGTTACGGATTCACAACCAGCTTTTCAGTCAAAGGGCGCCAGTTAATCCTGCTGAAACCTTCCACCTTCATGAACCTAAGCGGTTTTGCTGTCCGCTACTGGATGCAAAAAGAAAACATCCCATTAGAAAATGTGCTGATAGTGGTAGATGACTTGGCACTCCCTTTCGGTACTTTACGTTTAAAAGGAAAAGGGAGTGACGCTGGACATAATGGATTGAAGCATATTGCCTCAACCTTAGGAACACAAAATTATGCCCGTCTGCGATTTGGTATCGGTAATGATTTCCCACGTGGCGGGCAGATTGATTATGTACTGGGACATTTCACAGATGAAGACTGGAAGACAATGGAGGAAAGGCTGGCAACGGCAGGTGAGATTATTAAAAGTTTCTGTCTTGCCGGAATTGATATCACTATGAACCAGTTCAATAAAAAATAAAGATAATAACTAAAATGGCTGAAGCAAGAATAGACAAATGGATGTGGGCTGTACGTATCTTCAAAACACGTACGATAGCAGCAGAAGCTTGTAAAAAAGGCCGTGTCACCATAAATGGAGCACTCGTCAAGGCCGCACGTATGGTAAAGCCGGGAGATGTAATTCAGGTTAAAAAGCCGCCTATCACATATTCATTCAAAGTGCTGCAAGCAATTGAAAAACGTATAGGAGCCAAACTCGTCCCCGAAATGATGGAGAACGTCACAACTCCTGACCAATATGAACTATTGGAAATGAGTAAGATCAGCGGCTTCATTGACCGAGCACGAGGAACCGGACGTCCTACCAAAAAAGATCGACGAAATCTGGAAGAGTTTACAACACCAGAATTTATGGACGACTTTGATTTTGAATTTGATTTCGATAGCGAAGACTAACCGAATTAACGCCTAAGCAAGGTTTCCTTTGTTACATATTGTCATTTTAGGCACGAATTACAGAATGCTCGTTTTATAAAAAAACGGTCACACAAAACAACAGGATAATCCGTGCCTGAAATTACTACTTACAGATTTGCCCTTACTGCATCAATCAATTCCTGATACTCAGCATCCGTCAAATAAACCTTTCCCGGATTCATCTGGAATATACCACCATAGTCAGGACCATCCACATATTTCGGAGCCAAATGAAAATGTAAATGAGATAATTTATCCGAATAAGCACCATAATTTATCTTTTCCGGTTGAAATGCTTTCTGCATGGCGCGGGTAACTCGTGTCACATCTGCCATAAAAGCATTACGATCTTCATCGCTCAATTCATTCAAATCGTTTGCGTGATCCTTGTAGGCAACAAGGCAACGTCCTCGATAAGTTTGTTCCTTAAACAGGAATACACGTGATACACTCAACTGCGCAATCTCAATCATCAGATTATGCAGCGTTTCATTGTTCTGACAATACAGACATTCTTTAGGATCGCTTTTCATGATACAATTATTTTATATTTTAACGAAACAAAAATAGGTGTTCTATTTTTATCCGACCTGTACTTTTTCGCTTTTTTGATCGATTAATTGGTATACATCCTCTTTCTCACCTACCACCCACACTACATCTCCTTCTACAAGCGGCACATTTACATCCGGTACCATCAACGCACCGTCCTCATTTTCAATGCCCGCTATCATACAGTGATACTTATCACGAATACCCGATTCACGAATTGTCTTACCTAGAAAGACAGAATCTGCATCTATGATAAACTGCCTCAAAGCCATTTCACTCTTTTCATATACATCCCAGTCGATCTTTGCGCCATTTTGCATAGCCTCATTAAAAACACTCAATTGCTCATCCGTTCCTATCACTTGTATCTTATCCATTGGGAACAAACGGACGGAGCCTCCGGGAATGTTAATCCTTCTCTTTCCACGAAGAATAGAAGCTACATGTACACCGAACTTCTTTCCCAAATTCAGTTCCAGCAATGTTTTACCAGCCCAAGAAGATTCTCCGGGAATTTCCATATCGGCAAGATGTAAATCATGAGACAACAAACGTCCGGCATATTCCGGTTTCTTTTCTCCCAGATATTCTGCACGCACATCTCTTGAACGAAGATTCTGAAAGAAACGTCGCTCAATTAATATTGACTGTTTTTTCAAACGGCGTGACCATACCATAAGCAACACGACAAGCACAGCAACCCCTATTATTAAGCCGATAGATGCTTTGAACAATCCCGATATTACAAAAATAACGAACAGTGCCGCTATCATAATCCGGATAACGATAGTAGAAACTAAGGGAGCACGATTCGTACGGCTATCATGCCACAAAGTCACAAACTCGACCGAATGATTTTTCTTCACCATAATAGCACGCAAAAAAGGAGCAATACATAGAATAACAAAGACCGCTCCCAACAGTGACGCCCAGAAATGGGGTAAGTTCTCCTTAAAGAACGGTACCACAAAGCGGAAAGAAAGAGCAATGATAGATATGCTGACTATCGAATAAACAACTGTAATACGCACCATTGCTATCAATAACTTTTTCCACAGATTTTCGTGATTGAGTGCGGTTTGCGATCCGGAAGAATAACGCATCAAGAACTTTCTCCAGGATTCCGGCAAGTGAGCATCAACAAAAGTGGAAGCGGGTTCCGCCAGACGAATCATATAGGGAGTTAGAAAAGTGGTAATAACGGAAACTGCCACCACTATCGGATACAGGAAATCACTCGTCACATGCAAAGATACTCCCAACGAGGCTATAATAAATGCAAACTCACCGATTTGTGTCAAACTAAAGCCACATTGCATAGCTGTTTTCAAGGGCTTTCCGGAAAGAATTACTCCAAATGTTCCGAAAATTGCCTGTCCCAAAATTACTGCCAGAGTAATTACTATGATAGGTATGGCATACTCCACAATCATTGCCGGATCTACCATCATACCCACCGATACGAAAAAGATAGCTCCGAAAAGATCTTTGACCGGTTTCACTAATCGATCTATGGATTCCGCTTCGATGGTCTCGGCTAAGATAGACCCCATAATGAACGCACCGAATGCGGCGGAGAATCCCGTATTGGCAGCCATTACCACCATACCGAAACATAATGCCAGGGATACGATAAGTAAAGTCTCCTCTCCCATTAGTTTCCTGCAACGTTTCAGAAATTCAGGAATTAAATAAATACCCACTACAAACCATAAAATAAGGAAGAACAATAACTTTCCGATACTTTCCAACATCTCCGTACCTTCAAAATTATGACTTACTGCCATAGTGGAAAGCATCACCATTAAAACGATAGCCAATATATCTTCCAGAATCAAGATACTTAACACAAGCCCTGTGAACTGTTTTTTTCTCAATCCCAGATCATCAAATGCTTTATAAATAATAGTAGTAGAGGACATTGCAATCATACCGCCCAGGAACAGACTATCCATTCGGTGCCATCCGAAACTCATACCGACTCCTATCCCCAACAAAATCATACAAAAGATAATGGTACAAGCAGCTATGATAGCGGAACCACCCACTTTTACAATCTTTTTAAAACTAAATTCAAGCCCGAGAGCGAACAATAAAAAGATAACACCGATATCCGCCCATGTCTTAATGTTGGCACTATCCATTACTGAAGGCGTAAACGGCATATGAGGACTTGCCAAAAATCCGGCAACGACATACCCCAGCACTAGAGGCTGCTTCAACTTCTTGAATAACAGAGTCATGATACCGGCACAGATCAATATCAGTGCGAGATCAGCTATAAGAGTAGGTAATTGAGACATTAGTTCATCGTATTTGATGACAAAATTATAATATTTCTATGGCATAAACAACATATTAACGGATATGTTTCATAGTAACCGTCATAAAATCAATTAGCCCCGGAAAACGTTGACATATTTCCGAGGCTAACCTATAAAATAGAGTTTAATCTTTATTTTCTAAAAGGTGGTTTCACCACTACTGCTTTCAGTTTACGTCCGCGCATATCAATGCAAATTTCAGTACCGATTTTACTATATTCCGGTTTCACATATCCCATACCAATACCAATTTTACGGGTAGGCGACATAGTACCGGATGTAACCACTCCAATCTTCTCTCCTTCCTGATTCACTAGTTCATAACCGTGACGAGGAATCCCCCGGTCAATCATTTCAAAGCCGACTAATTTACGAGTTGTTCCTTCCGCTTTCTGCTTCTCTAACATAGGACGGTTGATAAAGTTTTTGCCTTCTACAAATTTCGTGATCCAGCCCAAACCGGCTTCTATAGGTGAAGTCGTATCATCCAAATCATTGCCATAGAGACAGAAGCCCATTTCCAGTCGGAGTGTATCACGCGCTCCCAACCCCACCGGTTTAATACCAAATTCTTCACCAGCTTCGAAAATAGCTGTCCAAATTGTATCGGCTGCACTCGGATAGAAATAGAGTTCAAAACCTCCTGCACCCGTATAACCTGTATTAGAGATTATCACATTGTCCTCGCCTGCAAACTTTCCAACTTTAAAAGTATAATATGGAATAGATGATAAATCAACATCCGTCAGTTTTTGCAAAGCAAGAATTGCTTTCGGACCTTGCACAGCAAGCTGACCTATATTATCAGAGGAATTTTCCAACTCCGCCCCCTCTGTATTATGAGACACACACCAATCCCAATCTTTATCCATATTGGCAGCATTAACCACCAACAAATATTTTTCCGGTTCATAATGATAAACCAGTAAATCGTCTACAATACCACCATCTTCATTAGGGAAGCAGGTATATTGTATCTTACCGGGAGTTAATGCCGCCACATTATTGGAAGTCACTTTCTGTAGAAAAGCCAATGCATTCGGACCTTTCACCCAAAATTCTCCCATGTGGGATACATCAAACACACCGACTGAATTGCAAACAGTCAGATGTTCATCAATGATGCCGGAGTATTCTATCGGCATATTATAACCGGCAAACTCGTGCATTTTAGCACCTAGTGCTATATGTTTCTCTGTAAACGGAGTGGTTTTCATGAATCTCAGTTTTTAAGTATTAAGTATTAAGTTTATATATCAGGTATATCCGTAATTGAAAATCATCTGGAAGCTACCAGCTCGGCGATCTTCACAATAACGTTCATCGCCTTTTCCATATTCTGAATAGGAACAAACTCATAACGTCCGTGAAAATTCAGACCACCGGCAAAGATATTCGGACATGGCAGACCTTTGAAAGAAAGCTGCGCACCGTCCGTACCTCCACGAATTGGCTTCACATTCGGTTTCACGCCTACGGCTTCCATAGCAGCAAAAGCGATGTCAATAATGTGCATTACCGGTTCTATCTTTTCACGCATATTATAATATTGGTCGCGCAATTCAAGAGTTACAGTGCCTTCACCATATTCGGTATTCATCCGGGCAACCAGGCGTTCTATCTCTTTCTTACGTTCTTCGAATTTAGCCCGGTCATGGTCACGAATAATATAAGAAACAGTGCATTGCTCCACTTCGCCCTGAATACCGATCAAATGATAGAATCCCTCGTAGCCTGTCGTATGTTCCGGTCTTTCTATAGAAGGCAACAGAGTAATAAACTGATTGGCAAGATAGATCGAGTTAATCATCTTATTTTTGGCGTACCCCGGATGTACATTGCGTCCCTTAAAAAGAATCTTGGCAGCAGCAGCATTAAAGTTTTCAAACTCTAGCTCTCCTACTTCACCTCCGTCCATTGTATATCCCCATTCACAACCGAACTTCTCCACATCAAATTTATGAGCGCCTTCACCAATTTCTTCGTCCGGATTAAAGCCGATGCGAATCTTCCCGTGTTTGATCTCAGGATGTTCTTTCAAGTAAACAACAGCCGATACTATTTCGGCGATCCCAGCTTTATCATCTGCACCCAACAATGTTTTTCCGTTGGTAACAATCAGGTCCTCTCCTTTATGATCAAGCAATTCGGGAAATTGAACGGGAGAAAGAATTATATTATCTTCGGCACAAAGCATGATATCCGAACCATCGTACTTTTCTACAATACGCGGAGTCACATCTTTACCACTCATATCAGGACTTGTATCCATGTGGGCAATAAATCCGATTGTGGGTACATCCTTATCTATATTGGCAGGAAGCGTGGCAAAAAGATAGCCATGCTCGTCCAGAGTAATATCCTCCAGGCCTAAAGATTCCAACTCTGTTTTCAAATATTCAGCAAATACCATTTGCTTCGGAGTACTGGGGGTAATCCCTGTCGATTCATCAGATTGTGTATCGAAGCTTACGTACTTTAAGAATCTGTCTACTAAAGTCATGTTATTTAATTACAAGTTATTAATTACAATTTGATAGTTTATAGTGCCGTAAAGGTAAAAAAAGAGCCGTGAATTACAAAGCAATTCACGGCTCTTTTTTATTGTATAATATCTTTTAAAAGTGGCTACTACCATCAAAGCAGTGTGTACACACTTTACATTTCGGCAATCCGATAGCTTCAATCAATGTTTCGAGAGTATTAAATTTCAAAGAAGTCAGACCGAAGCGTTCGGCAATAATGCTAACCATCTTCTCATATTCAGGAGAGCCGGTGGTAGCATATTTCTCCAGATTCTTATCTTCGTCACCTTCCAATTCCTTTATAATACGGCGGGTAATCAACTCCAACGCATTCTTGGAAGCTGAGAATCCGACAAACGGACAAGCATAAATCAACGGAGGACAAGCAATACGCATATGTACCTCTTTTGCTCCATAATCATACAGAATCTTCACATTATCACGTAACTGAGTTCCACGAACGATTGAATCGTCACAAAACAACAAACGTTTGCCTTGGAGCATGGCACGATTCGGAATCAGTTTCATCTTCGCTACAAGAGAACGCATCTCCTGATTGCTCGGTGTAAAACTACGAGGCCATGTCGGTGTATATTTCGAAATAGCCCGATGATAAGGGACTCCCTTGCCTTCTGCATATCCTAATGCCATGCCGACTCCCGAATCAGGAATGCCACAAGCACAGTCTACTTCCGATTTATCCATTTGTCCCATTTTCAAGCCACTCGTGAAACGTACTTCCTCAACATTCTTCCCTTCATAACAGGAAGTCGGGAAACCATAATACACCCACAAGAACGAACAAATCTGCATACCTTCACCCGGCTTACGTAGTTGTACAACATGATCGCTGTACAGACGTACAATTTCGCCCGGACCCAGATATCGGTCAATCTCATAATCCAGATTCGGAAAACTGGATGATTCACTGGTTGCAGCATACGCACCCTCTTTCTTTCCGATCACTACGGGAGTACGTCCCCACTGGTCACGGGCAGCAATAATACTTCCGTCTTCCGTCAACAGAAGCATGGAACAAGAACCTTTGATATGCTTGAATACATTTTCGATACCCTCGACAAAAGTTTTGCCTTGTATGATAAGTAATGCAATAAGTTCCGTCTGATTGGTGTTGCTTGAACTAAGTTCGGCGAAATGCATATTCTGCGAGAGAAGCTCATCTTCCAATTCTTTAATATTGGTGATTTTTGCGACAGTAACAATGGCAAAGCGTCCGAGGTGAGAATTAATAATAATAGGCTGTGCGTCTGTATCACTAATAATACCGATTCCGGCATTTCCTTTGAACTTATCCAGTTCATCTTCAAATTTAGTACGGAAATAAGTACTTTCCAGGTTGTGGATTGATCGGATGAAACCTCGCTCTTCACTATAGGTAGCAAGTCCACCCCGTTTCGTCCCCAAATGTGAATTATAATCTGTACCGTAGAATAAATCAGTCACGCAGCTCACTTGTGAGACTGTTCCGAAAAAACCTCCCATGTCGTTCTCTTTATTGATGATGTTTTAAA
>OGOV01003539.1_pt1 | contig 10307 bp, 8 predicted proteins | sample 1552711 | NCBI WGS metagenome assembly OGOV01 (sample SAMEA2580216, study PRJEB22360) | human gut metagenome | biome: human gut; feature: human-associated habitat; material: faeces | place: Denmark | collected 2008/2010 | reverse complement strand
ACAATCAAATGAAAAGACAGGATTTAATGCGTGCAGCCGAAATTACATCATACGCTGCAACGAAGATAAATAAGAATGAGCCAGTATCTCTTGAAGTACTGATGAGGATATGTCAGGTGTTTCATTGTGATATTGGAGATATATGCGAAGTTATTTTAGACGAAGATTAAAACACGGAGGTAATTATAGATGGCAAGGGCTGCTAAACCAAAGAAAGAAATATCAATGGAAGAAGCACTTTGGAAAAGTGCTGATAAACTGAGAGGTTCTGTTGAGCCTGCGGAGTATAAGCACGTTGTTCTGAGTTTATTCTTCCTTAAATTTGCCAGTGACAAGTTTGAGGAATGCCGTAATAAGATTATTTCTACACACGGCGAAAAGTATGCGGATATGAAGCCGTTTTATACTCAGGAAAATGTATTCTATCTTCCTGAAGAAAGCCGTTGGAAGTACATTATTGAAAATGCAAAGCAGGACGATATTGCCCTGAAGATAGATACAGCACTTTATACGATTGAAAAGAACAACCCGGCACTGAAAGGTGCTTTGCCGGATAACTATTACTCCCGCTTACATATTGATACGGCAAAGTTGGCTTCTTTGCTTGATGAAATCAATCGTATCAACACTGATGATAAAGAGAACGACATTATAGGTCGTGTATATGAGTATTTTCTTAGTAAGTTCGCTCTTGCAGAAGGAAAAGGTAAAGGAGAGTTCTACACACCAAAGTGTATTGTAAACCTGATTGCCGAAATGCTTGAGCCTTACGATGGAATACTTTATGACCCTTGTTGCGGTTCGGGCGGTATGTTTGTGCAGTCCATCAAGTTCGTAGAAGCACACAGCGGTAATAAAAAGAAAGTGTCTATTTACGGTCAGGAATACACAAATACCACTTTCAAACTGGCAAAAATGAACTTAGCTATCCGTGGTATTTCTGCAAATCTTGGAGAAATGGCAGCCAATACATTTACCAATGACCAGCACAAAGACCTTAAAGCAGATTTCATTATGGCAAACCCGCCTTTCAATCAGAAGCAGTGGAGAGCCGAAAATGAGCTTGTAGATGACCCTCGTTGGAACGGCTATGAAGTTCCGCCGACAAGTAATGCAAACTATGGTTGGATACTGAATATTGTTTCCAAACTCTCACAAAACGGTGTGGCAGGTTTCTTGCTTGCCAATGGTGCATTATCTGATGACGGTACAGAGCTGAAAATCAGACAGCAGCTTATAGAAAATCATTTGGTAGAAGCGATTATTATTCTTCCGAGAAACCTTTTCTATACCACGGACATCAGCGTTACCCTTTGGGTACTCAATAAGAATAAAAAGGCTCGTGTTGTGGAACAGAACGGAAAGCTCAAACGCTATCGTGACCGAGAAGATGAAATACTCTTTATGGATTTACGACAGATGGGCAGTCCTTATGAGAAGAAGTACATTGAATTGACAGAGGAAGATAGAGCTAAAGTTACAAGTGTATATCATAACTGGCAGCAGGAAGGCTATGAGGAAACTTATGAGAATGTGCCAGAGTTTTGCTATTCTGCTTCTTTTGAAGAAGTAAAGGAAAAAGGATTTACTCTTGTACCGAGCAGATATATTGAGTTTGTCAATCGTGATGAGAACATCGACTTTGATACAAAAATGAAGTCGTTGCAGGGAGAACTCAAGGAACTTCTTGTTCAAGAGGAAAAATCCAAATCAGATTTACTTGCTGTATTTAAGGAGTTGGGATATGAAATCGAATTATAAACAGTTGGGGCAATTTATCCGTCAGGTTGATGTTAGAAATTCTGAGGGAAAAGAAGAAAATTTACTTGGTGTTTCTGTTCAAAAGAAATTTATTCCATCTATTGCAAATACAGTTGGAACGGATTTTAAGAAATATAAAGTGGTAAAAAAAGGGCAGTTTACATATATTCCAGATACATCAAGGCGAGGAGATAAAATAGGGATTGCTCTGTTGGAAGATTATGAGGAAGGACTTGTAAGTAATGTTTATACAGTCTTTGAGATAATTGATGAGAAACAACTTATTCCGGAGTATTTAATGCTTTGGTTTAGCAGACCGGAATTTGATAGGTATGCTCGTTTTAAGTCACACGGAAGTGTACGAGAAGTTATGGATTGGGACGAAATGTGTAAGGTAGAGTTGCCAGTTCCGCCCTATGAAAAGCAAAAAGAGATTGTAGATGGATATAAGGCAATTACAGAAAGAATTGCTCTGAAACAGAAGATAAATGATAATTTAGAAGCAACTTTATCTGCTTTATATAAAGAGTTTTTTACTATAACATCTTCTGACGAATTACCTTTTGGTTGGAGAGTTGCACCTTTTTCAGATATTGCAGCCATAACAATGGGACAGTCACCCCAAGGCGATGATTGTAATAATGACGGAGTAGGAGAACCTTTGTTAAACGGACCAACAGAGTTTGGCTTTTATTCGCCATCTCCCGTGCAATGGACAACAAATGGTAAAAAACATTGTGTTGAGGGCGATTTATTGTTTTGTGTTCGTGGCTCAACAACCGGACGTATGAATTGGGCTAATCAATCATACGCTATTGGGCGAGGATTAGCAGCAATTCATCATAAAAGCGATTGCACCTTAAATTGGTTTGTAAAGGCTATGATAGATAACAGCCTTCAAGAAATTCTTTCAGCTGCAACAGGTTCTACATTTCCAAATGTAGGTAAAGATTTGTTAAACGGCTTTCAGGTTATAATTCCAGATGACAATTCTTTACGAGAATTTGGTGTAAAAGGTCATTCTATTTTCAGTATGATAAGCAACAATGCTAAAGAAATAGATGTACTCGTAGGTTTACAAAGAACCTTATTGTCTAAATTGATGATTTAAGCCGCTAAATTATCATTTACTGCAAGGAGTGTGAAAAATGGATAAAGAAAAGTTAATCAAACTTGCAGAGGACTTATATCAAAGTGCATTTGACGCTAATGCGTATTATGGAATTATGATGCAGTATAGAGAAATGAGCAAGAAGTACAACAATGAAATGAATCTTTCGCCGGCTTTTTATCAAGTAGTGTATGGGGCGTTGCAAAAGGCTTGTTTTATGGAAATTGCAAAATTGTATGATAAAACAAAAGACGTTGTTTCAGTTGGTTTGCTCTTAAAGTATTGCAGAGATAATTTGGACTTATTTCCCGAATATAGAGATATAGTAACAATTAAGGAAGATGGCAGAGAATATTCTTTTCAAGTGCCATACCAGCATCATTTGAAACCAACGGAAGAATGTTTCTATGAAAATGAAGTGAAAAGCCAAAGAGAAATTCTAAAACTGTTTGATACACCTGATTTTGAAAAAGTACCAGTACGAGTTAATCTGACATTTTCAGGGCTTTTAGAATTATATCAAAAGCGTTTTTGCTCTCTTAGCAAGAAACAAGAGAATATTCGTGTTCAAAGAAATAAAATATATGCTCATAATGATGAGAAACATATTTTAGCAGAAGAAAAGGTATGGGACAAAAATCCGGTTACATATCCTGACATTCAGGAGTTGATAGATTTTGCTCTTGATTGCACAAGGCTAATACTTGGGGCATTGACTGGAGTGAGCCGTGCAGTGAGTTATGGAAATATAGATGATATGGAAGGAACTCTAATGCTTGCAAAATTGGGACTGAAATATCAGGATTATGAAATGGAACAGCGACATAAGCAAATATTGAAAGAGATATATGCTGATAAAAAGGAGTGAACGCAATGGCAAATTTTAATGAACACGCATTGGAAATGTCAATAATGGAGTTGTTCAAAGACGAGGGGTACACCTATGTCAGCGGCGACCAGATACATAGAGAAAGGACAGAGGTTTTGCTTACGGACGACCTGAAGCAATACCTCTATAATCGCTATGCGAAAGATGGTATCACACCGAGTGAGGTGGATAGTGTCATTCTAATGCTGCGTAATATTTCCGGTACGATTTATGAAGCAAACAAAGCTGTATTTAAGTTGCTCTGCGATGGATTTATTCTTAACCGTGAGGATAGAACGCAGAAAGACCTCTATATTGAACTTATTGATTTCGACACTCCCGAAAACAATATATTCAAAGTGGTTAATCAGTTTGAAATTGAAGGCGTAAATAATCAGTTGCGTATTCCTGATGGCATTGTGTTCGTAAATGGTATTCCTGTTGTTGTTCTTGAATTTAAGAGTGCGGTACAAGAGAATACGACCATAATGGACGCATATAAGCAGCTTACAATCCGTTACCGTAGAGATATTCCGGAGATTTTCAAATACAATGCGTTTGTTGTTATCAGTGACGGAGCAAATAATAAATATGGTTCTTTCTTCAGCCCGTATGATTTCTTCTATGCGTGGAGAAAGATAAACTCAGACGATAAAGAACTGGACGGTATCAATTCTCTTGTAACAATGATAAAGGGACTTTTCCGAAAAGACCGTTTGCTTGAAGTTATCAAAGATTTTATTTATTTTCCGGATAACTCAGATAAGGATTTGAAGATAGTGTGCCGTTATCCACAGTTCTTTGCGGCAAATAAATTGTATGAGAATATCAAGGCTCATCTTCGCCCTGAAGGAGATGGTAAAGGTGGTACATACTTCGGAGCAACAGGGTGCGGCAAGAGTTATACAATGCTTTTCCTTACCCGTATGCTGATGAAAAGCAAATACTTTTCTTCCCCGACTATTCTCATTATTACAGACAGAACAGACCTTGATGACCAGCTTTCCAAACAGTTTGTAGGTTCAAAGAAATATATCGGAGATGAAACTGTTGTAAGTATTGAGTCCCGTGAGAAACTTCGTGAGGAGCTTCAAGGACGAGAGAGTGGCGGTGTTTATCTGACTACCATTCAGAAATTTACAGAGGATTTGCAGCTTCTTACAGACAGAACGAACGTTATTTGTATTTCTGATGAAGCACACAGAAGCCAAATCAATCTCGACCAAAAGGTTAAGATTACAGAGTCAGGTGTTCAGAAAACCTATGGCTTTGCAAAGTATCTGCACGACTCTTTACCAAATGCAACTTATGTTGGATTTACCGGAACTCCGGTTGATGGAACAATCGAAGTCTTTGGTGGTGTTGTAGACGCATATACAATGACGGAAGCTGTTAAGGACGGTATTACAGTTAATCTTGTTTACGATGGTCGTGCAGCTAAGGTTATGCTTAATCAGGACAAGGTAAGACAGATTGAAGAATATTATGCACAGTGTGAGCTTGAGGGAGCAAATGAACATCAAGTAGAAGAAAGTCAGAAAGCAGTTGCTAAAATGGAAGTTATTATTGGCGACCCTGATAGACTTCGTGCTGTTGCGGAGGATTTTATCAAGCATTATGAAACCCGTGTGGCAGAAGGTGCAACCGTAGCAGGCAAAGCAATGTTTGTATGTTCCAACCGAAATATAGCATACGATTTCTATAAAATAGTAAAGAAACTCAGACCGGAATGGACAGAAAAGAAGATTTGTGATGACGGGGTTGTTCTGAGTGAAAAAGATAAAAAAGAGTTGAAGCCAATGGAAAAAATTAAGTTGGTTATGACTCGTAATAAAGATGATGAAAAAGACCTCTTTGATATGCTTGGCACAAAAGAGGATAGGAAAGAATTTGACCGTCAGTTCAAAAATCCGAAGTCAAACTTTAAGATTGCCATTGTTGTAGATATGTGGCTGACTGGTTTTGATGTGCCGGAGCTTGATACGATTTACATTGATAAGCCTATTCAGCAGCATACCCTTATTCAGACGATTTCCCGTGTAAATCGTGTATGCGAGGGCAAGGATAAAGGCTTGATTGTTGACTACATAGGTATCAAAAAAAACATGAACACTGCCCTCAAGAAATATACGAATTTTGAGAGCGAAGAATTTGAAGGTGTGGAGCAGTCTATCACGATTGTAAAAGACCAGTTAGAAGTTCTTGGTCAGATGTTCCATAACTTTAACAGCAGTGATTTCTTCAATGGTTCGCCTACCGAACAGCTTGCCTGCCTGAATCGTGCGGTTGAGTATGTGCAGTTGTCCGAAGAACTGGAAAGAAGATTTATGGCAGCAGTCAAGAGAATGAAACAGGCATTTAATCTTTGCAGCTCAAGTGAGAAATTCTCTGATGAAGATAAGGATTATATCCATTTTTATTGTGCTGTCCGTTCTATCCTTTTCAAATTGACAAAAGGCGATGCACCAGATATTGAGCAGATGAATGCTCGTGTCCGCAAAATGCTTGAGGGTGCAATTCAGTCTGATGGCATTGAGGAATTATTTGAAACCGGAAAGCATATATCGGTGGACATTTTCAGCGATGAGTATATGGATAAGATAAATGCTATTCAGTTGCCGAATACGAAAATCAAGATACTTCAAAGACTTCTTTCTCAGGCGATTGACGAGTTTAAGAAAGTCAATAAGATTATGGGTGTGGAATTTGCAGACAGACTCAAGAAAGTTGTTGATGAGTATAATAACCGTCGTCGTGATGAAGCGTATGCCAACGAAGTCCTTGATGATGTTGCGGAGCAGCTTGCACAGTTGTTGTCTGAACTGAAAACAGAAAAGAACTCCTTCAAGAATATGGGTATAGATTATGAAGAAAAAGCTTTCTATGATATTTTGAAAGCAGTTTCCAAGAAGTTTGAGTTTGAATATCCGGACGATAAAATGATTGAACTATCCAAGAGGATAAAGTTGATTGTTGATGATAAGTCACGCTATACCGATTGGTCTGCCCGTGATGATATTAAGGCAAACTTGCAAGTGGATTTGATATTGCTGCTTGATGAGTTCGGCTATCCGCCAGTAACCATTGATGATGTTTACAAGGAAGTTCTTGAGCAGGCAGAGAATTTCAAGAAGTATGCACAGTAAATGAGAGGTGTAAATGTAAATATGTTTTATGACGATTTAAATACAGAAGAACAAGTATCATACCTTATTAAACCAATCCTTCAAGTCCTTCAGGAAGCAGGTGGACAGTTAGAGCGTTCTGAAATTAGAGACAGAATTAGTGAGTTAGATGAGCATATTGCTGAATTTGAACAGAAACTATATACATCTAATAAAACAGGAAATCAGTACAAAAAATTTGATTTTAAGTTTAATTTTGCTATTAAAGAGCTTAGTTATGTCGGACTCATATCTTATGTGAAATTCAATCCAAAGATTACACTTACTCAAGATGGAGCAAATGTAGATTTAACAGATTTTGATGTTAAGACAGAAGTAAGGGATAAGGCTCGAAGCTATTGGGAGGAACATTCGACTAAGAACAAATCGAAAAACAAGCCAGTAGAAACACTGGAGGTTGAAGACGAGGAGAATGAATCCACAGATGACGAATTGTTAGATGATTTCAAGGTAAAACTTCAGAGTGCAATCGCTAATATGTCTCCAGCAAAGTTTGAACAATTTTCACGAGCACTTCTTACAAAGATGGGAGTGGAGTTTACCAACAAAGGCGTTCAGGTGTCAAATGATGGTGGCATTGATGGTTATGGATATCACGTAGATGCCGATGATTTTAGAACAACCAGAGTGGTTATTCAGTGTAAAAGATTTAATTCAAATCCAGTGAGTGAGCCGGATATCAATCAATTTCTTGGGGCGATGAACAAATATCAAGCCGATTATGGAGTATTTATTACTAATAGCCGATTTACCAATAAGGCAAGAGAGGCTGCGAGAGAAGGTACGCCGATAACACTGATTGACGGAAATGATTTAATCAGACTGGTTATTAAATATGAATTGTATATAACACCAGTCACAACATATGTATTGGATGGTTTTTATACCGAGGATTGACACTAACGATAGCATAATTTACTCAAAGGATTTTTAAAAGGGGGCATAGAATGATGGCAAAGCAAAAGACCTATATCGCAATCGACCTTAAATCATTCTATGCTTCTGTGGAGTGTAAAGAACGAAATCGTGACCCATTGACAACAAATCTTGTGGTTGCAGATAAGAGCAGGACAGAGAAAACCATCTGCCTTGCGGTATCTCCGTCATTAAAAAGTTATGGGATACCCGGCAGACCACGCTTGTTTGAAGTCGTGCAAAAGGTAAAAGAAGCTAATAATACCCGAAGGTGGAAAGCACTAAATCGTACATTTACTGGTTCGTCTGATGACAGTACAGAATTAAATGCGAATCCGGCATTGGAGATTGATTATATCGTTGCACCACCTCGTATGGCATACTATCTGGAATATAGTACCAAGATTTACAGTGTTTACTTGAAATACATTGCTCCGGAAGATATTTTCCCGTACTCGATTGATGAAGTATTCATAGATGCAACCAATTATCTGAATACCTATCAGATGACTGCAAGGGAACTTGCCATGACGATGATACAGGATGTTTTGAAAACAACAGGAATTACGGCAACAGCCGGAATCGGCACGAATATGTACTTGTGTAAGATTGCAATGGATATCGTGGCAAAGCATATTGAGCCGGACAAGGACGGTGTGCGAATTGCCGAATTGGATGAAATGTCTTACCGCAGACAGCTATGGAATCATAGACCGCTTACAGATTTCTGGAGAGTTGGTAAAGGCTATGCAAAGAAACTGGAAGAACATGGACTTTTTACTATGGGAGATATTGCAAGGTGTTCCATCGGAAAGTCGAATGAACTGTATAACGAAGAACTGCTCTACAAGCTGTTTGGAATCAATGCGGAATTGCTAATTGACCATGCTTGGGGATATGAACCTTGTACGATGGAGCAGGTCAAAGCCTATAAGCCGGAAACCAATAGTGTATGTTCAGGACAGGTACTTCACTGCCCGTATGATTACGAAAAGGCAAAGTTGATTGTAAAAGAAATGACCGACCAAATGGTGCTTGATTTGGTGGATAAAGGACTTGTAACTGACCAGCTTGTGTTGACAATCGGCTATGATATTGAGAATTTAAGTAATCCGAACCTAAAATATCAATACAAAGGCGAGGTTACGATTGACCGATATGGACGCAAAGTTCCAAAGCACGCACACGGAACAGCGAATCTTGAGAAAAAGACTTCCTCTACTCGATTGATTACCAACGCCGTGATGGACTTGTATGACAGGATAGTTGACGAGCATTTGCTTGTACGCAGAATAACAATCACAGCGAATAAACTTGTTGATGAAAAATCCGTCAAGCAGGAAGATGAATACCAGCAACTCGACCTCTTTACCGATTACGAAGCACAGAGGAAGAAGCAGGCGGAGGAAGAAGAAAAATTAGAACGGGAAAGGCGTATGCAAGAAGCAATGCTGAGTATCAAAAAGAAGTTTGGCAAGAATGCTGTGTTGAAGGGAATGAACCTTGAAGAAGGTGCAACCGCCAAAGACCGAAACGAGCAAATCGGCGGTCATAAGGCTTAAATAAACTGAAATTTGAGGAATAAAATATGGGCATATTAGAAATAGTTTTTAATTCAAGAAAATTTGATTTGAATGACGATGTTCTGATGGGATTTGATAATTACTTTGATAAAAAAAGTAAGGATTATAATAGTTTTTGTTTAGACGAAGAAGATATTAATCCTTTACAAAACTTTGTAGCACAGATTAAGTCTGCTGACTCAGATAGTGTAATTTATGTATCTACTTATGGCTATGAAATCACAAATAGTAAAGGAGAAAAATCAACATACGCCGATGCTCTTTGGATTGACACAGTTTTACCTATTTCCCAAATAGAGAGATATATTGAAAAAAGTGGTGTTGCTGAACCAAGTAATATTTCTTTTGTTGGAGATAGTGATGAATGTGGAAACTATAAAGTATGGATTATAGCTCAGGAAGAGAATAATCCTCATATTATAGAGCTGACTGACCGCAAGAAGATAGACCATATGATAATATTATATTGGGATTGATAAGTTATAAAATTCAAGTTTGAAAGGAGTGTTAAATATGAAATTCCCATTTTATGATGCACCAAATACAGCTACAATAACCTGTTGCCACATATTAGAGAATGGAGAACCTATTTTGTATGTATCACATGATGAAGATGATGGAATGTGGCAATTTCTATGTGGAAAAGCACATGAAACAGACGAAGCAAAGTTAGTATCCTTAAAATCAGTATTCGACTTAGATAATTCTGTTGGTATTCTAAAGGATATGCCTTGCGGTTACTATGCTGAAAGAAAAGCTCAAGATGATGAATGGAGTGTTAGAAAACGGTAACTATCAGCTCGGTCAATTCAAGTTTGGAGAATTGAGAAAATCGGAAGTTATGGAGGTACTTTATGAACGAGAGAGAAAAAATTATCCGATTA
>OGOV01003536.1_pt1 | contig 10309 bp, 7 predicted proteins | sample 1552711 | NCBI WGS metagenome assembly OGOV01 (sample SAMEA2580216, study PRJEB22360) | human gut metagenome | biome: human gut; feature: human-associated habitat; material: faeces | place: Denmark | collected 2008/2010 | reverse complement strand
TAATGGCGGTTAATGGGTACCAAATCTTTAAAGCGGTTGTTCTCGCGTGCCGTGCCGGCCGAAAGTCCGATACCCAATAATAAGGTTTGCTGAATGATCAGGATCAACACGGCGGGTATCAGGAAAGCGGCAAAGCCATTGGTCGGATTGAACATCGCTACGTCTTCATATTCGATAGGGTAGGCAGTGATTTCGTCCTGCCGGTCGGTCGTATTGCCCGAGCGGGCTATTTTGATATCTTCGTTCATGTCCAATGACACGGCAGTATTGGCCAAAAGCATACTTTTATAGTACAGCAGTCCACTCATATCACAGTAGATGCTGACTTGTGTCTGTTTGCCCAGAGCTATGTCCGAACTGAAATCTTTCGGAATGTAAATGATGCCATATGCCAGCCGGTCTTTGAGCATTTGTTTGGCTTCTTCCATATCGGCACAATAAGCCACAATCTGTATATCGGGGGTGGCATCTACTTTACGCAGATATTCGCGGCTGAGTGATGAACGCGAGTCATCTACTACCACGGCAGGCACTTCACGAACCACTTCGTTGGTATAAATAAAACTGTAGATCAATGGATATACCAATGGAACGAGTACGAAAAAGATCAATACCCCCTGGTCGCGGAATGTAGTACGAAATTCCCGCTTCCAGATATAAAACAGGTCATTGATGCCTTGTGTTATCTTATCTTTTAAACTTATATCTTTCATTAGGGCACGTATTTATAATATATCAAAGCTTCCTTCAACCGATGTACCACGAAGAACGGAAGTAACATGAAAATCAGTAATGCCATATAGTTTGACCAGGAATAAGCCATGCTGTATCCGTTGAGTGCCTGGTCTACATAGATCAGGAAATAGTGGCGTAATGGGAACAGGTTACTGAGTGCCTGCAATACCGGATTCATGGCCATCACCGGAAAAGAGAAGCCTGAAATGGAGAAAGAAATGACTCCCCATAACGAAGCGAAGCTCAGACCGAGGCGAAGGGTAGGCAGTGTGCCTATCATCAGGATACCGCAACATTGCGATGCCAATACCAGGCAGAGGGTTGCCAATAGCATCGGAAGAATTCCGCTGTTACATGGGAAGTGCAGATATCCATACAGATAGACATTGTAAAATATACCCATGATAAAGAATACCACGGTTTGTGGAAGCAACTTACCGGCCAATGCGATGTAGATGGAGTTGTTGCTCAGTCGCAGCCACTCCCGGGCCGTGCGGTCCTTGATTTCCACACCGATGGAAAATACTGTTACCATGAATATCAACAACATCAATACCCCCGGAACAAGCGTATTGCATAGATAGACCGAATAATTTAACCAAGGATTTTGTATCGGATGTGTATCGATGACAATGGGTTGTAAATATCCCATCGCCTGATCTTCCGTTGCTCCCTTGGCATATAAAACTGAACGGGCGGCAGCTCCTGAGGCAAGTTCGGACATCATCTTCATATCCTTGAACAATAATGAGCCGGCAATCAGGTAGGAGTTGTTGGTATAAAAAGATAATTTGGGTTGGCGTTGACTCTGGGCATCGGCCGACATTCCTTTGGGTATATAAAAAAATCCGTAGATTTTGCCTTCCTGCATAGCTGTACGTGCTTCGTTAACACTGCTATAATGCGCCACGACAGCTGTTTGCCCGAATGCGTCCAGATTGCGGAGAATGTTTCGTGAGCTGGCAGAATTGTCCAGGTCTACAGCGCCAACGGGCATATTGGTCGGTAACCCCGAGTCCATCAGCGTGGTGAAGAAAATATAGCAAAACAGCGGAGCTATCACCATGCAGAAGAGATAGAGCGGGCGAGACACGAGACGGTGGCATTCGCGTTTCATGACTAACCACAGGGCTATATATTTCTTTTCTCTTTCTTTCATTTCTTGATGATGACTGACATTCCGGGACGCAGATTAGTTACTTTTTCAAGCGGAGTCGCTTTTACTTCGAATGTTTTCAAGTCGAACTGGCCGGTGGTCTTGGTTGCTTTCCAGGCAGCGTATGTACCAAGATCTTTCATATAATGCACTTTCAGGCGAATGGTCTGATTGTCCAATGCGGGTACGATAGCATCGAATTCTGATCCCATGGTCAAATTTTTTAGCAGATCCTCACGTACATTGAAAGTCACCCACATATCGTCCATTATGGCGATATTCATAATGGGGGCGCCGGTACCTACCAATTCGCCCACTTTGGGAAATATCTCGGAAACCTCTCCGGCTGCCTGGGCAATCAAATAAGTTTCTTTGAGGTACGACTCCACTTCGGCAACAGCTCCCTTGGCACGGTCCACCAAAGCTGCTGCAGCCATTTTATCTTCACGTTCGGCACCGTTCTTTGCCATCGTGTATTGGGCCTTTGCCGCTTTTTCGGTTGCGATGGCTGCATTACGTTGTGCGGTGACTTCGTCCAGTTTCTGTGCCGGCATAACTCCTTGGTCGAATAAATTTTTGACACGTTTATATGATTTTTCAGCTATATCGACACCGGCGATTGCTTTCTGCCACATTTCATAAGCCGCTTGAATTTGTTCCTGACGCGCTCCTTTGATGGCTTTTTCGTTCTGTGCCTGTGCAGCCGCTTCGGCGGCGCGAGCCTGTTCCATTTTGGCTATTACGTCGGGAGCCTCCAGGATGGCGAGTGTATCTCCTGCCTGGACTTTTTGTCCCTCTTTTACACGGAACTCCAGGATACGTCCCGGCACTTTGCTTGAGACGCGGTATTCAGTTACCTCAGCTTGTCCCTGAATGATTTCCGGACCTTTGCGGAGCATGAAGAAACCGACAACTGCAACCAGTACAATAACTCCCAGCAGGGTGAGGAATGCAAGCAGCATATTGCTGTTCTGTGATTTTTGTGATGTCATTTTATTTACGGTTTTTACGATTTACAAATTACTATTGAGATTAGCTTTTCAGGAATGTTTGCACTCGGTCGTTGACCTTATTTGAGCATTCCCAGTGACTTTTGCAAGTAGATTTCTGTCAATTTTACATCAATCTGTGCATCTATCTTTTCCGATTGGGCCGACAGCCAGGCGGTATGTGCTTCAAGTACATTACTGGGAGCGATCACACCTTCTTCGAATCCGATAGTTGCATAACGCAGATTTTCATCCGCTTTTTCAAGGTTCTTTTGGGCCATAGCCAGTTTCTTTGCGGCTTCGTTTACTTTGAAAGCCGATTGATTGACTTGCAACTCGATTTTCTCTTTGGCATCTTCCAGTTGGTATTGGGCGATACGTGCTTCGGCTTTGGCCGCTTTCACTTTGTAAATGCCTTCTCCCCAATGCCAGATAGGCAACTGAACCATAACGCCTACATTCCACATGCCTTTAAACTTGTTTTCAAAACTGTTGAATACAGATGGGTTGGTGACCATGTAATTTCCCATTAGTGCCACGGAAGGCAAATGTTCCGAACGGGTCACGTTTATTTTCTGTTGATAGATTTTGGCAGCCAGTTCCAGACTGCGGATCTCGGGGCGGTTGGCGTAGGCTGTTTCTATCTCAAAGTTGGTAGTAGCCGGAATCAGCGGAAGATCGTCTACTTGTTCGTCAGCCAGAACAATCGGAGTGCTTAGGTCGATGCCACACAGTTGACACAGCAGCATGCGGGAAAGGCTTAATCCGTCTTCTACCTTTGTCAGTGTCATCTCGGCTTCGTTTACTTTTACCCGAACCGACAGGCCGTCCGCTTTGGTGGCTACTCCTTCGGCAATCATCTTTTCTACATCACTGTCCAGTTTTTGTAATAGCTTCAGGTAACTTTCCGCAAGTTTTTTCTTGTTGACTAAGGAAATAACCTGCCAGTAAGCCTGGTCTGTGCTGAGAATCACTTCCTGCATACCCGAGTTATGTTGCTGACGAGCCAGTTCTTCGGCGTATTTGGTGATTTTATTGTATGCACGTATCTTGCCACCCATATATAACGGTTGGGTGAGGGTGATGGCTCCTGCATATACATTTCGGGTATCGGTGCGGAATGCGTCTACAATTGCAGTTCCGGCTTCGTTGAGCGCCGGGACAATGGCTCCTCCCAATTGTGAAAGCATGGGGGCCAGTTCCGGATGCAGCTGTCCGATGACTTGGGCGGCTTGTTGCAACGGACCGCTCACACTTGTACCCAAGCCGGATAGAGCCGCTTTCTGGTCATTGTTAAGCAATGAGAATTCCTTTTGGTTGCGCATGTAAGCTCCTGTGGCGGAGAAGTTAGGCAGGTAGTTGGTAAAGGCTGCTTTCTTTTGGTAGTGTGCAGCATTTATTTTCTCTCCGCTTATCAGCAACTCTTTATTGTTGGCAATGGCCAATGCACGGCAACTATCTAAGGATAGAATCCCCTGTGATTTCAGGGAAAAGGGAGTTGTTAGGAGAAAAAACAGAAACAGTAATTTTTTCATCGCATCTTATACATTATAAAGGTGATACTTCATTTAAAAGAACAATGCTTGCGAGCTGTTTGTTTATCCGGTTTTGTTCTTGTTATCCTTGTTAGGACAAGAAACAATAATTGCATAAACAACGATGCAAATATAAAGGGTTAATCTTAAAAAGCAAAACGATTTAATTTTTTTTGTTATATAGTGCTGTATTTGAATTCCGGGTGATGTATTCTTGCTTTTCAATTAACATTGTTAACGTCATCTTGAGGTCTCTCCTTTTTCGAATGTAAATAACAAACCTTTTGCATGTAAATGACTTGTTGTCTAGATTTAAAACATAAGCTTTAACACTGTGTTAAAGCAAATCTTCTCCCTGCAAGAATTTAGTGCTTTGAATATCTTGTTTTTCATACATTTAAGTGTTATCATGCCTTTTCTCTATCCAATAAGACTTAGCAGGCTGAAAGCCTGTATACTTGCTTATTTATCAACTACGGATTGATCATGTCTTTCCGGATTATTTTTTTGTAATATTGCGTACCCGATTGCATACTTTGGTTGTAGTATAATAAACAACTAATTAAAAAATAGAAAAACAATGAATTGGGGAATACACGACAGAAGAGGCTGGATGGCTGTGGTATTATTATTGTGCGCATGTCCTTTTTCGGCTCAGAATACCGGTCAAATCACGTTGGAACTTAGAAACAAGCCACTGCCTGCTGTTTTGAAACTGATTGAGAAAGCGGGGGAGAAGCATATCATTTTTTCCTATAACGAGACTGAGACTTACCATGTCACTGCCTCTATCCATCAAAGAAACGAATCGGAAGCACTTTCCATCGTTCTGAAAAGTACCCCGTTCATTTATAAAGAACGAGAAAACTATTTTGTCATTCAGAAAGGGAGCATTGACAAACGCTTGACAACTATTCGAGGAAGTGTGATTGATGAAAACAATGAACCGTTAGTTTGCGCCAATGTGCTATTGCTGGACAAAGCAGACTCTGCTTTTGTGAATGGAGTAGTTACGAATCAGGATGGTTCGTTCCGGATACCGGGTGAAGAAGGGAGAGATTATCTTTTGAAAACGTCCTACATCGGTTATCAGACTAAAATCCAACCTTGCGGTGCAATGAATAAAGTATGTCTGTTTTCCGATACCCAATTAATGAAAGAAGTGGTTATTAGTGTCGATCATCCTTTAATAGTACATAAAGATAATGGCTTATTGGCTAATGTCGTTGGTACTCCTTTAGCTAAAATGGGTTCTGCTGCGGAAATGATATCCCATCTTCCTTTTGTAACGGGAGGGATAGGGGAATACATGGTTCTGGGACACGGGGTCCCTGTTATCTACATCAATGGCCGTAAGATACGTGATCAGGGGGAATTGGAACGTTTGCGTGCCGATGATATTTTATCGGCGGAAGTGATTACTACACCAGGAGTGGAATATGGTTCGGATGTATCTTCAGTCATTCGTATCCGCACGATCCGTCGGCGAGGACAAGGGATAAGCAGTGGTTTTCGAGGTGTTTTTTCTCAGGGACATGACTATAATGCCAGTGAGAATCTATACTTGAATTACCGTACGGGTGGATTGGATTTATTTGTGAAAGGTGACTTGAAACATGGAAATTATTATCAGGAATCAATCTTAAATCAGGAAACTGACGCTTCTTCCCGATGGGAGGTCAAAGGAGGAGCTGCCAGTTTTCATAAAGCTGTTTATTTCTCCGGTGAGGTAGGTTTCAACTATGAGTTGGATGACAAGAATTCTTTGGGTGCTCGATATATGCCGGGTGCAAATGTCGGTTCTGTGAATCGGACTAACCTTGGCAATAATTTTGTGTATAAGGATGGTGAAAAGATAGAAGAAATATCTTCTTTGCAGCATGCACATACTTATCCTACCTGGACTCATTCGGTGAATGGATACTATAATGGGGTGTTCGGCCAATGGAATGTGGATTTCAATGCTGATTATTTATTGGGAAAGAATAATTCCACGAATGAAGTTTTCAACAATGATGATAAAGCCGCTCAATCTGAAAATGAAGTCCGGAACTATCTGTATGCTATGCGTATGGTTGTAAAACGATCTTTCAGAAAAGGGACATTGTCGTTTGGTACCGAGGAAACGTTTACGAACAGGCACGACGTATTTGTTCAAAGTGGCTTTTCTGACAACGCCGATGATCATATCAAACAGTCTATTTATTCTGTGTTTGCCGATTATTCGCTGCATTTGGATAAATTCAATGTTGCTGTGGGGCTGCGTTATGAACATCAAAAAACGGATTATTATGAATATGGGGTTCACCAAGATGAACAAAGTCCGGTGTATAATGATATAGTTCCTGTCGCTTTAGTAGGATATGAAGATAAAGGTTGGCATGCATCCCTTTCTTATCGCTTAATAAGGAATAATCCCGACTATCACATGCTTTCAAGCTCAATTACATATTCAAGTAAATATATGTATCGTAGCGGAGATCCCTTACTGGTTCCACAAAAACACCATGTCTTTATATTGGATGCCGGATCAAGATGGGCATTTGTAAATCTCTTTTTTGATAGAACATTGGATTTATATACGAGGTTCCTCAAACCTTATAATGATGAAACCCATCCGGGAGTGTTGTTGTTTACCATGGCTTCCATACCTACTACAGATACTTATGGGATGAATCTTAATGTTTCTCCTAAAATCGGGTGTTGGCAACCGCAATTGAATGGAGGCATGTATTTTTATGATGCCGATGTTCGTTCTTTAGGGATAACCCGGCATTGGAATGAACCTCAGTTTTATTTTGAACTTGATAATAGTTTTACTTTTCCTGATGGTTGGTTTTTGAATGTGAACGGGAATATCTCGACAGCCGCCAAACAAAGTTATTCTTTGATACACAGGGAGGGTACGGTAAATGCCCGCCTGTCGAAATCATTTCTGGAAGATGCTCTGATGATAACACTTACAGCCGATGATATTTTTCATACCCGTTATCATTATATGGATGGATATGGAGTCAGAAGTCATATACTGACCCGTTCATATAATGATAATCAACGTTTTGGTATTCAGATATCTTATAAATTTAATGCAACTAAGAGTAAGTATAAAGGTACCGGTGCGGGGCAGAGTGAAAAGCAGCGCCTTTAGTCTGCCTGATAAAAGAATTATCGCTAATTTTGTCGGCTTATGGCAAAATTAACGATATTCCGGTTTCGTGGACATATTTCACGGGAAGAACGCTTCAGGCAATTGTTTGTGGAGATATATCCCCGCCTGTTGCGTTATGCCATTCAGCTAATGAGCGATCGGGAAGAAGCGAAGGATATTGTTGGCGAAGTGATGGAAGAGGCTTGGAAATGTTTTGATAGACTGGAGGCGGAAACGCAGAACGCTTATTTCTATACAGCTACACGTAATACGTGCCTGAATCGGTTAAAGCACCTGCGTGTGGAACAGCAGCATTTGGATACTTTACGTGAGGTGACCCGGATGGATGTGAATACCGGATATCGGCAGCATGAGGCACAGTTGCAGCAAGCGGAAACGATTGCTTGCAGTCTGTCGGAACCGACGCGTACCATTTTGAGACTTTGTTATTGGGAGAAACTGACCTATCGGCAAGTTGCAGAACGGTTGGAAATAAGTCCGGATACGGTGAAGAAACATATTTCGAAAGCTTTACGGATTTTACGTAATGAAATGAACGGAAAGGAGGAAACAAATGGAACAGAGAGAGGATAATAAAAACGATATAGCCTCCCGTAGGCTCAAAAATCTTTTCGGAGAGGCTCTTGGTGACCTGTCTTCTGTTGAAGAGACGGAAACCGCTTGGCAGGCGTTTGCCTCTCGCCGACGGCAGGAAAGAGTCCGAACTTTGGTATTCGGCTTTGCAGCAGTTGCTTCCGTGGCATTACTTTTGTTTTGGGGCTTTTCTCAGGAAAACTTTCTATCCCAAGAAGTCGAAGTGTTTGCTTCTGTAAATTCGCCTGATAAATTGGTGATGACAGAGGATAAAGGGATCATTGCAGTCAGAACGCCACCCGCTACCACTATTACTATTCATTTGCCTGACAGTACTGAAGTGCTGTTGAACGCCAATAGCCGCTTGGAATACCCGAAAGCGTTTACCGGTGATCTTCGGCGGGTAATGTTGGAAGGTGCTGCGAGATTTAATGTTCAAAGAGATACTTTACATCCCTTTATTGTAGAAACCGGGAGTTTACAAACGCGTGTATTGGGCACGGTATTTGATGTTGATTCCTATGGATGTGGTACGACTTCTAAAGTTGTGCTGTATGAAGGTTCGGTGCAAGTCAGTGATAAAGCCAATACGAAAGCCTGTAAGATAAAGCCGGGTGAACAGGTTTATCTGGATAGAGTAGGTGATATCTGTATTTCTCAGGCTGATATCTGTATGCAAAAGAGTTGGACAGAAGGTCTGTTTATCTTTGATAATGTCACTCTGAGATATGTTATGCAGGAAATCGGGGCTTGGTATAACACAAATATTGTTTTCCGTTCCCATTCTTTGCTGGAGGAACGGATTTATTTTTCTGCCAGTCGTCACCTTCCTGTCGGGGAAATATTAAATGTTTTGAATGATTTGCAAATTGCGAGATTCATAGTGGAAGGGGATAAAATAGTCGTATCACCACTATCCTGAGTTGTTGAAATGGAAAGCATTCAATGAGATAGAATTAAAGTAATAAAGAGGATGTGCCAGAAACCGGTTATTAAGTGACCGGCTTCTGGCACATCCTCTTTAAAGTATATGTTTTTAAAATTTTAGTCCAATGTGAATTTCTGCGACCCAATCATCGTTCCGTCAGCAAAAATATCTACCCGGTAGGCACCGGCATACAAGAACTCTTCTACATCCCAGAATACGTTGATGGTCTGTTCTTCTCCGTTGTATTCGATATATTTTTTGATGGAGTAGGTCAGCGTACGGTTTTCGTAAGGGAATGTGTTTGACGGGCTCTTGGTAAGCGCATCATTATCAGGCTTGGTGATTCGGATATAAAGTGTACGCTCTCCGGTTTCGGCTGTGATATTCTTTACGATGGTGAAGCCGATGGCCAGTTTCACGATATCCTTTACTTTTTTAGCCTTTTTGCCACGTTTGTTACGAGGTTCAATCCAGATATTAGTTGCGTCCAGTTGGGCGGCTAACGTAACTTTTTGATTGAGGTTTTTCTTTTCTTCAGACAAATTGTTGATCTGTCGTGAAGCGGCATTGTATTTTTGCGTTACTTCGGCTATTACTTGCTTTTGCTGGGCAGTCAGTTTGTTTAGTGAGTCAATCTGATTGATGTAACCGATCATTACTTTTCTTAGTGTTGCCAATTCTTTTTTCAGGCGTCTTATCTCTGTGGCATTGCTGCTCTTTACCGTACGGAGCTCTTCAAGAAGGCGTTGCGTTTTGACCTGTTCCTGGGCCAGCAAGTCTGCCAGAGAGTCGTTCGATACGGTCAGTTTTAATTCGTCATATTGCTGTGCGAAGCGAGTGTATTCATTTTCAAGGTCTTCTTTATCCAGTTGGAATTCCTGAACCAGTTCACGGTTAGTCTGTTTTTCAGAGAATAACAGATAGGTAAGACCGATGAGTGCAAGCACCAGAACAGATACGGCAATGATCAGCAGATTCTTTTTATTCATATTCTATAAGGTTGAATGATAAAACGCTGCAAAAGTAATCATTTCAATACAGAGTAACACAGTCTATTCACTTTTCTTTAACTAAAATTATTATGGAAAAATTTCTTTAATTTCGATTATCGTTGTACTTTTGTCGTCACGAAAACGATACGAACTAATTATCAACTTTATTAAAATATAAGTATTATGTCAAAAGTAACCGTAGTAGGCGCAGGTAACGTAGGTGCTACATGTG
>OGOV01003531.1_pt1 | contig 10316 bp, 9 predicted proteins | sample 1552711 | NCBI WGS metagenome assembly OGOV01 (sample SAMEA2580216, study PRJEB22360) | human gut metagenome | biome: human gut; feature: human-associated habitat; material: faeces | place: Denmark | collected 2008/2010 | reverse complement strand
GGTAGGCGATGCCGTTGCGGTCGCTTCGGGGGAAGGCGTCGGCGTTTCCGCTACGTGCTCTGAAGCCGCCGCGCTGCGCACACTTTGTGTATTTTCCGCTGTGCCGCAGGCGGCCGCAGAGAGCGCAAGCGCCGCAGAAAGCACGGAAGCTAAAATCGTTTTTCTAAGCTGCATGTGGTTTTTCACTCCTTTCAGCCGTTTTTTAAGTATAAGACACTTTTAGCACAAAACTGTGAACGCCGTTTGAATTTCGTGCATTGTGCAAAAATTTTTCATTTCCGTGAACATTTCGGAAATACGCTTTACAAATCGGGGTCTGTCATGTAAAATAAGTATAAGTATAAATCTGTGCATTTGCAAATTGAAAAAATTTGCGGGTGTGCGTCACAGGATATGGAATACTAAAGAATCGAGGATGAACGTATGAATTTAAAGTACAAAAGAGTTCTCTTAAAGCTCAGCGGCGAATCGCTTTCCGGCAAGATCGGTCACGGCATCGATTTTGACACCGTTGTCAAGATCTGCGAGCCCATCAAGAAGATCGTGGATATGGGCTGCGAGGTCGCCATCGTTGTGGGCGGCGGCAACTTCTGGCGTGGCAGAAGCAGCGGCAGCATGGACCGTACCCGTGCAGACCACATGGGCATGCTGGCTACGGTCATCAATGCGCTCGGTGTGGCGGACGGCCTTGAGCAGGTCGGCCTTGACGTGCGCGTACAGACAGCCATCGCCATGCAGGAGGTTGCAGAGCCGTACATCCGTAACCGTGCGGTGCGTCACCTTGAAAAAGGCCGCGTTGTCGTGTTTGGCTGCGGCACGGGTAACCCGTACTTCTCCACCGATACCGGCGCAGCGCTGCGCGGTGCAGAAATCGATGCCGAAGTCATCTTAAAGGCGACCATGGTCGACGGCGTTTACGACAGCGACCCGAAGAAGAACCCGAACGCAAAGAAGTACGATCATCTCACGTATATGGAAATCCTCAATCAGAACCTGCAGGTCATGGATATGACGGCCGCTTCCTTCTGTAACGACCGCGGCATTCCGTTCCTTGTGTTCAGCATTGAGGACCCGGAGAACATCGTCCGCGCCGTCTGCGGCGAAAACGTCGGCACGGTCATCACGAAGGACTAAAGCTTTTTAGGGGAGAAGCCTTGTGCGCCCTGATCAAGAGCACACAAAACGTATAATGAAATAACAGATAGGAGAATATACTTATGAAGGAAGTATTGGCAAAAGCAGAAAGCAAAATGGGCAAAACCATCGCGAGACTCGAAAGCGACTACGCTGCCATCCGCGCAGGCCGCGCAAACCCGGCTGTGCTCGATAAGGTCATGGTCGATTACTACGGCGCACCCACGCCGGTCAACCAGCTTGCAGCCGTTTCCGTTGCGGAGGCACGCGTGCTGACCATTCAGCCGTGGGATGGTTCCGTCTGCCGCGCCATTGAGCGCGCCATCCAGACCTCGGACATCGGCATCAACCCGCAGTCCGACGGCAAGACCATCCGCCTCATTTTCCCGCCGCTCACCGAAGAGAAGCGTAAGGATATCGTGAAGGACGTCAGCCACATGGCAGAAGAAGCAAAAATCGCCCTGCGTTCCATCCGCCGCGACGCTATGGAAAAGCTGAAGGCGATGAAGAAAGACGGCGAACTGACCGAGGACGACCTGAAGCAGGCGGAAAAGAAAACGCAGGAGCTGACGGATAAGTACGTAAAGCAGGCAGACGAACGCTCTGCCGCAAAGCAGAAGGAAGTTCTCACCCTGTAAGCAAAAGGAAGGCTCCGAAATGGCATTTGGAAGTAAAGAAAACAAAACGCCCGTGCAGGTGCCGGCACATATCGGCATCATCATGGACGGCAACGGTCGTTGGGCTAAAAAGCGTGGTCTGCCGCGCACGGCGGGCCACACGGCGGGCGCGCAGAATTTCCGCACCATCACGCGGTATGCATCGTCTATCGGTGTAAAATATCTCACGCTCTACGCGTTTTCCACGGAAAACTGGAGCCGCCCCGCAGAGGAGGTCTCTGCGCTGATGAAGCTTTTCCACCAGTACCTCGAGGAAGCGCTGCGCGACTTCATGAATGAGAATATCCGGGTGCGCTTTATCGGCGATACTTCCGCTTTTGCGCCCGACTTACAGGCGCTCATTCATCGCGTGGAGGAAGCGAGCAGCGTGAAGACCGGCATGGTGCTGAACCTCGCCATGAACTACGGCGGCCGCGCAGAGATTACCCGCGCGGCACGCATTTTGGCAGAGCGCGTCAAAAACGGCGAGCTTTCGCCCGAGGACATCACGGAGGAAACGCTTTCCGGCGCTATGTACACCGCCGGCCAGCCTGACCCGGATCTCATCATCCGTCCAAGCGGCGAAGAGCGCATCTCAAACTTCCTTTTGTGGCAGAGCGCCTATACCGAATTTGAATATTTTGATATTCTCTGGCCGGATTTCAAGCCGAAGCACTTGGACGAAGCCATTGAAAAGTTCAACAGCAGACAACGCCGTTTCGGCGGTGTATGATTTTTTGCAGTGCGGGCGGCACATGCCGCCCTGTACCGCGTTTCTATTACATTCCGAACGGTGAAAGGAAACCATAGGTATATGAAGGACAGAGTTTTATCCGGTGTCACGCTGGTCGCATTTTTCATGGCAATCGTCGTGTTCAACCGCTCTTTTCCGCTGGCACTCAATATTGCCATTGCGTTTATCTCCGCGCTCGCTGTTTTTGAAGTCATCAAGGCGCTGGAACTTTCCGACCGCTGGTATATCACGGTTCCCAGCATGACAGCTGCCGTGCTGGTGCAGTTCTGTGAATTTCAGCAGGCAAATATCTTTATTTATTCCGCGTTCACGGCGTGCATTTTCTGCGCGCTGCTGCGCCACCACCGCGAGATCACTTTTAAAGAAATGGCCGTTGTGTACAGCATGGTCGTTTTGATCCCACTCGCGCTGCAGACTATCGTTCTGGTGCGCACGTTGAGCGACCAGCACGGCATGTTCTACGCGCTCGTGTGCGTATTCTCCGCATGGATTCCGGACGCAGGCGCGTTTTTCGCCGGCAAGCTCTTCGGTAAGCACAAGCTGTGCCCGGAGATCAGCCCCAAAAAGACTGTGGAGGGTCTCATCGGCGGCGTGTTGTCCAGCGTCATCATTTTGCAGCTCGTGGGTCTCATTTTCACCTACGGCATTTACGGCGGCGAACGTCAGGCAAACTGGCTCTCGCTCTTAATCATCGGCTTTTTCGGCGCGTTTGTGTCCGTGCTCGGCGACCTCAGCTTTTCGCTCATTAAAAGAAGCTGCCACATCAAAGATTTCGGCAGCGTCATTCCGGGCCACGGCGGTATTTTGGACCGTTTCGACAGCGTGATTTTCACCGCACCGTTTGTCTACATGGTAACGATGCTGCTGCCGATCGTGTCGTAAGAAAGGATGGGTCTGCATGAAAAAGTTAGCTTTGCTCGGCTCTACCGGGTCCATCGGCACACAGGCGCTCGACGTTGTGCGCTGTATACAAAAGGAAGGGGAGCGCGCCGTTAAAGTGGAGGCGCTCGCTGCCCATTCCAATATTCGGCTTCTGGAAGAGCAGATCCGGGAATTTAAACCGCAAGCAGTTGCGGTTTTTGATTTGGAAGCTGCTTCTAAGCTTCGCGCCGCCGTCTGCGACCTCGATGTGAAGGTGTACAGCGGTATGGAGGGCCTTTGTGCCCTGACGGAGCTGGAAAGCGTTGATATCGTTTTAAACTCCGTCGTGGGCATGGTGGGCCTCAAGCCGACCTTAACGGCACTCGAAGCCAAAAAGCAGATGGCGCTTGCGAATAAGGAAACGCTCGTCGCAGGCGGTTCACTCGTCATGAAGACCGCCAAGGAAAACGGCATCGAAATTCTGCCCGTAGACAGCGAGCATTCTGCCATTTTCCAGTGTTTGCAGGGTATGTACAAAAAGTGCGACTTAAATAAAATCATCTTAACGGCGTCCGGCGGTCCGTTCTTCGGCAAAAAAGCCGGGGAGCTTCAGCATATCCGCCCTGCAGACGCCTTAAAGCACCCGAACTGGGACATGGGCGCGAAGGTCACCATAGACAGCTCCACGCTCATGAATAAGGGGCTTGAATTCATCGAAGCCAAGTGGCTTTTCGATATGGAGCCGGATGACATCGACGTCGTTGTGCACCGCGAAAGCATCGTGCACTCGCTCATTGAGTATAAGGATCACTCCGTCATCGCGCAGCTCGGCGTGCCGGATATGCGCATCCCCATCCAGTATGCGCTCACCTACCCGCGCCGCTTTCCGTCGCCCGTAAAGCAGTTGAATTTGGCTGATTGGCAGAAGCTGACGTTCTATGCGCCGGACGAAGAAACCTTCACGTGCTTTGGCGCGTGTAAGCGTGCCATTCGCCGCGGCGGTACACTGCCCGCGGCGGTCAACGGTGCAAACGAAGCCGCTGTTGCGCTGTTTTTAAAAGAAAAAATCGGCTGGCAGGACATCGGCGAGCTCGTGTGCCATGTAGCCGATACATTTGAAACCGCGCCCGTTACAAGCGTGGAGGACGTTTTGGAAGCCGACCGCAAAGCGCGCGCCTATGTGCTGGAGCGCTGCGGGGAGAGCGCAAGATGAGCACGGTGGTGCAGGGCATCCTGCTCGCCGTTATCGGCGTATTGCTCTTCGGGCTTATCATTTTCATCCACGAGTTCGGCCACTTTTTCACAGCGAAGCTGAGCCACGTGTGCGTCAACGAATTCTCCATCGGCATGGGGCCAAAGCTTTTCTCGTTCACCCGCGGTGAAACGCAGTATTCCCTGCGGCTTTTGCCCATCGGCGGCTACTGCGCCATGGAGGGGGGGGACGAAAAAAGTGACGACCCCCGCGCTTGGCAACCGTCCCGTTTGGCAGCGCATGATCGTGGTTGCGGCGGGCGGCATTATGAATATCCTGCTCGCCGTTTTGCTGATGATGGTCATCTGCGGACAGGAAGACCGCTACGCCACCATGCGGATCGCCGGTTTTGCGGAAAATTCCGCGTTTGAAGCCGCCGGCGTGGAGGTGGGCGACGTCATCACCTCCATTGACGGCTACACCGTCTGCACCGGGCAGGATCTTTCCTTTGCTTTAAGTATGGCGGCGCTTGATTCCACAGACGGCACCGCGGCGCTCGACCTTACCGTAAAGCGCGGCGAAGAGACCGTCACCTTTAACGATATGACCATCAACACAACATCTACGGACGGCAAGCAGTACCGCGCCGTGCTGGATTTCTACGTGTTGGGCGAAGAAAGAACGCCGTGGACGCTCATCAAAAACGCGTTTGCGGATACGTACTCCACCGTGCGTATGATCTTCAACAGCCTCATCGGCATAGTGACAGGCCGATTTGGATTTAGCGGGCTCGCGGGTCCGGTCGGTACGGCGCAGGCAGTCACGCAGGCCGCAAGCGCGGGGCTCAAGCAGAGCTTCGGCGCAGCGGTCAACAACATCGTGTACATCATGCTTGTGATCTCCGTGAACCTCGGCATCGTGAATTTACTGCCGCTGCCGGCGCTCGACGGCGGACGGCTCGTGTTCCTCATCATCGAAGCGATCTTCCGCAGGCCGGTTCCGGCAAAGTACGAACGCTGGGTGCACGCAGGCGGCTTTGCACTGCTTATCTGCCTGGTGCTCGCCGTCACGTTCCAGGACATCATGCGCATTGCAACAGGCGGATAAGGGAAAGGACGATACAATGAAACGCATTTCAAAACAGGTCATGGCGGGCAATGTGAAAATCGGCGGCGGCGCGCCCGTCACCGTGCAGTCCATGCTGAACGTGCCCTCCACCGATATAGAAGGCAGCGTGCGGCAGGCGGTCGCACTGGAAAAAGCCGGCTGCCAGATTCTCCGCGCCGCCATCCCCGATATGGACGCCGTGCGGCTGATCCCCGCCATCAAAGAGAAAATTTCCATTCCGCTCGTGGCGGATATTCATTTCGATTATAAGCTTGCGCTTGAGGCTGCAGCGGCGGGGGGGGGTAAAAATTCGTATCGATAAAATCCGCATCAATCCCGGCAACATCGGCGGCGATGACCGCGTAAAAGCCGTCGCGACCGTGTGCCGCGAAAAGAAAATTCCGATCCGCATCGGCGTCAATTCCGGTTCGGTCGAAAAGAGTATCCTCGCAAAGTACGGCGCGCCCACGGCGGAAGCGCTGTGCGAAAGCGCACTTTACCACGCGTCTTTGCTCGAAAAGTTCGATTTCACGGACATCGTCATCTCCCTGAAATCCTCCTCGGTCGATACGAATATCAAGGCGTATGAAAGGATTGCGGAGCGCTGCGATTACCCGCTGCACCTCGGCGTGACGGAAACCGGCACGCTGCGCATGGGGATCGTCAAGTCCGCCATCGGCATCGGCAGCCTTTTGCAGCGCGGCATCGGCGATACGCTGCGCGTTTCCCTGACGGCCGACCCCGCAGAGGAGATTCGCACCGGCCGCGATATTTTAAGCGCGCTCGGTCTGCGCGGCGGCGTAAAGCTTGTTTCCTGCCCCACCTGCGGCAGAACGCGTATCGATCTCATCGGCCTTGCCAATAAGGTCGAAAAGGCACTCGAATACGTTGATAAGGACATCACCGTTGCCGTCATGGGCTGTGTTGTCAACGGCCCCGGCGAAGCGCGCGAGGCCGACCTCGGCGTCACCGGCGGCAAGGGAGAGGGCCTCATTTTCAAAAAAGGTCAGATCATCCGCAAGGTGCCGGAAGCTGAGCTTCTGGACGCCCTGATGGAAGAGATCGACAAGCTTTAATTTGCAATAAAACAGGCTGTGCCGGGCGGTACGGCCTTTTTGCATCATCTCACACCATAAAAACACAGACCATTCTACATAGGAGAGATGCACTTGAAAACATTAGGCGATCTGCTGAAAAGCGCCGGCTATACGCCGAAAGACGGCGTCGCTGCCGGTCAGATCGAAAAAATAGAGATACACAGGGAAAACCGTTTGGTGCGCCTGAAAACGAAGTTTGAAGCTTTCGTGCCGTACAGCGACCTGCGCGAGGTAAACGGTATGCTGCACGAGCGCATTCTGCCCGATATGCGCGTGGAGCTTGCCCCCGCATTCCCCGCTCAGGCGTGGCAGGAAAGCTGCGTTACCTCCGTTTTGGAGCGCGTGCGCGAGCTTGACGCAAGCTTAAACGGCACATTTAAAGACGCAGACTGCACCATAAACGAAAATACCCTTACAATAGAGCTGCTGCACGGCGGACTCAATCTGCTCGAAAAGCGCCATACCGACCGCGCCATCAGCGAAACGGTGCAGGAGTGGTTCAGCGTGCCCGTTACGGTGACGTTCACGGGCAAAACAGAACTGCAAAACGGCGACGAATCCGTCATCGAGCGATTGCACGTCGAGGAAGAAAAGCGCGCGCGCGCCGCCGCCATCGAAGAAATGGACCGTTACGAAGCCGCCATGAAAGAGATAGCCGCGAAGCGCCGCGTCAGCGTGCGCGAGGGCAAATCGCTCATGCCGCAGATCGTTCTGGAGACCGCGCGCCCCATTCTCGGCAAGCTGCCGAAAAAGGAGCCGGTGCCGATTTCCGAAGCGACCATCGAAGCCGGACGTATCACCGTTTGGGGCGAGGTGTTCGACATTGAATCCCGCGAAACGCGTGACGGCTCCCGCAAAATTTATTCCATCGACATTACCGATTACACAAATTCCATCACGCTGAAGCTTATTCAGCAGGCGAACGACTGCGAAAAGATTGATGACATCAAAAAGGGTACGGCGCTGCTCGTGACGGGCTCCGTGGAGTACGATAAATACGACCGCGAAAACGTTATGCGCCCGAACACCATTTTCCGCGCGGAAATGGTGGAGGTCGTCGATACCGCCAAAGAAAAGCGCGTAGAGCTGCACCTGCATACGAACATGTCCGCCATGGACGGCATGACCCCTGCGGGAGAGCTTATCGACCGCGCCTATAAATGGGGGCAAAAGGCCCTCGCCATCACCGACCACGGCGTCGCGCAGGCGTTCCCGGATGCCATGAACGCGTGGCTCAAGATCAAGAAGGGCGGCGGCGAATTCAAGGTCATCTACGGCGTGGAAAGCTACTTTGTAAACGACCTCGTGCCCGCCGTCACCGGCGAGACCGATAAGCCGCTCCATACGGACTACATCTGCTTTGACCTCGAGACCACCGGCCTTTCTTCAAGCAAAGAACGCATCACGGAGATCGGCGCGGTACGCGTGCATAACGGCGAAATCACCGAATCTTTCAATACATTTGTCGACCCCGAAAAGCCCATTCCCGCAAAGATTACGGAACTCACCGGTATCACGGATGAAATGGTCGCGGGCGCACCGAAAGAGGAAGAAGCCGTGCGCAAATTCTTCGAGTTCTGCGGCGAAGACGTGATTCTTGTCGCGCACAACGCAAATTTTGATACCTCGTTCCTGCGCGCCGTGTGCAGCCGCCACGACATGACGTTCCCGTATGTGTATATCGATACGGTCGCCATGTGTCGCTCCATGCTGACGGACATCAAAAACTGCAAGCTCGATACGGTCGCGAAGTATTTAAAGCTAAAGCCCTTTAATCACCATCGCGCGTGCGACGATGCCGCCGTGCTCGGCGAGATTTTTATCAACCTCATCCAGCGCCTCGTCGATGATTTCAAGCTGACGGATGTCAAGCAGATCAACACCGCACTCGCGGGCGGCGACCCGAAAAAGCTGCCGACTTACCACCAGATCATTCTCGTTAAGAACTTGGTGGGTTTAAAGAACCTCTATAAGCTCATCTCGTTTGGCCACCTAAATTACTTCTATAAGCGTCCCCGCACGCCGAAAAGCGTTTTGAACCAGTACCGCGAGGGCCTCATCATCGGCTCCGCGTGCGAAGCGGGCGAGCTGTTCCGCGCCATTACGCGCGGTGAGCCGTGGGAAAAATTACTCGAGATTGCTTCCTACTACGATTACCTCGAAATCCAGCCGCTTGGCAATAACATGTTCATGGTGCGCAACGGCTCGTGCGATATCGAGCAGTTAAAAGAGTACAACCGCACCATCGTAAAGCTCGGCGAAAAGCTGAAAAAGCCCGTTGTCGCAACGGGAGACGTGCACTTCAAAGACCCGAAAGACGCCGCAGGCCGCGCCATTTTGATGGCAGGTCAGGGCTTCACGGATGCCGATGAGCAGGCGCCGCTCTACATGCGCACCACGGACGAAATGCTGAAAGAATTCGACTACCTCGGCAAAGAAAAAGCGTATGAGGTTGTCGTCACCAATACGAACAAGATCGCCGATATGATCGAGGAAATCCGCCCCATCCCGGAGGGTGTTTTCCCACCGTTCATCGACGGCGCAGAGGAGCAGCTGAACTCCATTACGTGGGCGCGCACCAAGGAAAAGTACGGTGACCCGCTGCCGGAGATCGTCGAAAAGCGATTAAAGCGCGAGCTCGGCTCCATCAACAAGCACGGCTTCTCCGTTTTGTACATGACGGCGCAAAAGCTCGTGGCAGACAGCGAAGCGCACGGCTATCTTGTCGGCTCGCGTGGCTCCGTCGGCTCGTCGTTCGTCGCGACCATGTCCGGCATCTCGGAGGTCAACCCCTTGGAGCCGCACTACATTTGCCCCAAGTGCAAATACAGTGAGTTCATCACGGACGGCAGCTACCTTTCCGGCTTTGATCTGCCGCCGAAAAAGTGCCCGCGCTGCGGCGAAGATCTCGACCGCGACGGCCACACCATCCCATTCGAGACGTTCCTCGGCTTTGACGGCGACAAAACGCCGGATATCGACCTCAACTTCTCGGGCGAATATCAGGCCAAGGCGCACGCCTACTGTGTGCAGATGTTCGGCAAGACGCACGTCTTCCGCGCAGGCACGATCGGCACGGTCGCGGAAAAGACGGCCTACGGCTACGTCAAAAAATATCTCGCCGAGCGCGAGAAGACCATCTTCTCGCTCACCGACGTCACCGCCGACCACGAGATCCGCGCCCGCCTCGAGCGCGCCGCCACCGCCGCCGAGGATCTTGGATGCGCCTCGAACGAGATCTCCCGCCTTGATACCCTGCTTGCGTGCGGCTTCATTGGTGGCCACGGCAACCATGGGCTTGCCTTCCTCATTCACGCCAGAAAGGGCCACCACGACCGGATTTTCCTCACCGAGCTGGCCACGGACGTCAAGTACGGTCTTGCGCAGTGCGTCGAAGGAACCGAAATGTTCGACGTTCTTCGCAGCCACCTTGACCGGAGCTTGAGAAGCCTTGGTCTCAGCAACCAGAACCGGAACGGAAGCTGAAAGCTGGGATTCATACATAGCCGCAAGAC
>OGOV01003530.1_pt1 | contig 10320 bp, 5 predicted proteins | sample 1552711 | NCBI WGS metagenome assembly OGOV01 (sample SAMEA2580216, study PRJEB22360) | human gut metagenome | biome: human gut; feature: human-associated habitat; material: faeces | place: Denmark | collected 2008/2010 | reverse complement strand
AAAGTAATCGAGGGTGTAGCCTTCCGCAGGGGTCGCGGTAAGCTCTATTGTTGTACCCGCCGTTGCGGAGGTTGCGGAAGCGGCAACACTGCCGCCTGTGGGCTGAACAACGGTAATGCTGTACGCATTTGCGGTGAACACGGCGGAAACCTCAACATTCCGTGCGGGCATGATGAAAGTATCGCCGTTAATCCTTGCGCCGTCAAGCGTAAAGTAATCGAGTGTATAGCCTTCCGCAGGGGTCGCGGTAAGCTCTATTGTTGTCCCCGCCGCTGCGGAGGTTGCGGAAGCCGAAACCGTGCCGCCTGTGGGCTGAACAACGTTAATGCTGTACGCATTCGCGGTGAACACGGCGGAAACATCAACATTCCGTGCGGGCATGATGAAAGTATCTCCGTTAATCCTTGCGCCGTCAAGCGTAAAGTAATCGAGGGTGTAGCCTTCCGCAGGGGTCGCGGTAAGCTCTATTGTTGTCCCCGCCGTTGCAGAGGTCGCGGAAGCGGCAACACTGCCGTTTGCGGGCTGAACAACGTTAATGCTGTATTTTACCGCGCCGGGTTCTGCATCAAAGGCGGTGCTGAGCTTGATACTCTCTTCCTGCTTGCCTTCCTGAACCGTGTAGAACACGCGTCCTGCATCGCTGCCGTAATCAAGGCCGGTGAAGCTGACTGTGCTGCTCTGAGCTTCTTTGGAAGCAATCTGCGTGTAGTTCCCGTTTGCGTCACGCAGATAGAGACGAACCGTGCTGCCCGTCGGAGCGTGGGTGAGACTGAACGTATCGCTTGCGCCCTTGTTGTTCTTTGCGGAAGCGAACTTCATGAGCACGATGTCCGTGCGGTTGCGTTCGGTCGTTTCAAACATCTGCCATTCGTAAATACGGATAGCGCCCCATGCGGAAGAGCCGCTGTTGGAGATATCGAGTGTCCATTCCTGTGCGGTGACGGGTGTGATCAGTTCATCGGTGACAGCCGAACTGTTGCTGTTTGTGCTGTATACCGTTACCCAATTGTTTCCGCTTTTGTACTGAACGGAAAAAGCAATTGTGTTCATGTTCTGGGCCTCGCCGCCGTATTCGGCGTGTTCAATTCGAATTCGTTTGATGGTTCGCGGTTGATCGAGTTTTATCCTCATCCAGCCGCTCTGCTTATTCGTGGCGCACCATTTGGAACCGTTTTCGCTCGTTCCGTCAATAGCCTTTGATGCGGGTTCGCCGTCATTCTGAGCGGAATAGTCGGTGACTTCGGCCAAGGGGCAGATGTTTACGGGAATGGTAACATCGCTCAGCTTTTCGGTATCGCCGTTTTCATAGGGCCAATCGATTGTGAAGCGGGAGCTTTCGCCGCGAACACCGTTTGCGTTTACGGGAACGACCTCAACGGTAACATCTGCCTGGTCATCGTTGCGGACAAGGTTCGGAATATAATACGCGGTGTTGGGCGTTTCCATTATAAGTGTTCTTGTGCCGTCCGCATTGAGCCTGTAAATCTCGTAGGAGGAGGCGTTATTGCCGTTCCACTTGATGCGCGCTTCGGCGGTGTATGCGTCGAGATAAATGATTTCTTCAAGCCTTGCATTGCTTGCACTTGCAGCCGCCGCTTCGGAATCGGTGACGGCAAGCCTGCCGATGTTGACCTGATAGTCGGAAACATTGCTTGTGCCGCCGATTTCAAAGCCGATCGCATAGAGCTTTTTGCCGCTGAGGGAAGCGAGGGAAACATTGCTTGTTGTCCAGCCGCCGCTGCTTGCGTCAAGGGCAAAAGTTGCTTTTTGGCAATTTGCATAGCTTGAAGTGCTGCTGTCGCCGTAATAGGCAACAAGTTTCATCAGCCCCCTGTCGTTCTTGGCGGTCACGGCAATATTTGTGCTGCCGTTGATGTCAAGATTCGTGCTGTAAAGCATGATATTATTGGGCTTGTTTGCCGTAAGCGAACCGTAGAATTTGATTGAAGAACCGCCGTTGTATGCGTCTTCAAAGTCGTATGCGCCGCTGAGCTTTTGTCCGTTGGAATCGATTATCCATGTCCATGTGGGCATAACATCCTGAACGGACTGATAGCTCCATTCCGCATCGCGGGATTTGACGCCGTCAATATAGAAAGCCTTTCCGTGGCCGGAGTTGAAGTTGGTTACAAACGGCGCAGAAATGATCGTCGTGTGGTCGGCAAAGAACCTTGACATGCCCGCCCAGCCGCTTGAGGAAGTGCTTCTGGGGTCGCCGCCGTTGACATAGAATTGACGTTCAACCTCGTGGAAATCCGCACCGTCACCGGAAAGACCCATTGTGGAGTTCGGGCAGTAAAGAGCAAGAGAGAGCTTCAATTTGTTGTTGTTGAGCAGATAATTTGAGCTGAAATTTGTGTTCATGCAGTTCTGCTGAACATCAAGCCCCGCAAATGCCTCGTATTGGCTTTTGCCGAGGTTCTGCATGGTGGAAACGGTCGTGTTGACATCTTGAGTCGTCCAATTGTAGTTCATAAAGAACTCGTTAACGCCTGCGGAAACCCAGCCGCTGTTGCTGCCGTTAACGGCATCCTGATAGCTGAGATTGCCGCTGTCGGTGATTGAATCGTACCAGCCGATAAGCATGTTCGGCCTTTGCTGACGCATATATGCTATCATGCTTCTGAGATTACCGGCGGTTGTGTAGTCAACGGCGGTTTCTTCATTGAAGAAATAACCGTCGAAGCCGTAATATTCCATAACTTCAATCAGCTTGTCCGCAACGCTTCTGTAATTGCGAACAAAGTTCTCCACAACGGAGGAATTGCCGCCCCAGTCGAAGAAAATCGTGCCCATGACGGGAACGCCGTTTGTGTGCGCCGCATCGGTGAATTCACCTGTCGGCACAACGACTTGCCCCCGTTTTGAACCGGACCAGTACACAAAGGAGGTTGCGTACTGCCAGTAGTTAAAGGCATAGCTTGAAAAGCTTTCCTGTCCCTGTGCGTTTGTTGCATCGTGTTTGGAGTTTGCAAGGGAGCAAACCATGAGTTTAGCATCGGGGTTTGCATAGTCGTTGACCGTGAATCCCGTGTATCTGTCTGCAAGGGGAACAACGGATCTTGAGTAGTCGGAATCCGGATCGTTTGTCGGTTCCCAGCTGAGCAGCGTGTCAACCGTGAATGCCGGGCCGATAGGCATCAGCGAAGTGCCGTCCGCATATGCCTCGTTTAGCGAATCCGCGTTCGCAGCCTTAACAACGGCGGAAAGAGTGTTGAAAAAGCTCCGTGACGGCAGAACGCCGAAGCAGAACACTGCGGCGAGAATCGCAGCGATGATTTTTTTTATCGTATTTACCCTCATATTGTTTTCCTTTCAATAATAGACTGATGGATTGCTTAAACAAATTTAAACCGTAATGATGCGGTAAAGCACGGTTTAAATCATTTAATTATGCCCAGTTTCGTGAACTCGGAGATAATTTCGCCCAAATCAGCCGCTGCCTGAGGGATCTCAACATCATATTCATCAAGAATGCGCGAAAGGATCTCATCCTCCGTTTGTCCTTTTTGAATTGACTCATAAACAAACAACGACATTTCATTAAGCAAAACCATTCCCTTTGTTTCCGTGCTGCTTCCCCCAAGCGGCACCAAAAGGTTGTCTCCGGCAATTGTTCTTAAAACGTAATTTTTGCTTATTTGCATAAGCTCCCTCCGTAATTATCTTCTTTTGTGATATTCTGCTGCAAGCCGTGTATATGCGTCCATTTTTTTGCACATAAAGGTCGGTTCTGCATCGAATCGCCCGTTTTCGGCAAAACAAACGGCGGGACAAGCTTCACAGATATTGCGAAAACGGCAAGCGGTGCATTTTGCCGGAACCATGATGTTTTCGCGCATTGCCCGAATGTCGTTCCATGCGGCGGAAAACCCGCGTTCTTTCAGCGAAGCGGACGGTTCGCACATCATTCCGCAGGGTCGAAGCTGCCCGTTATATGTGATCCAAAACGCCGCAGCTCCCGCACGACAGCGTATACGCTCCGTCGGAATATCGCCGCACTCCGTTTCGGCAGGCGGAATATCCGTGTTGAGTGCAACAGCTTCCGCACGTTTTTCAATAATCGCCGGGTCAAGCGTTCGCAGCTCGTGCGCCCACCTTGCGGCAGCGGATTCCTCCGGCGTGAACCTTTCGCAGGTTTCGCATTCGCCGATTTTACAGGGAAAAATTTTGGAGTTCTCATCCGCACGGACGGGCGGGAACATATACGTTGCCGCCTGCAGCGGCAGATTATGCTCATTTGCAAAGCGTTCAACAGCGTCAAGATCTCCAATATTGTACGGTGTTACAGAATAGTTGATCTTGACGGGAACACCCGCTTCCGTGAGCATTGCAACCGCACGGTAGGCTCTTTCAAAAGCACTGCCGCTGCGGCAAAGTTTTTCATAGGTTGCTTCGGATGCCCCGTAAAGCGTGATATTCACCCTCTGCGGCGGGAGCTTTCGGAGCAATTCGACCTGTTTTTCGCCGAGCATCGTTCCGTTTGTGTTTATCGAAACGATAATGCCGAGTTCACGGCATCGGCGATAGATTTCTTCAAAATCGGGCCGAATAAAAGGCTCGCCTCCGGTCAGCAGCAAAAACAACATGCCGCATTGCTGCGCTTCCTTTGCAATGTTCAGCCATTCCTCCGAGGAAAATTCGTCCGTTTTGATTTCGCCGTCATTTTCTTCGCGATGGATATAGCACATGCGGCAGCGGAGATTGCAGCGCGCCGTAAGCTCAAACGTTCCGGAAAGCGGAATGCCCCTTTTTGCGCTCTTTGCAAAAAGCCTGTTCACATACTCCGCATATTTCACTTCATTCACCTCCTTCCAGTGTTTCTTTCAGCAACCGAACCGCGCGGGAGTCCGCCGTGCAGTTCAGCTCAAAAATGGGAATGCACTCTGCCGCGCGGAAAAAGAGTTCCGCATGGCTTTCGCGCATCGCTCCGCCGTAAAGCCCGACAATATTGCTCATAATTGCCCTCAAAGCACGAACACCCGAAAGGCGGGTGATTCTGTTTTTCGGAGCCTGTCCGAGCGAAATAATTGCGGCAATCGGCAGAGAAAAGTTTAAGCAAATGCCGCTTGTGCCGCAAAACGGCAGTCCGAAAGCATTTGCCGCGCCGTCAACAAAGCCGACAGCGCATCGATCCCCGTTGAGAATCAAAGCGTTTTCATACTCCTTCCAAAGATTCGCCTGCGTGGATTTTCCGATTCCGGAACGCCCGCAAAAAAGTATTGCTCCGAATCGGGTTTGAACCGCTGCGGAATGCAGGGTAAAAATGCCCCTTTGCAGCAGCTGGAAGGGCAGGTTGATGCTCTGCCAAATCTGCTGCATACACTCCTGTTCCGGAGGGAAATCCTGCGGAAGAAAAACCTCGATATTAAGCGCGTTCTCAATGTTGAGCGCATTAACATCAAGTGCGCTTTCGCTCAACGCGCCGCCGAAGCGGGAAGCAAGCATTGCGCGCTTTTCCCCGCGCTCAAGCGCGGCTCTGTCAAGCGTTTGCTGCAAAAAGCCTTCGCCGCTTTCAAACAGCCTGAAGAATGCGTTTTCATAAACAAGTTTTCCGCAGGCGGCAGGCGGTTCGGCCCGCCGAACCTGAATCGCGCAGTCAGCGGTTTCGGAGCTTTCAAAGTATTCAGTCTCCCAAAACAACGCACTTCGCGCATCAACATCAAGCTGCGCTTCCGAATGAATCTCGAAAACTTTGCCCGCAAAACGAAAACGATAGAAAAAATGCTTTTTCATCTCAAAAACTTCAAAACGCGTCTGCGCGCATTGCCCGCAGCCGCGTCGGTGGGTGGTGTTAGGACGCAAATACCATTGTGTCGTTCGTGGTGAAGTAGCAGTAGTCCTCAACGGGATGTTCGCATTTATATACGTCGTCGAACAGCGTTGCGGGAGGTATATTGGGAAAGAGATCGTCAAACGGGGGAAGCAGGTCGCAGTTATCCTTGGCGTGGTTATACATTTGCGCAACGCACTGCGACGCGGCGATCGCCTCGCCAAGGTCAAACTCGATAACATCAAGTTCGGGCTTTACATAGGTTTTTTTCACGGGTATTCTCCTTATCTGCCGGTGATGGAAGCAATTGCGGGCTCACTCGCAACGCCGTTTGCATCATAGGCAAAGATGTAATATGTATCCGTCATTCCGCGGCGCGGAGCGCGAACGGTGAGGCTGAAGGCGTAGTAATCCATCCAGCCGAAATAGGTGAACAGGCTGTTCATCGGGCGCATGTTCTCGCGTACGGGAACAAGTGAACCGTCGTCCGCAAGCCTGTAAACGCTGACATGGTCAACATCCGTGGATGTTTTAACGCTGATTCTTGTGAACCAACCTGCAAGTGCGCGGCCGCTGTAGCGGAGTTCGAACCTTTCGGGCGTGAACACGGGTTCTTCAACGGGCTGATATGCAAGGGTAACAAGGCTTGCAATATCTGCCGCAATCTGTGTGCTTGTGGCGGGGGTGATGTCTTTTGCAAGCTTAATGCCGCTGACGGACAGGATGGATCTTGTTCCCGTTCCCGTTCCCGCTTCGGCAATATTGCCGAGAACAAGCATATACTTCGCGCCGTACCGACGTACGCAAGCCGTAACATCATAGTACATTTCGGTCATCTTCATGCCGGAGGGGATCACTGCGCCTTCGGCATTTGTATCGGTATCGAGATAACCGAGCACGGGATCACCGGCAACGGCCTTTGCACTGATCATAACGGTCTTACCCTCAGTGTAGCCTTCGAGGGCAAATCCGATATAATTACCGTTGGTGAGATAGACCTCGTTCTGCGGGCCGCGATCCTGATATTTCGCGATGTTTGCAATGCCGGTGTCTCCGTCATATTCAACATAGACCATGGAATTGGGAAGAATTTCAGATCCGATCGAGTTCGCACTGTTCTTAACATAGTCATAAACGGGAGCGTAGGCAAGATCCTGTTCGTTTTTGACGTACTTCGTTTCATCTGCAAGGGGCTGATAAACGCGGAACGCATCGAGATAAACGTTTGCGGTCTGCTCAGCTGCTGCATCGCGCTTGCCGAAAGTCCTGTTCTGACTGTTCTTTGCCGCAATGCCCGTGCCGCCGTTAAGAACGCTGTTTTCGTCCATGAAGGAGGTTTCGACTTCGCAGCCGATGAATTCCTTCAGTCCCGCTTCGCGCAGGATTCGGTTCGTGTCAATGCCGTTCGCTCCGCGCGTACTGCCTTCCGCACCGGTTTCGCCGCCGTCCCAAGGTGTCGGGCTTGCAGGGCCGACGATCGCACCGGCGGTATTGGTGAGGTAGCCGAGGATTCGAACGCTGTAATCTGCGCGTTCAAGATTCATTGCGCGAACAACGGGAACCTGATAATCAAGGATGCGTTCGCCCGTGATAATGGGATTGCCGCCAATACCGTTATCGCCGCAGAAATAGGTGTCAACGATATAAACCTTGAACGGATTGCCTCCCTTGGACAGTGCAACGAGAAGAAGTCCCGTATTTGTGCCGCATTCGGAAATAATGTCAAAACCCGTTCCGCTGAAACTGAATTCAACGGCATCGGTTGTGTAGGCGCGTTTGCCGCCTTTCAAATCGAGTGTTGCTTTCAGTGCGCCGCCGTTGCTGTAGTAGGCAAAGCCTTTGTATGCATCGGCATAGCCGTAAACGCTGTTTTCGTTGTCATTAACAACGGTCGCGGTGTTGTTTGTGCCTTCGGCTTTCCATTCGCCGGTCGTCCCGCCGCGGTTGGTCATAAAGTTCTCTTCGTAAAGAACATTTGTGGCGGGAAGGAAGGTGATGGATGTTGCTTCGGTTATATAATTACCGGTGAAAACAAGCTTTGTCTGAATGATTTCACCCTTGTTTACGCTCTGCGGAGTGTAAAGGATGGATTTATCGGTGTCATTAAAACCAACATGCTTTACGGTTTCATCAACAGTCTTGATGCCCACAGCTTTTTCTTCAACATCCGTAAGCTTGTAGCTGTTCTGTACGCCGAAATCATAGACGAACGTCTTTTCAGGCGGCGCATAGGTGATCTTCAACGTACCGGGATGATATATAATAGAATAATTGTTAAGCTGCCCACCCCAATAACTTTCAACCTTAGACGTTCTTGCAAAGTCAACAACATATATGCCCGGGTAAATCTCTTTCCTTTGGGCTGTAATATTTATTACTTTGTTTCCCGTTCTGTCTGCAAGCTGATGTGATGTTGTCGTTTCGGAATCGGGAACAGTGATATCATTGCAGCCGTCCTGAGTGATTTTAACATCATGAACAACATGCTCGCTGCCGTTGTAAGGCACTTCAAGGCTGCCTGCCCAAAGATGAACAACCTTGTTTCCTGCCGGAACATAGACAACATTAATGATGTTATCTTCGGATTTTTCGGTTACGGTAAACGGCAGTTCAATCTGAACGCCGCCTGCAACGTCGTTATTGTCATTCTCAGCTATTGCCGCTGCTTTTTTATGGTTAAGCTGGTTAACATCCGTACCGTTAACAAGGGTAATTTGGGAGCCGATGGTCTGGCCGGTCATAGTGGTTTCGCCGAGGTAATTGGTGTTGCCGGTGATTTCTCCGACTTCATTCAGCCAATAGCGAACCTTAACGGTGGAGGTGGTGGGCTTCTGCCTTGTGAGCCTGATTTCAAGCTCGTCCATACCGCCGGCCTTGTCCATATCGATGCAGTAAATGTCGATATGAACGGTGTCGCCCGCTTTGATGCCGGTTGTGCCGTATTTGTTGTTCAGAACGGTGGAAATTGCGTTGCCGTCCATGAAGGAATACCAGTAGTCGGAAAGCGCCATCATACCGGCGGTTGCCGCCGTGGTGCTTGTAGCTTCTTTTCCGATAAGCGTTTTGGAGAGCATGGAGTTGCTTCTGTTCGCACCGGCGGTGTCAAGATTCGGAAGAACCTTGTAAAATGCCTTTGAAGCATATTTGTCGCCGTAGGTTGCAGGTTCGGTAACGTTCCATTCGCCGCCCCAACCGACGCCGGAACCGCCGTGGCTGGCGTCCTGAGGGTCTGCATTCGGCCAGGACCAAACACCCTTGCCCGCCGTGCCTGCAAAGAATGCAAGATAATCGGAGTAATTGTTTTCTGTCAGTTGTTCGCCGTCCTTATAGACGAACACGAACATATCATCATTGATTGCAACAACTTTCTTGCCGCCGAAAGCTGCTTTAAGATTTTCGTCGTTGTTGATTGCGTTATAAATCTCCTGATAATAGGAGTCGTTTTTGGAAACGAGTTCGATGGAGTCGGAAAGCGTGTAACCTTCGGGCCACATGAACGAACCCGAGAACCTGCGTGCGGTGTAGGATTTGCCGGAGAAGGTCGAAATGGTGCTGTCGTTTGATTTTTTGCCGTAGCCTATATCCATTTGTCCCTTCTTGACGGAAACATAGTTGCCTGAATAATGTATACCGGTTCCGTCAACACTGGAAGCTTTGAAATCCTGAGCGGCTCTGTTGTTCCATGTTGCCGCAAAAATCGCCTGCTCGCCTGCGCTCGGGGCATAGGGAATGATGCCGACGCTGCCTATGGTACTTGTAGAGTTAATGGGGTTGGTGATCGAAGCCTTCACCGGGTCGGCGTATTGAACATCGGTGTGACCGTAGTCCCAAACTTTGTGTGCGGAATCGTCAACATCATCGGTTCTGCCGTTAAAATGCTCGGAAAAGGCCGCCCAGTCCCAATGAACCTTATTTTTATATGTGGTTACATTGCTTTCCGTTTTGGATTCCGTTGAAAGATAATCTGTTTTATCGCCCGCATAAAGTCCGCCGAGATCTGTATGCTGATTTGCCGGAGTGTCATGGCGGTGCTCGTATTCGAACGTTCTCTTCCATGTGATTTTGGGGACGAACGTTTCGGATATGGTTCCGGAACCGTCGCCCGTGTCTCCGTCCGCTGCAAAGAGGGACGCGGGGAACATGCCGAAAAGCATGATTCCACAAAGCAGCAGAGAGAGCAGCTTTTTGATGTTCTTCATTGAAAAACCTCCTGAATATTTTAAAAATAAAAAACAAACTTTATATGAACCGCAGCAGCCCGAAGACATTGCCGCAGCACTGCGGAAAACGGCGGCGCCGGAAAGGGGCAAAACTAACACTGAATTGAGAGAATTTGGGGTGTGAATATAGTCCGTAGATTCAGGTTATTCAGCGCGTTGCTGACCGAGCCGAAACGCACAACCGAGTGAATGGGAGACGGGAAAACGCACAGAGCCAAGTATTATCCCGCTCGCTCGCATACATTATACCGCAAGACCATACGAATTTCAACATTTTTTTGAGTATAAAATGAATATATATAATCTGTTCGGAGAAAATACTTACAA
>OGOV01003526.1_pt1 | contig 10326 bp, 9 predicted proteins | sample 1552711 | NCBI WGS metagenome assembly OGOV01 (sample SAMEA2580216, study PRJEB22360) | human gut metagenome | biome: human gut; feature: human-associated habitat; material: faeces | place: Denmark | collected 2008/2010 | reverse complement strand
GCAGGTGCAGATGCGGTTTATGTAGGGGGAGCAGCCTTTGGCGCGCGGGCCTATGCGAAGAATTTCGGAGAGGAAGAGCTTTTGCGTGCCATTGATACTGCTCATATCCATGGCAGGAAACTTTATCTGACAGTGAATACGCTGTTGAAGAACAGGGAACTGTCTGAACAGTTGTATGATTATCTGCTTCCATATTATAAGGAAGGTCTGGATGCGGTGATCGTTCAGGATATGGGTGTGTTTAAGATGATCAGGGAGATGTTTCCGGGTATGCATCTTCATGCCAGCACGCAGATGACTGTGACAGGTCCGGAGGGGATGAAGTTTCTGGAAGAACAGGGTGCTTCCAGAGTGGTAACTGCCAGAGAGCTTTCCCTTGAGGAAATCCGGAGGATGCATGAGACAAGTCCTATCGAGATTGAATCTTTTGTCCATGGAGCTTTATGTTACAGTTATTCGGGACAGTGCCTGATGAGCAGTATCCTGGGTGGAAGAAGCGGTAACAGAGGAAGGTGTGCACAGCCTTGCCGTCTGCCTTACCAGACGGCGCTTTGTTGCGGGGAAAATGGCAGACGGTCAGAGAAAAGGAAAGCGCAAGAACTATGTCCTCTGAGTCTGAAGGATATTTCTACGATAGAGATTCTTCCGCAGATTCTGGAGGCTGGTGTTACTTCTCTTAAGATAGAGGGCAGGATGAAGCAGCCGGGATATACAGCAGGGGTAACTTCTGTATATCGGAAGTACCTGGATCTTCTTTTTGAGAAGGGAGCTGAGAATTACAGGGTAGCAGAGGAGGATAAGAGATATCTGCTGGATCTGTTTAACAGGGGAGGTTCCTGTACCGGTTATTATCAGATGCAGAATGGTCCGTCCATGATGGCATTCAGCAATGAGAAGAAAACAGGAGATGTCAGTCCTGTATTAAGAAAAAAGAAAGAAAAAATTCAGGGAACATTCATTCTTTTTCCGGGAAGTCCTGCTATACTGGATGTGTCATGCAGGGGAATCCATGGATTTGCGTCTGTGGGTGAGGTACAGTATGCGCAGAACCAGCCGCTGACAGAGGAGCGCATCCGTTCACAGATGGAGAAGCTTGGAAATACAGAATATGAGTGGGAAAATCTGGAAATCCAGATGGATGAGAATATTTTTATCCCGATGAAAATGCTGAATGAGGCGAGAAGAGAGGCACTGGAATCGCTGGAAAATGAATTGCTCAAACCATATAAGAGAGAAGAAAATAATGGGAAGAAACGCTTATCAGAGGATGCCGGAAGAAAAGCAGATTCGCCAAAGCAGAAAAATCTTCCGATTTATATTTCCTGTGAAGAAAAATCCACTGCACTGGCGTTATATAAAAGAGAGGGGATACATGGAATGTATCTGAACGCTGATGCCATGGAGGTCTGCCTGGATGACTGTGTAAGCAGAGGAATGGAGATGTATCTGTCTCTTCCGCATATTATGAGAGGTGAGATGCCCCGGGAGCTTCTCACCAGGATCAGAGAGTGGATGGACAGAGGAATGACAGGATTTCTGGTAAGAAATCTGGAGACTTTTGCAGTTCTGCGAAAGGCAGGTCTGGCTGAGAAATGTGTTCTGGATCACAGTATGTATACATGGAATGATGAAGCTGCTGATTTCTGGAAAGATCAGAAAGTCCTCAGAAATACGGTACCGCTTGAGCTGAACGAAGGGGAAATCCGCCACAGAGATAACCGGGACAGCGAGATGCTGATCTACGGATATCTGCCTCTTATGATATCGGCCCAGTGTGTGCATAAAAATCTTTACGGATGTAATCATAAGGAAGAAGGGGTAACTTTAAAAGACCGTTACGATAAAGAATTTACGGCGAAATGTATATGTAACCCATGGAAAACTGAGAATACAGATTTCTGTATACCCTGCTATAATATCATTTACAACAGTATCCCTTACGGCCTGTTGAAAGAGAAATCACAGATAGACAGACTTGGTGTCTCTTCCCTGAGACTTGCATTTACCATTGAGAAGCCTCAGGATGCGGTGAAGATATATGAAGAGTTCAGAGATGTTTATCGTGATGGGAAGAATCCTCCGAAACGGGAATATACAAAGGGACATTTTAAAAGAGGAGCCGAGTAAGGCATATGATTAATGTAATTGTAGAATTATCCAAGTATGTGATCCTTACCCTGATGGTGATTTATACCTTTCACTGTTTCTATCTGGTGAAACAGCAGAGTGAGGAGGAGAGAAACGAATCGCTGCGCCAGCAGCTGATGCTTATCTTTTTTATGGATTTCACTGCGTTTCTGGTCATCTACCTGAAGACAGGTAAGTTGCAGGTCGTGTTGTTTTATGTCGAAATGATGGCATTTTTTGCGGGAATCCAGATTTTGTACAGGATTTTTTATAAGAAAGCATCGATTTTACTGCTCAACAATATGTGCATGCTTCTCAGCGTAGGATTTATTATGCTGTGCAGGCTGGATGTTTCCACAGCTACCAGACAGCTGGTGATTGTGGCAGGCGTAAATGTGGTGGCATTGATCGTACCTGTCCTGATCAGGAAGATGAAATTTCTCAAGGACCTGACATGGGTTTATGCGGGAATCGGAATCGTTTTGCTGGCGGCGGTATTTGTGCTTGCAAAGACAAGCTATGGAGCAAAACTTTCCCTGATGGGAATCCAGCCTTCAGAGGCGATAAAGATTACATTTGTGTTCTTTATGGCGGCATTGCTGAGAAAAGGTGCTGATTTTTCAAAAGTGGTCCAGGCTACGGTAGTGGCGGGACTGCATGTGGGGATTCTTGTACTTTCCAGAGACCTTGGAAGTGCAGTGATCTTCTTTGCGGCATATCTTGTGATGATTTATGTGGCATCCAGAAATGTGGGATATCTGGCACTTGGTCTTGCAGGCGGATCTGCAGGGGCAGTTGTCGCATATCATCTGTTTGGCCATGTGCGTCAGAGAGTGACAGCCTGGAAGGATCCCATGGCGGTATATCAGAATGAAGGATACCAGATTGTACAGTCCCTGTTTGCCATTGGTACAGGCGGATGGTTTGGAATGGGATTGTGTCAGGGTTCGCCTGAGAAGATCCCTGTTGTCAAGAATGACTTTATATTCAGTGCAATCTGTGAGGAACTGGGTGGGATTTTTGCAATCTGCCTGATCCTGGTATGTATGAGTTTCTTTTTGATGATCGTAAATATTGCGCTTAAGATTAAGAAACCATTCTACAAACTGATCGCACTTGGACTTGGTACGGAATATGCATTTCAGGTATTTCTGACAATTGGCGGAGCAACGAAATTTATCCCTATGACAGGTGTAACTCTTCCTCTGGTCAGCTATGGAGGAAGTTCTGTCGCGTGTACAGTACTGATGCTGGCGATCATTCAGGGATTGTATATTTTGAGAGAAGATGAGGACGAAGAAATTGAGAGATATCGAAGAAAAGGAACGGCGCAGAGAGTTGAAGAAGCGCCAGAAGCGCAAAGCCCGGGAGATTTCTGAAAAGAGAAGGCCCCGTAACAGAGAGTATACACTGGTATCCTGCTTTTTTGTGCTGATCTTTGTCAGTATGATCGGATATCTGATCTACTTTAATTATGCAAAGAGCGATGATTTTATCAATAGTCCCTATAATACAAGGCAGGATACTTTTTCAGACAGGGTTGTAAGAGGTAAGATCATATCTGCAGATGGGCAGGTGCTTGCCCAGACCAATGTTTACGAAGACGGAACAGAGGAACGTACTTATCCCTATGCAAATATGTTCGCTCATGTAGTCGGATATGACACTAATGGAAAAAGCGGACTGGAATCAGAGGCGAACTTCCAGCTTCTGACTTCTCATGAATTTTTCCTGAACCAGATGAAAAATGAGTTTAAGAATCAGAAAAATACGGGTGATTCTGTGATCACAACGTTAAACGCAGATCTTCAGTCAACTGCCTATAATGCACTTGGTGACAGGAGAGGGGCGGTTGTTGCCATAGAACCCTCTACAGGTAAGATTCTGGTGGAAATGAGCAGACCGGACTTTGACCCGAATACTATTTCCCAGAACTGGGACACACTGGTAAATGATTCCAATGACAGCAGTCTGTTGAACAGAGCTACAAACGGAGCCTATCCTCCGGGATCTACATTTAAGGTGGTAACTGCCCTGGACTATTTCAGAACCAAGGGCAGTCTGGAGGGATTTTCCTATCTCTGTGAGGGAAGTATTACCAGAGAAGATCACACGATCAGGTGCTATGGCGGAACTGTTCATGGACAGGAAGATTTTTACAGTGCTTTTGCCAATTCCTGTAACAGTGCATTTGCAGAGATCGGAACCATGCTCGGAGGCAGTTCTCTGAAAAAAACAGCTGAGGATCTTCTTTTTAATAAGAGTCTTCCGCTTTCTTCCTATAAAAAGAGTACTTTTACATTAAATGGAAAATCTTCTGTTGCAGAGGTTATGCAGACTGCCATCGGACAGGGTAATACGTTGGTATCACCTATGCATATGGCGCTGATTACCAGTGCGATCGCCAATGGCGGGGAGCTCATGAAGCCTTATCTCATTGATTCTGTTGTAAGTTCAGACGGAGAGACAGTGAAGACAACAGAGCCGGAGAGCTATAAACGTCTGATGACAACAAATGAGGCGAATATCCTTGGAAAGCTTATGAAAGGTGTTGTGGAAAACGGAACCGCATCGGCTCTGAACGGAAGAGGATATACAGTGGCAGGCAAGACCGGATCAGCGGAATTTGATGAGAATGGTTCCAGTCATTCCTGGTTTATCGGTTATTCCAACGTGGATGATCCGGATCTGGTAGTTGCGATCATTGTTGAGAATGGCGGTACCGGAAGTGAAGCAGCAGTGCCCATCGCAGAGCAGATATTTGATGCGTATTATTATGATAAGCAATAATAAATTCCATGTTGCAGGCAATCTGGAATGAATTTTGGCTACGTTACTGTGAACGGAGTGAACAGTAACTAATTAATCGGTAATATGTTATGAAATGATATTTATAGCTTGCGGGTTTGGAAAAAAAGAGATATACTATACTCAGTTTATAATACCACGCAAAACAGGAGGGATTGCATTATGATAGAAGCAACGAGCTGTGGCGGTGTGGTAATTCATCGGGGTAAGATTCTTACTTTGTATAAATCTTACAGGAACCGTTATGAGGGCTGGGTATTGCCGAAAGGAACAGTGGAACCAGGCGAAACGCATGAACAGACAGCATTGCGGGAAGTGATGGAAGAGGCTGGAGTGCGTGCGACCATTGTGAAATACATCGGAAAGAGCCAATATAACTTTACCGTTCCGGAGGACGTGGTTTTCAAAGAGGTACACTGGTATCTTATGACTGCGGATAATTATCATAGTAAGCCCCAGAGAGAGGAGTTTTTTGTAGATTCCGGATATTATAAATTTCATGAGATCTATCATCTGCTGAGGTTTTCAAACGAGAAGCAGATCGTAGAGCGTGCTTATCAGGAATATCTGGAGATGAGAAGCAATGGACTTTGGGGAAAACAGCATAAGTATTATTAACGAGAGAACAGGGCTGTGTTTTTTTGCAACGCAGCCCGGTTTAAATTTTGGAGAAAATGGAAATACTGTAACTGAAGTGTTATAGAAACGGGAGAGGGTGTAAGATGCTGAAATGGCAGGAGAATTTTCTTGCAGGGGAATCTGTAAAGGATCCTGAGAAGATAAAAAAGAAACTGAACAGCGGAAAACCGGTTCTGGGCATTTATCTCCTTACTCTGTCAGAGAATCCTGTGAATCTGATGGATATTATTCCTGCAACAATGCTGATACAGAAGAGCTTTTATGGAATCTGTCCGAAGATCATAGGAATGGCGAAGGGCAAAGAGGAAGCCCTGGAGATGGTGCGAAGTCTGATCGATGAAATGTACAGGGAAACGGGAACCTTCGCAACAGCTGAATATATAGAAAACAGGTGAGAATATGTTACATATTTTATGGCTGATCCTTAAATTTATACTGATCATCCTGGGAATTCTGCTGGGCCTTCTTTTACTGGCAGTTCTTCTTGTACTGTTCTGTCCTGTAAGATATAAGGCATCAGCTGTCAAGGCAGAAGGTGGCTGGAAACAGACAGAGGGAGAGGGTATCGTAAGTTGGCTGTTTCATGGGATTTCGCTGAGAGCGGAATGGAAAGATCAGCAGATGGAGATATCCTTTCATCTGTTTGGAATTCCCGTAGACAAGTTGTTGAAAAAACGGCAGGAGAAGAGGGCTGTAACAAAGAAATCCGGGAAAAATCCGGAGAAATCCGGCGCAGAAAAGGTATCTGTATCCGGCACAGACGGAAACAGGGAAGAAGAGCATAAAAAATCAGTGGTTGATCACCCGAAATCAGAGAATATGGAGACTGAGGATCTGAAAACAGACAGAAATTCAGCTTCAGATACATCTGCTGATACAGAGAGGATCAGAAACAGTCAGATATCCGGACAGCAGGAACTGAATGCAGATGATACAGATCGGAATAGTCTAAAGAAGAGGCAGTTTTTTATAAAAGGGATCTATGACCGGATCCGAAATATTTTTCAGTCGATTCGTACAAAACTGCAAAATATCCGCAGGACATTCGGGAAGATTAAGAAGAATGTGTCCTGGTGGAAGGCGTTTATAGAACATCCCAGAGTGACAGCTGCCAGAAAACTTGTATGGAAACATGGAAAATTTTTGCTTAAGCATATTTTTCCTACAAGGATAGAAGGGCAGGTTACTTTTTCTTTTGAAGATCCGGCGCTGACAGGTGCGGCACTTGCTGTACTTGGGATGACAATTCCATTTCACAAAAACTGTATACAGATCGATCCCCGCTTTGACAGTGAGAATTATCTGTATGGAAACATCAGGGCAAAAGGCAGGATTTACGGATTTGTTCCTGTGCGGGCAGCAGTGAGTATTTATTTCAATAAAAATATAAAATACGTTATAAAACGTTGGAAAACCAGGAGGGCATGACCATGGCAAATGAAAACAATTTTAAAGAAACCGTAAATTCATTATTCAAGGGAATGGACAGTTTTATTTCTGCGAAAACAGTGGTAGGAGAGGCAATCCATGTAGGCGATACGATCATTCTTCCTCTGATGGATGTATCTTTCGGTGTAGGTGCCGGTGCTTTTTCCGGAGAGAAGAAGGATAACGGCGGCGGCGGAATGGCAGGAAAGATGACTCCCTGTGCAGTGCTTGTGATCCAGAATGGAACAACAAAGTTGGTCAATGTGAAAAATCAGGATGGTCTCACCAAGATCCTTGATATGGTTCCGGATTTTGTAGACCGTTTTACCTCCGGAAAAGGTGACGAAGAATCTGTCGGCGAATCAGAAAAATAATTTTTGCATAGACTATAGCAAACCGATGAAAAAGGTGCAGAAGAATTGGAAAAGCTGTTCGGCTTTATGCTGTTTTTCATAGGGATTGGGATGATAATCGGGATGCTGATCGCAGAAAATGTGGTTCTGGTGGTTTCGGCCGGAGTTTTCCTGTTGTTGGGATATCATCTTTTCTGTCATTAACTTTACAGAAGATTGCGAATATCCCGTTTGACATATGAAATAAAAAAAGACTGTCAGCTCAGGCAGAATATTCGGTAAAGAATATCTGAACAGAGGGACAGTCTTTTTTGCAAAAAAAATACCCCTGTTACAACAGGGGTAATGGTGTTATTATGCTCTTTCTACTTTACCGGATCTTAAGCAAGAAGTACATACATATGTCTTTCTAGCTCCACCCTCAGCAGTCTTGATTTTAACGGATTTTACGTTAGATTTCCACATTTTATTGGATCTTCTATGTGAATGACTTACATTATTTCCGAAATGAGCAGCTTTCTCACAGATTGCACATTTAGCCATGATAGCACCTCCTTGACGCTTTATTGTTACTGTCGTGCTGTGTGCATAGCGTCTGAACAGTAACCTTGTGTTCAACAGATTACATTGTAACAGATGAATTGTGCTTTTGCAAGCAAAAAAAGGAAAAAACTCAAAAATTATATTTCTTTTTCTGTGAAAAGAGGTTATAATACACTTACATACAATAATGAGCATTGGAGGTAACCATATGAATGGACGTATAGATTCCGGATTAGGTCAGATCATAATTGACACAGATGTAATCGCAACCTACGCAGGAAGCGTTGCTGTAGAATGTTTTGGTATCGTAGGCATGGCTGCAGTCAGTATGAAGGACGGACTGGTAAAGCTTCTTGGAAAGAACAGCCTGAAACATGGCATCAGCGTCAGAATTACAGAGGACAATAAAATCCGCCTGAATTTCCATGTTATTGTGGCATATGGCGTGAACATAAGTACAATTGCAGACAACCTTGTCAGCAATGTCAAATATAAAGTCGAGGCCTTTACAGGAATGGAGATCGATAAGATCGATATTTATGTAGAAGGTGTACGCGCAATTGATTAGGATAGAGGAGGAACTTGTGGTGAATAACAAAACCATAGATGCCAGAATACTTTCCAGGATGTTTCTTGCAGGAGCCAAGAATCTGGAAGCTAAAAAAGAATGGATCAACGAACTGAACGTATTTCCGGTACCGGATGGAGATACAGGAACCAATATGACAATGACGATCATGGCAGCAGCAGCAGAAGTAGGTTCTCTGGGAGAGCCTGACATGGAGTCACTGGCCAAGGCGATTTCTTCCGGTTCTCTGCGCGGTGCAAGAGGTAACTCAGGTGTTATTCTTTCTCAGCTTCTGCGTGGTTTTACCAGAAGTGTTAAGAACAGTAAGGAACTGGATGCCATTGATATCGCGGCAGCCATGGAGAAAGGTGTGGAGACTGCATATAAGGCAGTCATGAAACCGAAGGAGGGAACAATCCTTACTGTTGCAAGAGAGGCTGCTGCCAAGGCTGTAGAGCTTGCGGAGACAGCAGAGGATCTGGATACATTTTTCCAGAGCGTGATCGCTCATGCGGAGGAAACTCTGGCAAAGACACCGGAGATGCTGCCGGTTCTGAAAGAAGCAGGAGTAGTGGATTCCGGTGGACAGGGACTTCTGGAAGTATACCATGGTGCATATGATGGTTTCCTTGGCAAAGAGATTGATTATACACAGTTTGACAAGGCAAAAGGTCCTGCTGTGACTAAGATCGATGCACAGACAGAGGCTGATATTAAATTTGGTTATTGTACAGAGTTTATTATTCTTCTGAACCAGCCGATGTCCGAGGAGACAGAGCATGAATTTAAGAAATTCCTGATGTCCCTTGGTGATTCTATTGTGCTTGTTGCAGATGACGAGATCGTGAAAGTTCATGTTCATACCAATCATCCTGGACAGGCTATTGAGAAAGCCCTTACCTTTGGTGCACTTTCACGTATGAAGATCGACAATATGCGTGAGGAGCATCAGGAGAAGCTTATAAAGGATGCCGAGAAAATAGCGAAAGAACAGGCAGAACAGGAAGAAAAAGAAGAAGCAGCACAGCCACCGAAGGAAGTTGGCTTTATTTCCGTATCTGTGGGAAAGGGAATGACAGAGATCTTTAAGGAACTGGGTGTGGATTACCTGATCGAGGGCGGTCAGACAATGAACCCGAGTACAGAGGATATGCTCAATGCCATTGCAAAAGTAAATGCAAAGACTATTTATATTTTCCCGAACAATAAGAATATTGTTCTTGCTGCAAACCAGGCGAGAGACCTTACCGAGGACAAAGAGATCGTGGTAGTTCCTACCAAGACGATTCCGCAGGGAATCACAGCTCTGATCAGCTTCCAGCCGGAAATGAACGGAGAAGAGAATCTGGAAGCCATGATGGAGGCTGTATCCATGGTGAAGACCGGACAGGTAACATACGCAGTCCGCGACACCAGACTGGATGAGAAAGAAATCCACGAGGGCGATATTATGGGAATCGGTGATCACGGAATTCTTGCAGTAGGCAAGGGACGTGAGAATGTTGCCAAAGAGATGGTGGCAGCTATGGTAGACGAGGATTCTGAGGTGATCAGCATTTACTACGGTGCTGAGACCACAGAAGAGGATGCCGAGAGCCTTGCCGCAGAGCTGGAAGAAGCATATCCGGACTGCGAAGTAGAGGTAAATATGGGCGGACAGCCGATTTATTATTACATTATTTCTGTTGAGTAATGAATAGCTGCAGGGCTGCGAGTGATAAAGAGATGGAAGACAGGGTGGAAGATTTCCGCCCTGTCTTCTTTAACAATAAACATAGGCTCATTGGTAATATTAAGTTTTTTGCGCACCGTGAAGCTGTTATTGAGTTCGAAGTGGTTAGCATGTGCAAAGTGAAATAA
>OGOV01003520.1_pt1 | contig 10333 bp, 6 predicted proteins | sample 1552711 | NCBI WGS metagenome assembly OGOV01 (sample SAMEA2580216, study PRJEB22360) | human gut metagenome | biome: human gut; feature: human-associated habitat; material: faeces | place: Denmark | collected 2008/2010 | reverse complement strand
TCATTGACTATAAAGAAGTAGTACAAATACGCTCTTGAGTTCTCAAACCACCACCGCACCAGCAAGCCGCCCCAATCTCCAGGAGCGAGGCCGCCGTGCTGAGCAGCAAGAGATAAACTTACACGAGAACCCGCAATCGCGCAACCCGCAGGGCACAATGAAGCACGGAACCGTTGGAAATCCAACGTTCCATCGGCGTGTCGAAAACCGGGAAAATGCGTCCGGAAAGCGCCGATACCATCAGAATAGACCCCGAAAACCACAACCAGGTGAACGCAAAACCAATAGCTGTCGGCATGTCGACCATCAACATGGTCAACCACATCCGCATTTTGCGGTCCAACCACGGTTCTCGCATAACAAAAGCCGGAAGCTCCGTGGTTGGCGGAGACTCCCGGCTTTGTTGTTCGGCTACTGGATATTCAGCTTTGGTCATTCGAATCGCTGACCATTGCTAATGCTGCCTGTAACCGACTGTTTTCAGTTATTACTTCAGTTATCGCTGATCAGGCAGCTCACTCGGCATTGGCCGGGCCGGCGGCAACCGGTTCTGCAGCCGACTCGACCGTGGCGACAGCCTTCTTGCGGTTCAGGTACCGCTTGATGGCCACAATCTCCAGGCCGATCACGAGCACCGCGGTCACGCCCCAAGCCACGTACATGGCGGTCTTCCAGATCGGGGTGGCGACCTTCGGCTCGCCATTCGCGTACTGCCAGCTGTTGGCGGCCGTGTACAGGATGTTGTGCGCGGCCTGACGCATGGCCTTCACGGAAGTGGCGGACTTATCGGTGATGTGGTTGGTGATCTTCGTGGTGGCAAGCATCGAATCGTTGCCCGCACGCACTTCCTGATCGGCGTTCTGGTAGCCGTAGCCGCCGAAGTAATCGGTCAGGACGAAGCCCTTGAAGCCCCACTCGCCGCGCAGCACGGTCTGCAGCAGGTTGCTGGAAGCGCCGGCGTAGGTGTAGCCGATGTAGTTGAAGGAGCTCATCACGGCCTGGGCGCCGCCTTCCTTCACGCTCATCTCGAACGGCTTCAGATAGGTTTCACGGATGGACTGCTCGTTGGCCCACGTGCACACCATGTTGGTGCGGTTGGTCTCCTGGTCGTTGAGTGCGAAGTGCTTCATGAAGGAGTACACGCCCTTGGACTTGGCGCCGGCGATTTCGTTGGAGGCCATCGCACCGGAGAGCAGGGAGTCCTCGGAGAAGTACTCGAAGGTACGACCGGAGAATGCCGAACGGTGGATGTTCATGGCCGGAGCGTACCAACCAGCCACGTGCATGTCGTGAGCCATGTCGCCGATCATCTCACCGAACTGCTTGGCGAGATCACGGTTCCAGGTGCAGGCGAACGCGGTGGAGGCCGGGAAACCGATGGAGCCAACACCGGTGAAGTTGTTGTTCAGCGAGGCCGGGCCGTCGGCGTCGGTCAGCTGGATCTTGCCGACGGACTTCACAGCCGGAGTGCCGTAACCACCATTGGCGATCAGGTTGTCCATATCGTCGAAGGTGAGCTGGTCGAGCAGCTTGTCCCAATCGGCGTCGTCATAATCCTTGCCATACATCTGGTACAGCTTCAGGCCATTCTTGGCACCGGTGGTCGGCATCTCGTCCGAATCGTTGTCATACTTCTTCGGATCGTAGTTGCTGTTGTTGGTGAACTCGGCCTTGGCTTCGTCGCTCATCGAGAAGTTGGTCGGAGCGGCGGTGGCCTTGGCATAGTTCGCGAAGTGGCCCGCGCGAGACAGGTACGTCACGTCGCCGGCGGCGTAATCGAACTCGTTGGTGGCGGCCACGGCATCGCCGTTATGGGTGTTCGAGTCGGAATTGTAGGTGACGGTGTCCTTCACGGTGACCTTCTGATGGTCGATCACGTGGTGCGAATCGGACTGGATGGAGATGTCGTAATCGCCCTGCTCCAGCACGTACGCCTTAGCGTCCTTCTGGTCGTAGGAGGCCATGTCGTCATCGTCGAACTCGATCTTCACGGTCTGGGAAGCGCCCGGCTCGAGCTTCTTAGTCTTTTCGAACGCAACCAGGTTCTTGGATGCCTTCTCGATGCCGCCATCGGTGTACGGCGGGTTGTAGTAGACCTCGACCACGTCCTTGCCGGCCTTGTCGCCGGTGTTGGTGACGGTCACATCGAACGAGATCTTGCCGTTCTTGTAGGAGACCTTGCCCATCTCCTGCTTGAACGTCGTGTAGGACAGGCCGTAGCCGAACGGGAACATGACGGTGTCGTCGTAGTTGATCAGACCTTCGTCGGCGGCGGTCTCATAGAACTTGTAGCCAACGTAGATGCCTTCGACGTAGTTGACGAACGTCGGGGTCACCGTGACCTTGTCGCCACTGAAGCCCATGTAGGAAGCAGTGAGATCATCCGCATTGTCGTAAGTGAACTTGCCGTTCGTGCCGACGGACGAAGCGTTGCCGGCGGCGGTGCCATCGGTGTTGTTGAACACAGCGGTCTTGGTCAGGTCCTTCGCGAACGTGTCGGAGGTCTTGCCGGACGGATTCACATCGCCGGCGAGCACCTCACCCAGTGCGGAGAAGCCGGTCTGGCCGGCCGGCGGGCACCACAGCACGGACTTGATCTGCGGATACTGGGACAGGAAGTCGAACTGGAACGCGTTGGCGCCGTTGTAGACGAGCGTCACCTTCTTGAAGTTCTTGGTGACCAGGTCGATCATGTCGCGCTCGGTCTGGGACAGCTGCAGGAAGTGCTCGCCATCCTTGAAATCTTCGTAGTCCTTGGAATTGTTGTTGTAGGTGATGCCCTTCGCCTTCATGTTCGTCGGCAGGTCAGCGCCTTCGCCGCCGACGCGGGTGATGGTGATGACGGCTTCGTCGGAGAAGTCCTTGGCGTCGGAGATCAGCTTGTCGGAATACTGCTTGGCCGGAACCTCAGGCAGGGTCCAATCCTGCGACCACATGGCCACGACCGGGCGGTCCTTGCGGTAGTCGGTGTACAGCTTGGTCAGCTCGGAATTGGTTTCGATGCCGGCCTGCTTCATGCCGTCAAGCAGGGAGACGGTCTTGTACTGCTTCGACATGGAGCCGGAGCCGGTGCCGCCGTAGACGGGGTTGGTGGAGCCCCAGCCGAACACGTTGACCTTCTTGCCGGACAGCGGCAGGTTGGAATCGTCATTCTTCAGCAGGGTGACGGCCTCCGACTGCACATCCTTGGCCAGCTCGTTGGCCTTGGAAACCGTGGCGTCGGACAGCGTGTACTTGGTGATGGTCGCATTGTTGAGCAACGTGGAAAGCGGGCCGGTCAGCATCATGGACACGGCCACGACGATGCCGACGAGCGCCACCAGCCAGGATTCGGAATGGACGATCTTACGGGTCGCCACGTCCTTGACCGTCTTCTTGTTGACGGCGAAGGTGATGATCAGCGCGAGCACGAATAGCACGCCGATCGCAATCAGATATGGTGTCAATGAACCGATGACGTTCATGACATCAGCCATGTTGATTTGCAGCATGGTCTGCCTCCTCCTTGATTCTCATAACCAAACGACACATTGGCTCCAATGCCTTTATCGGAACCACGAAACCATTCAACACTGCCCCGCATCTCATGGTTTCGGTGAAGTGGCTGCAGATGCGTGCGGCAAGTGAAGACACTCCCTCATGTCGATGATTCGATTTCATCAGACTCCGGCGAACGATGCACGGCGATTCACCCAGCCTGTCGATTCGCGCGCATAATCTGCACGCCAAGTACCATGGGTGGCATGAGCGACTTAAGCGCAGCGAATCTGGAATCAGGCAGCCTGGTTGGCGGCTACACATTGATGTCCCGACTTGGTTCGGGGGCAATGGGGTCGGTATGGCGTGTGCGGGACGATGGCGGCCATCAATATGCGATGAAGATTTTGCGTGATTCCCTCTCCGACGACGATTCCCCGCAGCAGCAGCGCGACGAGTTGACCGCACGCGAGCGCCTGCGCAGGGAGGCGATGGCGTTGCAGAAGGTGCGGCATCCGGGCGTGTGCGGCATTGTGGATATGGAACTTGACGACGCGTTGGCTTTTATTGTGACCGAGTTGATCGAAGGCAAGAATCTGCGTGAGGATGTGCGCGTCAATGGCCGATATGTGGGCGACGATCTGGAACGGCTGGCACGCAAGCTGATTGAGGCGGTGCGGGCGGTTCATGCGGCTGGCATTGTGCATCGCGATATCAAGCCGACCAATGTGATGGTGTCGAACACCGGCCCGGTGCTGGTGGATTTCGGCATTGCCATGGGCGAGGGCGAAAGCCATGTGACGCGTACCGGTCTGGTGATGGGCACTCCGGGCTTCATCGCGCCGGAGATCATCGACGGCGCCGAATCGGATGAGAAAACCGATTGGTGGTCGGTGGCAAGCGTGCTTGCGTTCGCTGCGACGGGCAAACCGGTGTTCGGCACGAAGCCGATGATGACCGTGTTGGAGCGTGCCGCGGCCGGCAACGCCGATCTTGCGGGACTACCCGCGGGCACGATGGCCGCGTTCCGTGCGGCGCTCAACCCTGATCGTACGAAACGTTGCTCACCGGAGGATTTGTTGCAGGCGATTGCCGTGGATGCGTTGAATCCGCAGGCGTGGGTTGCGGCCGACAATGGTGGCGCAGCGGATGGCGATACGGAGGCGATGCCCCCTTTTGTTGAATCGCCCGACAATCTGCGCACGTTGTGGCGATTGCAGGACGATATAACCGGCGAAAACGCCATCGGCACGCGCACGATGCCAAGGCTCAGCGAAGCAACGCAGGCGATCGGGCAGCCCGATGTGAGCGCAACTCAAGTAATCGGGAAACAAGTGACCAGCCAATCCGACGCGAGCGCAACGCAGGTGATCGCACCTGTTGACGATGCCGAGACCAGCGTGCTTTCCGACGCACTTCCCAACGTGGACAGCACGCGCACGATGCCGCAATCGCAAGGCACGCGGGCGATGCCGACAGGCACGCAGGTAATGCCGCAATCCATGCCGTCAACACAAATGCTGCCGGCCCAGAACGCATGGAATCCAGCGGAAGCGCCGACGCAAGTCGACCCGACCATCAAACCCGCGTTGCAACGCATCGCCATGCGGCAGCCACCGTCCGTCATACCGCAGGCCACGGTGGCCGCGGCGCAGCAATCGCCCGCAATGTCATTCCCGCCGGTACCCGGTATGGATGGGCCGAACGTTGCGGAAGCAACCAATCCCGCCGATGTGAAGCGTGGCGCGATGTTGGGCCGGGGCATGCTCCCCTGCGCGCTGATGGCGATTCCCGTGGCCGTCTGCGGACTGTTCTCACTGTGGACGGCGATGGCAGCCGCGTTGCTGTTCGCCTGTGCGCTGGCCACCATCGGATTCAACACGGAGGCGCAGCTCGAGCGCGAAGGCAAACGTGGCGGCGAGAAGAAAAGTTCCGACTGGCTGCTGCGATTGGCGGGACTGCCCTGGCACATCGTGAAGGGCTTCGGCGTCGCCATCGTGCGGACGCTGATCATGTTGGCCGTGGCCGCGCTGGGTTTGTCGCTCACCACGGTCGTGCTGCAGCTTCCGTATGCCGTGATGGATATGTGGATATTTGGATTGACGATTCCGATGCCGGCGCTGCTTGGCGGTCCGCTTTCCGAAAGCGGGCTGGCGCAGGCTGCGTTCTGCGCGATCGGCTGGCCTGTGGGCGGGGCGCACTGCGTAAACAGCCGTATCTGCGCCACTTGAGCGAGCTGCCGACGCAATCGCAAGGCAATACGGAATTCCCGGCGAATCGATAGCAAGGCATCGCTAGTATGGTGCCCAGCATAACAACGTGAGGTCGAAAGGAATATCGATGGCCCAGAACAGCAAGGATGCGCAGAAGCGTACCAGCCGCGCCGAGCGTAGGGCCGCTGAGGCCGCGGCGATGAAGGCGCGCGCCGAGCAGATGGAGAAGGAACGCAAGCAGCAGACGATCATCGGCGGCATCGTGGTGGCGGTGCTGGTGATTCTGGTGGCGATCGGCGCGTTCACCGTGTACCACAACATGCATAAGAAGGCCGAAACGAAGGCTTCCACCGAAACCGTGCAGGAAGCGTACACGGCGTTGCAGAAAGTGAAGAACACTCCGAAGCTCGTCGATAAGAAGGGCGGCCTGCTGATTTCCAAGAACGGCTACGGCAAGGCTGTGGAGGGCGCGCCGACCGTCGAGCTCTACATGGATTTCCTGTGCCCGGGCTGCGGCAACCTGCACCGCCAGTTGGACGCCGACCTGCAGAAGATGGTCGATGCCGGCCAGATCAATCTGGACCTGCATTTCATGGCGTTCATGGACCGTTGGTCCACCGACGAGTATTCCAGTCGCGCGGCGAACGCGGCCATCTACCTGGCCGAGCATGACAGCGACCCGAACCATCTGATCTCCTTCCTGGAGAAGGTCTACGCCGAGGATTTCCAGCCGGAGGAAGGCTCCGCATACAAGTCGGTGAGCGACGCCAAGATCAAGGAGCAGATGATCGCCGCGGGTGTTTCCAAGGATGTTGCGGACAAGGCGTTTGGCCGCGATTATCAGGAATGGCTTGATGCGATCGACACTTACACGCCGAAGCGTTCCGAACTGTGGCATCAGTCCGGCAGCTACAAGGGCAGCATGACCACGCCGACCGTGATCATCAACGGCAAGTATTGGGATATGGACCAGCTGACCACCGCCCAGACGACGGTTAAGGACGGTCTGTTGGAATCGATCGGCCTGAAGGACAGCGAAGTCGGCGTTGCCGGCAAGATGCCGTCCATCGGAGCCAAGAAGGGGCCGATTTCCGTCACCACGGGCGAATAACCCCTTACGGGCAGCCGGCACGTCTCAACCCGCAATACTAAGTTGACGGCGGTGGAAGCGCTGGTTATGCTATTCATCGTTCCTCTGTTGTTTTCATAGCAAAAGAGGACATGCCTCCTTAGCTCAGATGGCCAGAGCGGCCGCCTTGTAAGCGGCAGGTCGTCGGTTCGATCCCGACAGGAGGCTCGAACCCGTATGACGGGCTTGGACCTCTTACCATGGGTAAGTGCTCCAGAAGTCTTCCCCCAACTTGAGACTTCTGGCAAAGCGGACGAGACGTCCCCCAACCTGTCTCGTCCGACCGGGGGCAGGACATCCCCTTCTCTCCTGCCCCCTTTTTATTTTTCGCTTTTCGTACCTGCTTTCAAAAATGTGGCGGTATGGATAAAACCATCGGAAAGCACGGCGACCGTTCCAGCTGAGCCGTTACAATAACGGCGTTGTAGGCAGCGCTGAAAAGAGGATAAATGACGAGAAGGTGGACCCCTCGGAGATTCGTGACGCTTCGTCGTGTCCGCGTCATGGCATGCGTGGCCTCATTGACTTTGACTTCGGCGTTGGCGTTTGGTGTGGGCGCGCGCAAATCCGTGGCGTTGACCGTCAATGGGGAGACCACCACGGTGACCACATATGCGATGAGCGTGGACCGTCTGCTGCAGGAGCAGGGCGTGAAAGTCAAAACGCACGACCTGGTGGAATCGACCAGCCCGACCAGCATGCTGAAGAACCATGATGTGGTGAACGTGCAGAGCGCATACCAGACCACCATCACCATCGACGGCCAGGAAGTGCCGTTCTGGACGGTCGCGTCCAGCGCCGAGCAGTTGCTGGACTTCTTCAACCAAAACGAAACCGAAGCGGCGAAAATCACCGTCAATATCAGCAACGTCTACAACAAGCTCACCGGCGGTCTCATCATCAACCAGAAGGGGCCCGTCACCGTCATCGCGGACGGCAAAAGCTCGGTGGCGCCGAACGGCAAGCTGCCCGCTGCCTCCATCCTTGACGCCAAAGGCATCACGTTGGGCAAGGAGGATCGCGTCAGCGTCGAAAAGGACGGCAAAAAGACCATTCTGCGCGTCCGCCGCGTGACCCACGGCGAGGAAACACGTACGAAGGAAGTGCCGTTCGGCACGCAGACCATCATCGACCCGAACCTGCAGCCGGGCGAAGTCACGGTACGGCAGGAAGGCGAAAACGGCGAAATCCAGCAGACGTACGCCGTCACCTACGTGGATGGCGTGAAGGAAAGCGAGACGCTGACCGAAGAGAAGACCACGAAAATCGCCATCGACAAAGTCATTGCGGTCGGACCGGAAAAAACTACGGACGATACCGACAAGTCCGACAAATCCGACAACAGCGGCAACGGCAACAGCAACGGCGATAACGGCGATTCCGGCAAGACGGACGACGGCAAGAACGACTCGAATAAGTCCGATTCGAATAAGTCCGATTCCGACAAAACCGATTCGAACAAGTCGGATTCCTCGGATAAGAACAATTCGAACAACAACTCGAATAACAATTCCAACAACACCGAGAAGGACGATCCGGCACCGACCCCCACACCAACCCCTGCACCGCAGCCGACTCCCGCACCCCAGCCCAAACCGCAGCCCACGCCGCAGCCGAGCAATCCTTCCGCAGGCTGCCGCTTGTACCATCCTTCCGCGGCACAGGCACAGGCCTACGCTTCCGGCGCGGCGGCGCAGCGCGGCTGGACCGGCCAGAACTGGACGGATCTGGTCAAACTCTGGAATCGCGAATCCGGATGGAGCTGGAGCGCGGAAAACGTGTCTTCGGGCGCATACGGTATTCCACAAGCGTTGCCGGGCAGCAAAATGGCCACGTTCGGCGCGAATTGGAAGGACGATGCCGCCGTGCAGATCGACTGGGGTCTGAGCTACATCGCACAGCGGTACGGCAGCCCGTCCGCGGCGTGGCAGCACTCCGAACAGACCGGATGGTACTGATCCGGCTAATCGCCAACGATTTTCGTACCGGCATGAACGGATAATGAGGGAATGACAGAAGAGGGAATGACGGAAAACGTGAACGAGCATACGCAGGGCCATTTGCTGGGGGCGGCCGACATCCGACGCATCGCCGCCGACGCGGGTATCAGCCCGACGAAGAAATTCGGGCAGAATTTCGTGATTGATCCGGGAACCGTGCGTCGCATCGTGCGCGAGGCCGGCGTGACCGCCGACGACCATGTGCTGGAAGTCGGTCCCGGACTGGGTTCGCTGACGCTGGCGATTCTGGAAACCGGCGCCACGATGACGGCTGTGGAAATCGACCCGCCGGTCGCCGAACGCCTGCCGAAAACCATCGCCGAATTCATGCCGGACGCCGTGGACCGCTTCCGTGTGGTCAACCGCGACGCACTTACCGTCAATCCGGAGAATCTGCCCGATTTCAAGGATGACGATTCCTTCACGCTGGTGGCCAATCTGCCGTACAACGTGGCCACGCCGATTCTGCTCACCCTGTTGGAACGTTTCGACAATCTGGGCACCTTCCTGGTGATGGTGCAAAAGGAAGTGGCGGACCGTTTGAGCGAGAAGCCCGGTTCGAAGATCTACGGCACGCCGAGCGTGAAGCTCGCATGGTACGGCACCGCGGAACGCGTGGGCGTCATCGGCCGCAACGTGTTCTGGCCGGCCCCGAACGTCGATTCCGCGCTGGTGCTGTTCAAACGATACGAGGGCGGGCACACGCCTTCCGCCAACAATCCCGACGGTTCCGTGGTGGATCGCGAAACCGTGTTCCGTCTCATCGACGCCGCATTTGGGCAGCGACGCAAAACCCTGCATGCTGCGTTGAAGAAAGTCGTACCTTCCGAAGCGTTTGAGCGGGCAGGCATCGATCCGACGCGACGTGGCGAGACGCTTACCATCGACGAATTCGTGGCACTGGCACGCGCCATGGGCGAGGTGCCGGAAGCATGAGCGGCAACGGCAACGCAATCAATGAAGTCAGTGTGGACTGCCCTGCAAAAACGAATCTGACCTTGCACGTGGGGGCGCCACGCAGCGAATGGGGTGGCCGGCACGAGCTGGACACCATTTACTGCGCCGTCGGCGTATACGACACCGTCACCGCCAGCCGTAAAAAGCCCGGAGCCGGTTTCTCCTTGAATCTTGATGGCGCATATCTTGGCGATCTGGCCTCATCCGGCAGCGACATGCGACGCAACCACGCAGTGCTCGCCCTGTTCGCCATGGCCGAAGCGAGCGGCCATGAACCGGACGTGGCGTTGAACATCGAAAAACGCATTCCCGTCGGCGCAGGCATGGCGGGGGGTTCCGCCGATTCTGGCGTTGAACACGCTATGGAATCTTGATTGGCCCATCGAACGGTTGCAACAGGTCGCCGCTACATTGGGCGCGGATATGCCGTTCTGCCTGACCGGAGGCTACGCGCGAGGCACAGGCTTCGGCGAGCAGATCGAACAGCTCAGCGAGCACAGCAACGACGTGCGCGAGTTGACGAAACAGGGCTTTGCGGGACGTCTGCTGGTCGGCGC
>OGOV01003514.1_pt1 | contig 10350 bp, 3 predicted proteins | sample 1552711 | NCBI WGS metagenome assembly OGOV01 (sample SAMEA2580216, study PRJEB22360) | human gut metagenome | biome: human gut; feature: human-associated habitat; material: faeces | place: Denmark | collected 2008/2010 | reverse complement strand
CGGACTTTCTCGAAGTACAATTGAAGTCATTCCAAGACTTTCTTCAACTTGACACTCCTCCTGAAAAGAGAAAGAAGGAGGGATTGTATAAGGTATTTGCCGAGAATTTCCCGATTGCGGATACCCGTAACAATTTTGTGTTGGAGTTCTTAGATTACTATATAGATCCGCCTCGTTACTGTATCGATGAGTGTATCGCTCGCGGGTTAACCTATAGCGTGCCTTTAAAAGCGAAGTTAAAACTGTACTGTACGGACCCGGATCATGAGGACTTCGATACGGTGATCCAAGATGTATACTTGGGTCCGATCCCGTATATGACGGACAGAGGTACTTTCGTGATCAACGGCGCCGAGCGTGTTGTCGTGTCTCAGCTGCACCGTTCTCCGGGCGTATTCTTCGGACAAAGCACGCACGCAAACGGAACGAAGTTGTACTCCGCACGTATTATCCCGTTCAAGGGGTCATGGATCGAGTTCGCTACGGACATCAACAATGTGATGTACGCTTACATCGACCGTAAAAAGAAATTGCCTGTAACTACTCTTTTGAGAGCTATTGGTTTTGAAAGCGATAGAGATATTCTTGAAATCTTCAACCTTGCGGAAGAGGTGAAGGTAACGAAAGCAAACCTGAAGAAGTTTATCGGACGTAAGCTGGCCGCTCGTGTTTTGAAGACTTGGGTGGAGGATTTCGTAGATGAGGATACCGGTGAGGTGGTTTCTATTGAACGTAACGATGTTATCATCGACCGTGAGTCTGTACTGGATAGCGACAATATCGAGGCTATCTTGGATTCAGGCACGCAAAATATCTTGTTGCATCGTGAGGACCAGAATCTGTCTGACTATGCTATCATATATAATACGCTCCAGAAAGACCCGAGTAACTCCGAGAAGGAAGCTGTGTTGTATATCTACAGACAGTTGAGAAATGCGGAACCGGCTGATGAGGCTAGCGCACGCGAGGTTATCACGAACCTGTTCTTCTCAGAGAAACGTTATGATCTGGGTGAGGTGGGACGTTACAGGATCAACAAGAAGTTAGGCCTTACTACAAGCGCTGATGTTAAGGTTTTGACTAAAGAAGATATTATCGAGATCATCAAGTACCTGATCGAGTTGATCAACTCGAAGGCTATCGTGGATGATATCGACCACTTAAGCAACCGTCGTGTACGTACGGTTGGCGAGCAATTGTATAACCAGTTCGGTATTGGTTTGGCTCGTATGTCACGTACAGTTCGTGAACGTATGAACGTTCGCGATAATGAGGTGTTTACTCCGATTGATTTGATCAACGCGAAGACGATTTCTTCCGTGGTTAACTCTTTCTTCGGAACGAATGCCTTGTCTCAGTTCATGGACCAGACGAACCCGTTGGCGGAGATCACGCACAAGCGTCGTTTATCAGCCCTAGGTCCGGGAGGTTTGTCTAGAGAGCGTGCCGGATTCGAGGTTCGTGACGTTCACTATACGCACTATGGTCGTCTTTGTCCGATTGAGACCCCGGAAGGTCCGAACATTGGTTTGATCTCTTCTTTATGTGTATACGCTAAGATCAACGATCTAGGTTTCATCTCGACTCCGTACCGTAAGGTGGCAGATGGAAAGGTCGACTTCTCTGAGGAAGGCTTGCAATACTACACGGCGGAGGAAGAGGAAGAGTTGACAATCGCTCAAGGTAACGCTCCATTGGATGATAACGGTAAGTTTATCCGCGATAAGGTGAAGGCTCGTTTCGAGGCTGACTTCCCTGTTGTCCCTCCTTCTGAGATTGACTTGATGGACGTGGCTCCGCAGCAGATCGCTTCTATCGCAGCTTCATTGATCCCGTTCTTGGAACATGATGACGCTAACCGTGCGTTGATGGGATCTAACATGATGCGTCAGGCGGTTCCTTTGTTGCGTACGGACGCTCCGATCGTTGGTACCGGTATCGAGGCGCAGGTTGCTCGTGACTCTCGTACTCAGATTATGGCTGAGCGTGAGGGCGAGGTTGTGTTCGTTGATGCTACTTGTATCAAGATTAAATATGACCGCACGGAGGACGAGGAATTCGTTAGCTTCGAGGATGCGGTTAAGACATATAATATCCCGAAATGGCGTAAGACCAACCAAAGTACGACAGTCGATTTGAAACCGACCTGTCATCGCGGACAACGTGTGAAAGCCGGCGATATCCTTACCGAGGGTTACTCAACCCAGAAAGGCGAGCTTGCTTTGGGACGTAACGTGAAGGTGGCTTACATGCCTTGGAAGGGTTATAACTATGAGGATGCTATCGTGTTGAACGAGCGTATGGTTCGTGAGGACTTCTTTACGTCTGTCCACGTTGACGAATACATCCTTGAGGTACGTGAGACGAAGCGTGGTATGGAGGAATTGACTTCCGATATCCCTAACGTCAGCGAAGAGGCTACCAAGGATTTGGATGAGAGAGGTATCGTTCGTGTAGGTGCTCGCATCGAGCCGGGTGATATCTTGATCGGTAAGATCACTCCGAAAGGTGAGTCTGATCCATCTCCGGAGGAAAAGTTGTTGCGTGCTATCTTCGGTGATAAGGCGGGTGATGTGAAGGATGCTTCCTTGAAGGCTACTCCGTCTTTGCGCGGTGTGGTTATCGAGACCGCTTTGTTCTCGAAGGCTGTCAAGAAACGTAAATCCAGATTGACTGATAAGGCGATCTTGCCGAAGTTGGACGAGGAATACGAAGAAAAGATGGCTAGCTTGAAGACTTTGTTAGTTGATAAGTTGTTAGTGCTTACAAACGGCAAGGTTTCTCAAGGTGTTAAAGACTATATGAATACGGAGATTATCGCTAAGGGTGCTAAGTTTACCCGCAAATCTCTGGAAGAATTGGATTATAACTCCATCCAAGTAAGCAAGTGGACGGCAGACGCTCAGAAGAATGAGTTGATCAAGCAGGTTATCTTGAATTATTTGAAGAAGTACAAGGAGCTTGACGCTGAGTTGAGACGTAAGAAGTTCGACTTGACGATCGGTGATGAGCTGCCGACAGGTATCGTACAGATGGCTAAGGTTTATATCGCCAAGAAACGTAAGATTCAGGTAGGTGATAAGATGGCCGGTCGCCACGGTAACAAGGGTATCGTATCAAAGATCGTTCGTCAGGAGGATATGCCGTTCTTGGAAGACGGTACTCCGGTGGATATCTGCTTGAACCCGCTGGGTGTGCCTTCTCGTATGAACTTGGGACAGATTTTCGAGGCCGTGTTGGGTTGGGCCGGACGTGAGTTGGACGTTAAGTTCGCTACTCCGATCTTCGATGGTGCGACTTTGGATGATTTGAACGAATGGACAGACAAAGCTGGTATTCCTCGCTACGGTAAGTCTTACTTGTATGATGGTGGTACTGGTGAGCGTTTCGACCAACCTGCTACGGTGGGTGTGACTTACTTCTTGAAGTTGGGCCACATGGTTGACGATAAGATGCATGCCCGTTCAATCGGTCCGTACTCTTTGATTACGCAACAGCCGTTAGGTGGTAAGGCACAGTTCGGTGGTCAGCGTTTCGGAGAGATGGAGGTTTGGGCACTGGAAGCCTTCGGTGCCGCTCATGTTCTTCAGGAAATTCTTACGATTAAGTCTGATGACGTTGTAGGACGTTCGAAGGCTTATGAGGCGATCGTGAAGGGTGATCCGATGCCACAGCCGGGTATCCCTGAATCTCTGAATGTATTATTGCACGAGTTGAGAGGACTTGGTTTGAGTTTCACTCTGGATTAATTCAATAACAATAAAGAAGTAGGTGGGCTACGGCCCGTCTACTTTATCTATTGATAACTCTTTATAAATAAATAATATGGCCTTTAGAAAAGAAAACAAGATAAAGAGTAACTTTTCAAAAATAACCATCGGTCTGGCATCCCCTGAGGAGATCCTAGAGAACTCCAGCGGTGAGGTTTTGAAACCGGAAACAATTAACTATCGTACGTATAAGCCTGAGCGTGACGGTTTGTTCTGTGAGCGTATCTTTGGTCCGATCAAGGACTATGAGTGCCATTGCGGTAAGTACAAGCGTATCCGTTACAAAGGTATTGTCTGCGATCGTTGTGGAGTGGAAGTTACGGAAAAGAAAGTTCGTCGTGAACGTATGGGACACATCCATTTGGTGGTTCCTGTTGCCCATATTTGGTATTTCCGTTCTTTGCCTAATAAAATCGGTTACTTGCTAGGTCTTCCTACCAAGAAACTGGATTCCATCATCTATTACGAACGCTACGTCGTGATCCAGCCGGGTTGCGTAGACACGGTCGGTGAGTTAGACCTATTATCTGAGGAGGAATATCTGGATATTTTGGATAGCCTTCCAAGAGAAAATCAATTGCTAGAGGATACGGATCCGAATAAGTTCATCGCTAAGATCGGCGCTGAGGCTGTTTATGATCTGTTGGCTCGCTTGGACTTGGATTCTCTTTCTTATGAGTTGCGTCACCGTGCGAGCACGGACACATCTCAACAGAGAAAGAACGAGGCCTTGAAACGCCTTCAGGTAGTTGAGTCTTTTCGTGCGTCCAGAGGTCGTAACAAACCGGAATGGATGATCATGAAAGTGATCCCGGTGATCCCTCCCGAACTGCGTCCGTTGGTTCCGTTGGACGGTGGCCGTTTCGCTACTTCTGACTTGAATGATTTATATCGTCGTGTTATTATCCGTAATAACCGTTTGAAACGATTGATCGATATTAAGGCTCCGGAAGTGATCTTACGTAATGAGAAACGTATGCTTCAGGAGGCCGTGGACTCTTTGTTTGACAACTCTCGTAAATCGAGCGCGGTTAAGACAGATGCCAATCGTCCGTTGAAGTCCTTGTCCGACAGTTTGAAAGGTAAACAAGGTCGTTTCCGTCAGAACTTGTTGGGTAAGCGTGTTGACTATTCCGCTCGTTCGGTTATTGTCGTAGGTCCGGAATTAAAGATGCACGAGTGCGGTTTACCGAAGAATATGGCTGCCGAGCTTTATAAGCCTTTCGTTATCCGTAAATTGATCGAACGCGGTATCGTGAAGACGGTGAAATCTGCCAAGAAGATCGTTGACCGTAAGGAACCGGTTGTTTGGGATATTTTGGAGTACGTAATGAAAGGTCACCCGGTATTATTGAACCGTGCCCCGACATTGCACCGTTTGGGTATCCAAGCGTTCCAGCCGAAATTGATCGAGGGTAAGGCTATCCAGTTGCACCCGTTGGCATGTACGGCATTCAACGCCGACTTCGACGGTGACCAGATGGCTGTTCACTTGCCGTTAGGTAATGAGGCTGTTTTGGAAGCTCAAATGTTGATGTTGGCTTCACACAATATCTTGAACCCTGCGAATGGTGCTCCTATTACCGTACCTTCTCAGGATATGGTGCTTGGTTTGTATTATATTACCAAGTTGCGCAAGGGTACACAAGGCGAAGGTTTGACTTTCTATGGTCCGGAAGAGGCTACGATCGCTTACAATGAGAAGAAGTTGGATATCCATGCTCCGATCCATGTTTACGTGGAGGATTTGGATGCGAACGGTAACTTGGTGAAGACGATGGTAGAGACTTCTGTAGGTCGTTTGATGGTAAATGAGTTTGTTCCGAAAGAGATTGGTTATGTAAACGAGGTGTTGGGCAAGAAGTCTCTTCGTGACATCATCGGTCGGGTAATCAAGGCTTGTGGTGTGGCTCGTACCGCTCAGTTCTTGGACGATATCAAGAACTTGGGTTACTACATGGCATTCAAGGGAGGTTTGTCCTTCAATTTGGGCGATGTGCTCGTTCCGCCCGAAAAAGAGACTTTGGTTGCCGAAGGTAACGCCGAGGTGGAACAGATCATGAACAACTACAACATGGGTTTCATCACTTATAACGAGCGTTATAATCAGATTATCGATACATGGACTCATGTAAATTCTCGTCTGTCCGATATTTTGATGAAGCAACTTTCTGCCGACAATCAAGGATTCAATTCGGTATTCATGATGTTGGATTCGGGAGCTCGTGGTTCTAAGGACCAGATTCGTCAGTTGTCGGGTATGCGTGGTTTGATGGCCAAACCCCAAAAGTCGGGAGCAGAAGGCGGTCAGATCATCGAGAACCCTATTTTGGCAAACTTCAAAGAGGGACTTTCCGTGTTGGAATACTTTATCTCTACGCACGGTGCTCGTAAAGGTCTTGCCGATACGGCATTGAAGACAGCCGACGCCGGTTATTTGACCCGTCGTTTGGTCGATGTAGCTCACGATGTCATTATCCATGAAGAGGATTGCGGTACATTGCGCGGTTTGGTTTGTACCGAGATTAAGAATAACGAGGAAGTCGTAGCTTCTTTGGGTGAAAGAATATTAGGACGTGTGTCTGTTCACGATGTAGTGAATCCGTTGACTAACGAGATATTGGTTCACGCCGGTGAAGAAATTACCGAAGTTATTGCCAAGAAGATAGAGGATTCTCCTATCGAACAGGTGGAGATTCGTTCGGTTCTGACGTGCGAATCGAAGAAAGGTGTTTGTGCTAAATGTTACGGACGTAACCTTTCTAATAATCGCATGGTTCAAAAAGGCGAGGCTGTGGGTGTAATTGCTGCGCAGTCGATCGGTGAGCCGGGTACACAGCTTACATTGCGTACGTTCCACGTCGGTGGTATCGCTTCGAATATTGCGGCTGTATCGAGCGTTACGTCTCGTTACGAGGGTATTTTGGAGATAGACGAGCTCCGTACGGTAGAAAATGTATCCGATAGCGGTACAAGAGTACAGATTGTTGTAGGTCGATTGGCCGAAATGCGTATTATCGACCCGAATACGAAAATGGTGCTCATGACTGCCAATATTCCCTATGGATCAAAACTCTTCTTCAACAACGGCGATACCGTTAAGAAAGGCGATATGATTTGCGAATGGGACCCCTTCAATGCGGTAATTGTTTCGGAGGTGGGCGGTAGAGTCAACTTCGAAGCCGTGGAAGAAGGTGTTACTTATCGTGTAGAATCGGACGAACAATCTGGTTTGAAAGAAAAGATCATTATCGAATCGAAAGACCGTACCCGTGTACCGTCGGCACAAATTCTCGATGAAGCCGGGCAGGTAATCAAGAGCTATGCTTTGCCTGTGGGAGCTCACTTGATGATTGAAGACGGCGATACGATTAAAACGGGAGATGTATTCGTTAAGATACCTCGTGCGGTCGGTAAAGCCGGTGACATTACCGGTGGTCTTCCTCGTGTAACCGAGTTGTTCGAAGCTCGTAACCCGTCAAATCCGGCTGTCGTTTCTGAAATCGACGGTGAGGTGATTTTCGGGAAAGTGAAACGTGGTAATCGTGAAATCTCTGTGGTTTCCAAGACGGGTGAGACGAAGAAATATTTGGTTCCTCTTTCCAAACAAATATTGGTACAAGAGAACGATTACGTGCGTGCCGGAACACCGCTTTCCGATGGAGCCGTTACTCCTTCCGATATCTTGGCCATCAAAGGGCCTACGGCTGTACAGGAATATATCGTGAACGAAGTTCAAGATGTGTACCGTATGCAGGGTGTGAAGATTAACGATAAGCACTTCGAGGTGATTGTTCGTCAAATGATGCGTAAGGTTCAAATTCTCGATCCGGGCGATACTCGATTCTTGGAACAACAGATTGTCGACAAGCGAGACTTCATGGACGAAAATGACCGTATTTGGGGTAAAAAAGTCGTTACCGATCCGGGCGATTCTCAAACGTTGAAAGCCGGACAGATCGTTACGGCGCGTAAACTGCGCGATGAAAATTCGGCTTTGAAACGGAAAGACTTGAAGTTGATACAGGTGCGCGATGCAATTCCTGCTACTTCCGAACAGATTCTGCAAGGTATTACCCGTGCAGCCCTGCAAACATCGAGCTTTATGTCGGCCGCTTCTTTCCAAGAGACGACAAAAGTGCTCAACGAGGCTGCTATCAATGGTAAGGTAGATACGTTGGAAGGTATGAAAGAAAACGTTATCTGCGGACACTTGATTCCTGCCGGTACGGGGCAACGTGAGTTTGACAAACTCATTGTCGGATCCAAAGAGGAATTCGATCGTGTTTTTGCCAATCGTAAGAATGTAACTGATTTTTCTAATTAATAAGTGAAAAGACTCTAAAATAAGCGAGGCGGATAACTTCTATCCGCCTCGCTTATTTTATGGAAACAAATGTCTCGCGGGTGACTTTGCCGATAGTTGTGTGGGCTTAGCGGTCTCCCAAAATGTGATTAATATATAGATTGCGATTGGACAATGTTATGAATGGTTCTATTTCATGGGATACCATCATGATGGTTGTTCCGTTACTCGATAAATCCCGTAGAATCTCGAACATACGGTTCCCGAATTGACGATCTATATAAGATGCCGGTTCGTCCAATATTAACATTTCCGGCTTAGAAATAAGAGCTCTCCCGAACAAAGATCGTTGGAGTTGTCCTCCCGATAACACCCCGATGGGTTTATTGCGCAAAGCGGTTATACCCATGAGGTCGAGCATTTCGTCTATTTCTTTTTTAGAGTCAAATTTTGTATTTCCCTTTTGGGTGTTACCCATAAGGCCCGAAGCTACTACTTCTTCTACGGTAATGGGAAATCGGCTGTCTATGCTGTTTTTTTGAGGCAGGTAACCCATATCTAATGAAGATACGGGCTCTCCTTGTCTGAAAAAGGAAATTCGTCCCTTAGTCGGACTCTGTAATCTGAGAATCGTACGCAGCAATGACGTTTTTCCCCCGCCGTTAGGGCCGGTAATCAAAAGAAAATCACCTTGATAAATATCCAGATTTATATCTTCGAGGATATTCTTGTCTGTATAAGAGAGCCATACGTTTTCTATGGCTATTATTTTATTTTCCAGCAATGGCATCGGTTATATGTAAAAGTTCTTCGCTCCAATTATAGCTAAGCGGGTTAATAGGAACTACCTTCGCATTTATTTCAGATGCGAATGATTCGGCTTGTTTGGCATCGAATTCTTGTTGGATAAATATAACCTTCACGTTGTTTTCGCGTGCTATGTCTATGGCTTTTTTCAAATAAAAAGCAGACGGTTCTTTTCCGTTGTATTCCAAACTGAGCTGGTGCAGGTTGTAGTCTTTGGCCAAATAGCTGAGAGATGGATGATATATGGCGAACATAGTTCCGCTGACCGGTGAGAGTCGTTCGGTCATGATGGAATCTACTTGATTTATTTCGTCGAGCAGTTCTTCGTAGTTCTTGCGAAATACTTTTTCTCCGTCGGGATCGATACTGACAAACGCCTCGTACATGTTTTGGGCGATGATGCGCACATTCTTGGGGGAACTCCATGTGTGCGGATCGGCATCGAAATGATGGTGGTGTACATCGGCATCGTTGTGCTCGTGCGTACCTGAAAGTATATCGATACCTTCGGAAGTATCGAATATTTTCATATTCGGATTGTTCTGTTCCAATTTATCCATCCAAGCAAGTTCGAAGCCTATGTGCCCGATTTTGAAATAGGCGATACTTTTGCCCAAATGAACCAGATGAGACGGAGAAGGGTCGTAAGCCTCGGGGTTACTGCCGGGAGGAACGATACAGTTAATATTGAACCGGTCTCCTGCAATTTTTTCAGCAAAATATTTCTGAGGTTGTATAGTTACCGTGACAATTTTCTGCTCTTTGTTTCCAGTAGTACATGCTACTGCGATAAATATTAGCAGTATACTCGTGCAATATTTCAGAAAAGAATGATTTTTCATAATAAAACGTTTTGCCTCACGGCATATTTTTGTACAAAAATAATATAATGTTGTTAAGAAACCATCTTTTCGTTGGATTTTAATATATTAAATTTCATTTTTAACATTTTACATATCAAACTTTTTTCAGATTGGAGAATATGTTATTCGACACCGTAAACCTTTTGATGGATTCGAGACGCGACAGTATCGAAAACTTGATTTAGATCTATCTTTCCAAAAGACATAAGGTATAGTTCTAACGGTTGTTTTTCAGGAGAATATGGCGGTTGGGTATATGGACGTGTACATAAAACGAAACCCAATCGTTCGTAAAAGCGTATTCTCCGTTGACTGATATCGTCTAATGGTTTTTCTACTTCGAGAACTGCCGGATTGTTAATGAGTTTTAGCAATTCGGTCATGGCAGTCGCCCCATAGCCCGATCCTCTGCAACTGCTGTCTACGGCGAAGTGTTCGACATAGGAAAAGTCATTCCATTCCCAATAAGAGATAAATCCGACTGCTTTGTTTTCATCAGATAGAAGAACGATGAAAAAATCGTCGTTTTCTTCGAGCAGCCGTATCACGTCGGAAAAATCTCTCCTTTCGTCCGGGGGAAAAGATTCTGTATAAATGCGTTCTA
>OGOV01003511.1_pt1 | contig 10357 bp, 8 predicted proteins | sample 1552711 | NCBI WGS metagenome assembly OGOV01 (sample SAMEA2580216, study PRJEB22360) | human gut metagenome | biome: human gut; feature: human-associated habitat; material: faeces | place: Denmark | collected 2008/2010 | reverse complement strand
TCCGTGTTCACTGCGGGGCATGTGGCGACCGCCGTCGCTGTGGTGTTTTTCCTGTCTGCTCCGTTGATGGTGCTGTCGTTTTGGGCTTTGGCTGGAATCTTCACCCGCTCTGACACGGTACGTTGCGTGACTGCATTGGCATGGTTCGCCATAGCGTTGTCAATGAGCGTATATAACGATGCCGATGTGGCGATGATAACGGTTATGGTGTTCCTCCCCGCGGCTTTCGCGTTCTCTTTCCGAGCTGTGGGTATGTATCGAACGGAGGATTTGCTCAAACCTCAGGCTTCCGTGCAGGCCGCCGCTCTTGCCGCGTTATGCTTCATTCCCGTTGTGGCCTCCGAACCGCAATTGTTGCTGCCGTTGATGTTGTCGTTCCTTGTGTTCCTTATGCTTGTGCGTTCCCATAGAACGACCTTGCTGTTGATTCCGCTGCAGGCTGCATTCGTATTCGCGCCGACGTTGGTCAATGCCGTTCGTTTCGCTTCCGACGGTACATGGCGTCAGCTGTTCGGCAGCGTCATGCTGCCCTCCTCCACGCATGATGGCAAACCGGTCGTCGCGAATCTGTCCGATCTGTTGCTGCGGGTGTTCGGCATCGGCGCCGACGGTGGCGCATGGCGGTATGTGGCGGTTTCCATGCTGGCGTTGATCGTATTGCTGGCCGCGGTGTCATTGGTGTTGCCTTTCGTGCTGCGCGTGTCCCGTATGATGTGGATCGCCGTGTTCGCGGGATTGGCGACGGCCTTGCTGTCCGTGGCGATTGCGGTGGCCGTCGATGTGGATGGTCCGGTCTCCGGTTCCATGCTTCCGGGAACCACATATGCGATGATGGGCTTGCTCGCCTGCATCTGCATGATGTCGGGCGGCGCGGTTCGACGTTTCGTCATGCTGAGACAGCATGAGAAGACCGGCGCCGTCGAAATCGAAGGACGCGGCTCGAAGGCAGTGTCGATTGCCTCGCATGTGGGTCGTGCCGTATTGGTTTGCCTGCTGGCCGTCTCCGTCGTGGCCTGTGCGGGATTCAACTATGTCGAATGCGATCACAGCCAGGTAAAGACCAGCGATGCTGGACTGCCGATGGTGGCGACCGATTTCCTTGGGCAGGATGATGCACGTCGCGTGCTTGCCTTGCGTGCCGATAGCGCCGAATCGGTCAGCTACAGTGTGATGCGTACCGGTCGTGGCGACTTGATTGACAGCTCTCCCGCGCAACGCGTCGAAGTGGTTTCGGGACGTTCCGACGGGTCCAGCAGAACCATTGCGCAGGATTGCGCCCAGTTGCTGGCCAATGCCGATTCCGATGCCATCAACGAGCTTGGCAAGTTGGGTTTCGGCGGCATTTACGTTATCAAGCAGAACGGCGACAAAGCGCAGCGAGAGGCCTCGAACCAGCTCAATTCGAACATTGGAGCCTCCGACGGGACACAGAATGTCGTCAGTCTGGATAATGGCACGTATTATCGTTTGACGGTTCAGGATCTATCCAAGCAGCATATCGATCGAAGCGGGCTTGATAAGGCCGGCTCAAGTGTGTGGCGTCGTTCATGGCTGTGGTGCATGGGCGTCGTTCTTGTAGCGTATTGCCTGGTGGCGCTTCCGCGCATTCGTCGTCAGGGTCTGGAGGAAGCATGAGCAGACATTCTCGTCCCAATACGCCTTTGCGTATTGCGCTTGCCGTAATCTCGGTGTTGCTCATCGTGGTCCTGATGGCCGTGACGCTCATATACCGGCCATCATGGCTGCATGTGGACACGCCCACGGTGGAACGCTCCTCGGTGGGTCGTACCGTCAGCCCCCCCGGCAGCGGCAGACGTACTGCCCGTCTCGCATGACCATTGCCGATACCGATGCCTATGGAGATAGCGAATACCAGGCATCCAACGGCAATATCGCGTCTTCCGCGAGATACGCCGCCTTCGGTTCGGTGTTCCATTCATCCGTCGCCTCGATGGGAGCCGACATGACGGCATCCGTGTCGATGCTGGACAAAAAAGACGACTCGTCCGATGACATCTTTGTGGCTTCCGGCAATGTCGATGACGGCTCCCGATTGCAAGACACGCGTCTGCTGACGGCTTCGAACGGTACCGGCGCGGTTTCCTCAGTGATGTCATGGGCCACGGACGGTGATTTGAAGGGCGTATCAGCAGCCTCCTGCGTCGTGCCGGCGCTGAAACAGGCGTTCCTGCTTTCCGGTACGAAGACCGGCTTGACGCAACAGCTTGTTGTGGCCAATCCCTCCGCCAAGGACACATCGGTGACCATCAGAATCTGGGGCTCCGACAAATCCGGCGCGCTGGCGCTCTCCACCGGATCGACGCTGACCGTGGCCTCAGGCAAAGAAACGGTACTGAATCTTTCCGCAGCTGCTTCCGGCCAAGACGCGCTGTATGCCACGGTGACTGGAACTGACACTCCTGTGGCCGCAATCGTCCGCACCGTCTCCATGGACGGATTGACCCCAAGGGGATCGGATTATGCGCTTCCGAATAACGCTTTCGCGAAATCTCTGGCCCTCTACGGCTTGAATGGCGGAGATCATGCGACACTGTACCTGTATACGTCCCGCAAAACGGATGTCACCGTATCCTGGATCGACTCCAAGGGGGCACAGCAGACCAATCAGCAGGAGCTGAAGGCGAACCGCGCGTCCGCCATCGATCTTGGAGACGTTCCAAAATCCGCTACTGGCATCGCCATAGCCGCTTCCGAACCGGTGTCTGCCACGGCGAAGATTTCAGACGATGGCCCCGATGGACAATCCGATTTCGCCCTAGTCAATGCGTCCGCTCCGGCGAAGATCTCCGCCATCGCGGTTCCTGACCAATCCACCGCGACGGTAGGCTTCGTCAACACCGCGGATGAGGATCGGACAGCGATCATGACGGCTTACGACACGGACGGCAAACAAGTGGACAGGCGTGAAATCGCCATCCGTCCCTCGGCTTCGACGTCGGTGCGCATCGCCGATATTAATGATGGCGATGTCGCCGCCATCCGTTTGAAGGATCCCGCCCAAGCCGTGGTCTGGAATCTTCGTGTCGGACAGAAAGATGTGTCCGGTGCGAAACTCGCCGGACTTGCCATCATCGGCGCCGTCGATTTGAAGGAGGCCAGAGAGCAGGTCTGGGCGAATCAGGATATGACTGTTGTCCGTTGAAAGTCACATGCCCCAATCAGGATCTATTTCTTCCGGACGGCGTCCGTAGATTTCCGCCAGACGTGAGACCACCTCGTCCCTGATTGCGAATTGCAGGTCCATACGGTTACGGGCATGCGATTGCAGCGGCATACGGTACAGCACGATACGGGGTGGAATGCCGTGCCCGGCGGGAAATGACTGCGATCCAAGATGCGGAACGTCCTCCCAAGGCGCGGGATCGGATGGCGGAACATCCTCCACAGCGAATTGGACCGGAGCTATGAGCTCAGGCCATGCCCCGTTGAGTCTGCGGATTTGCGCCACCAGCATATCGTCGAACATACCGCTTCTGGTACGGTACCGGGGCAGTCTGGTACCAAACATGGGCGTACGCGTGCCACGTCCATGGCGGTTGCGGTATATCGGGGTCTCCCAAGGCATCTGTTGCATGGTTTCTACCTTATCAGGGCTTATTCGAAACATGCGATACCATGGTATGGGCTGCTCGACAAGGGGAGAAATGATCATGGCGGATATTTCCGTACCTTATTGGAACATCGTTGATGTCAACATGCTGTGCGAAGGCGCGCGGCTGATTGGGTTTGACCTCGACAACACGTTGGCGCGGTCCAAGAAACCTATGAAAGCGGACATGGCCGAATGCTTCTCTGCATTGACATCATTGATTGACGTCGCGGTGATCACCGGCGGCAAATACTCGTTGCTGCAAAGTCAGGTGGTGGACAGGCTGTCCGACCATGCCGACAAGTCGAAACTTCACCTCATGCCGACCAGCGGAACCCGCTACTACCGGTGGGACGGGCAACGGTGGGGGAAAGTGTTCTCCCACGATCTAAGCGACGAGGACCGTGCCAAGGCGAAGGAATCGCTGGAACGGAATGCTCGTGAGCAAGGCATTTGGGCCACTCATGTCTGGGGCGAGCGCATCGAGGACAGAGGCAGTCAGATCACCTTTTCCGCATTGGGGCAGCTTGCCCCCGTCGAGGCCAAGGAGGCTTGGGACCCCACCAACGAGAAGAAGAACCGATTGGCCTGTGCGGTTGCTGCCGAACTACCGAATCTTGAAGTAAGACCTGGAGGCTCCAGCAGTGTTGATATCTCGCAGCGTGGCGTCGATAAGTCGTTCGCCGTCCGTGAACTCGCGGATATTCTCGATATCGAGGTCGGCCAGATCGTGTTCATCGGAGACCGGATGGAACCCGACGGCAATGATTATCCCGCGGCGAAGGCCGGCACAAGGGCTGTCAAAGTGAACGGTCCCGCGGATACCGTGAAATTATGCGGCGAGATCATTGCCAGATTGTCCCGATGACGGAGCCGGCGTGAATCTGATGGCGGGTTCATTCGCGCATATGGCGAATCTGTTGTTCCCACGAGGCTGTGCGGGATGCGACAAGCCTGATGACGTGTTGTGCGATGCCTGTCTTGCGTCATTCGACTGCGAACTGTCCCAACCATTGGAAACGGCTGAGATGGGTCGATGGTTCGCGTGCGGATGGTATCGGGGTGCCGCCAGACAGTCGATTCTGGCATGGAAAGACCACGGAGACGAGGAATGCGACCGTCCGTTCTCGGATGCGTTGTGCAGGCTTGCGGAACGCGCCGGTGTGATTGACGCCATGGATGGCGTTCGTGAGATCTGCGATACCATACTGGTCGTTCCCGCGTCGTCGTCGATTGCTTCCATGCGTCAGCGCGGACGACGGCACATGATGCCGCTGGCAAAACGGTTGTCGGCGTTTCTACGGTGCCGGACAGGTTTCCGCGTACAGGTATGCGATGCGTTGACGAACAAAGGAATCAAAGGCAAATCCGTTGAGACCAAGGGCACGGAACAGAGGGCGCAACGCCTTAAGGGGCATGTCATGGTTCGTCCGGGCGTCACCCTTCAAAACAAGGCGGTGATTCTGGTGGATGACATCGTCACCTCTGGAGCCACCATGCGTCGTTGTGTTGACGCTCTAACTTCACAGGGAGCTTTGGTCATTACCGTGCTGGCGTTGGCACACACTCCGGCCGGCAGACCTTTGACGGCGTAAATCGTCACTCGTCATCGGAAATGTGATATTTCGGCAAAGTGATTTCGAAATCGGCGCCGCGCGGATCATCCACCACTCGTACCGTGCCGCCATGCAACTGCGCCGCCCATCGGGCGATTGACAGTCCAAGACCGGTTCCTCCCGATTCGGTACCTGGTCCCGTCTTGCCTTTGACGAATCGACGGAAGATATCGGACCGCGCTTCTTGGGGAATCTGCGAGCCGAAGTTGACGACATTCGTCACAATCGTGCCGAAATCCTTGTTTTCATGCGCTTCGATGAGCACCGCGGTATTGTCTGCGGAGTGTTTGAGCGCATTGGCGATGATATTGGTGAACAACTGGCGCAGACGATCCTGATCGCCTTCCATTTCGATGTCGTCGGGCACGTGGATTTCGATATTGTGGGCATGCCCGGCATCGGCGATTTCCAACGGTTCCACGGTTTCGTCGATGAAATCCGCGAAATTGAATTTATCGATCTGCAGGCTCGCCGCACCGGCTTCCATGCGGGACAAATCAAGCAGAAACGCGATCAGATCCGACAAACGGTGCGTTTGGTTGAGAATGCTTTCCAGATTCGATGGGGTCGGTTCCACAACGCCGTCGGCCATGTTCTCGACCATGGCCTGCAACGCGGATACAGGCGTACGCAGCTCGTGGCTCACATTGGCTACCATGTCCCGTCTCATCTGGTCGGCATGCTGCAGTTCCTCCGCCATCTCATTGAAAGACAAAGCCAGCTGTCCGACTTCGTCGCGGCTGTTGGCATCGACATGCACCCGGACGGTGTAGTCGCCGTCCGCCATAGCTTCCGCGGCATCCCGCATCTCGCGCAGGGGAGAGGTGAGTCCTCTAGAGAAGAAATAGGTGATGCCCAAAGCCACGGCAAGGGTGATCGGCATGGCTATCCACAGGCTCAATCCGACTTTGAGCAGGAACCAAGCCATGATGAATGCGATGATGGTGGAAATGGTGATCAGCACGCTCAATTCCATTTTGAGCGAAGAGAACAAACCAATAGGGCGTTCGGTATCCAACGGATTGACCGAACGCCCTGGTTTTGAATCAGTGGTACGCATACCACCAAATCTTAGCGCATCATACTATTCTTCCGGCGGTTCGAACGCGTAGCCTACGCCATGCACGGTTCGAATGGTCTTCGAACCCAGCTTGTGACGTAGCGCCTTGACATGCGAATCCACAGTACGGGTGCCGGACGCATCCACCCAATCCCACACTTCCTCGAGCAGCTTCTCGCGAGTGAGCACGGACTTCGGCTTGCGGGCCAAAGTGGCCAGCAAATCAAATTCCGTTGGGGTCAAATGCACCTGCTCCCCATTGACGGTGACGATACGCTGGGCCGGATCGATGACCAGAGAGCCGAAATCAAGCAGTTTCTCGTTTTCGGAGTTCTTGGCGATGACCTTCGCCCTGTCCACACGACGAAGTAGCGCCTTGCACCGGGCGATGAGCTCGCGCATGGAGAACGGCTTGGTCATGTAATCGTCGGCTCCGGCACCAAGACCGATGACCTTGTCGGCCTCGTCGTCTCGCGCCGTCAGAATCAGCACAGGCACAGGACGTTCAGCCACGATGCGCTTGGTGGCCTCAAGACCATCCATCACGGGCAGCATGATATCCATGATGACCAGATCCGGACGGAGTGTGGAAGCGGCCTGGACGGCGCTGGCGCCGTCGGAAGCCACGCGCGCGGTCCAACCCTCCGCAGTGATGCGCTGCGCGATGGCGGTGGCCAAGGTCGGTTCATCTTCGACCACCAGAACGGTACGTGGAATTACTGTGGATTGTGCTGATGAATTGAGCATAGCGTTCCGCCTTTCTCAGAGTTCCGGCTTCAAGAATACTGCTCCCAGTGCCGGAACGGTGATTTTCGCGGACCAATCACGGGAATGATACTCACCCTTGACCGCCTTGAAGGTGCCGTTGTGAATATCGGAACCGCCGTACTTCTTATCGTCCGTGGTCAGCACTTCGGTCCACTTGCCGCCCTTGGTGAGCGGAACCTGGTAATCCTCCCATGCCTCGCCCGAGAAGTTCACGACAACGACCATCTGCTCGCCATCCTTGCCGATACGCACGAAGCTGAGCGTGTTATGGTCGGCGTCATCGCTGGTCAGCCATTGGAATCCGGCAGGATCGAAGTCCTGGCTCCACAATGCGGGAGACGCCTTGTACAGGGTGTTCAGGTCGGCGACGAGCTTCTGTACGCCACGGTGGTCAGGCCAATTGAGAGCATCCCAATCCACCGAACCGTCATGATCCCATTCGCCGTACTGCGCCACCTCATTGCCCATGAAGGAGAGCTTTTTGCCCGGATGGGCCCACTGGTAGGCGAACAGCGCGCGCACGCCGGCATAGCGCTGCCAGTCATCGCCCGGCATCTTGCCGAACAGCGAGCCCTTGCCGTACACGACCTCGTCGTGGCTGATCGGCAGCACATAATGCTCCGAGTATGCGTACACCATGGAGAAGGTGATCTCGTTGTGGTGCCACTTACGGTTGATCGGCTCCTCGTGCAGATACTGCAGGGTGTCGTGCATCCAACCCATGTTCCACTTGAGGCCGAAGCCCAAACCGCCGGCATCGGTCGGTGCGGTGATGCCGGGATACGCGGTGGATTCCTCGGCGATCATCATGATGCCCGGATTGTTCTTGTATGCCGTGGCGTTTGCTTCCTTGAGGAAGTCGATGGCTTCGAGATTCTCACGGCCCCCGTAGATGTTCGGATGCCACTGGCCGGCCTCGCGGCTGTAATCCAAGTACAGCATGGAGGAGACCGCGTCCACGCGGAGAGCGTCGATATGGAACTCATCCAGCCAGAAGCAGGCGTTGGCCACCAGGAAGTTGCGCACTTCGCGGCGTCCGAAATTGAACACGTAGGTGCCCCAATCCGGATGCTCGCCACGGGTCGGGTCCGGATCCTCGTACAGAGGCGTGCCATCGAATCTGCCAAGGGCGAACGCGTCCTTCGGGAAATGCGCCGGAACCCAGTCCATGATTACGCCGATGCCGGCCTCGTGCATCTTCTCGACGAGATACTTGAAGTCGTCAGGGCCGCCAAGGCGCGAATCAATCGCGTAATAGCCGGTTACCTGATAACCCCACGAGCCGGAGAAGGGATGCTCGGCCAGCGGCATGAATTCCACATGGGTGAAACCTTCCTTCTGGACGTAGGGGACCAGCTTGTCGGCCAGTTCGCGATAGTTCTTCACATCCTTGCGCCAGCTAGAGGCATGGACCTCGTAGATGCTGACCGGACCGTTGTGCGGGTCGGTCTTGGCTCGCTGGTCCATCCAGTTCTCGTCATGCCACGCATGGACGGAGTCGACGACGATGGAACCGGTGCGCGGCGGAATCTCATGCGAACGCTCCATCGGATCGGCCTTCATGACCCATTCGTTGTTGGCGTTGAGGATCTCATACTTGTAAATCGTTCCCGCTTCGACACCAGGAATGAATAGCTCCCAGACTCCAGAGGAGCCCAGTTCACGCATGGCGTGGGTGCGTCCGTTCCAGCCGTTGAAATCTCCCACCACACGTACCGCATGGGCATTCGGAGCCCACACGGTGAATGCGGTGCCCACCAGCTGTTCGCCCTTGACGCCGTCATTGGAGCCCAACGGATCGTCATAGCGCAGCACGCGCGCTCCCAAAGCCTCCCAAAGGCGCTCATGGCGTCCCTCGCCAAACAGGTACATGTCCAAATCGCCGATGGTGGGCAGATAACGGTACGGGTCGTCGGACACCACGGTGGAACCGTCTTCATATTCGGTGCTGATGCGATAATCGGGCACGTCGAAGCCGTCATCGGTCTTGATGGCCGGAATGAGTGCCATGAAAACGCCATTGTGTTCATGCACCGCCTGAGTTCGGGCATTTTCGGTGATGATCGTCACGGATTTCGCCAACGGACGAAGCACGCGGATCGTGACGACATCCTCATGCTCGTCGGGACCGAGATGCCCGCCGAGCACCTCGTGTGGATTGTAGAACGTACCGTTGCTTACTGCATCCAGGTCGCCCTGTGCAACAGGAACGGCAACGCTATCTTCTTTGATCTTGGATTCTGTAGCCATGGGAAAAGTGTAAGCATGAAATGCTTGAAAATTGGCCCGTGTCGCGTCTTTTTTTGGTTTTTTGGCGGATTTTTAGGCAAGTCCAACCCTGATGGCACAATAATTCGGGTTTTGTGTAAGCTTTTCACGGAGGATTCATGGGTTACAAGGTCGGCGACATGGTCGTCTATCCGCGTCACGGCGCAGCGAAGGTGGAGGCCATCACCGAGCGAACGGTCAAGGGTGTGACCCGAGAATATCTGCAGCTGTCGGTGCTGTCGTCCGACGGGCTGGTCATCAATGTTCCGGTGGAGAACGCCAAGAAAGTGGGTGTCCGAGACATCGTCGGCGCCAAGGAGGTCGCGAAGGTCTTCGAGATTCTGCGTACTCCGATCATCGAAAAGGAAATGAACTGGTCCCGCCGGTACAAGCTGAACGTTGAGAAGATCGCCACCGGCGATGTGAATAAAATCGCCGAAGTCGTGCGAGACCTCGCCCAGCGTGATGTCGACGAGCATGGGCTGTCCGCCGGTGAGAAGCGCATGCTCACCAAGGCTCGCAGCATCCTGACTTCCGAGATCGCGTTGTCGGAGCATCTTGATGAGAATGAGGCCCAGCGTCTGCTTGACGTGAACCTTGGTTATGAACCGCCGCGCCCTGGCGACGAGGATCATCACACCGAAGCTCCTGAAGAGGCGGCCATGGACACTTTGGCGCGCGTCGAGGCGGAGAACAAGAAGTCCAAGAAGAAGTAAGGGAATTTCCATGCGTATCGGTCAGGGATTTGACGCCCATCGATTCGCGTCCCATGATGCAGGCAAGCCGTTATGGCTTGCCTGTTTGCGTTGGGATGGTGACGGCATCGAAGGCGATTCGGACGGTGATGTCGCAGCCCATGCGTTGATTGACGCGTTGCTTTCCGCAGCCGGATTGGGTGATATAGGCATGCTTTTCGGTGTCGGTTCCGATTCCGCCGGTGCCGGCAAGCACGGCGACGAGATGCTCCGCGCGACGGTTGCGTATTTGCGTGCGCATGGCATGAGGCCGGTGAGCGCAAGCGTGGTCGTCGTGGCC
>OGOV01003510.1_pt1 | contig 10360 bp, 10 predicted proteins | sample 1552711 | NCBI WGS metagenome assembly OGOV01 (sample SAMEA2580216, study PRJEB22360) | human gut metagenome | biome: human gut; feature: human-associated habitat; material: faeces | place: Denmark | collected 2008/2010 | reverse complement strand
AAAGCGAACTCTTGTAGTTCGTTTCTTCCACGAACAGGCAGAGAGCCTGCCCCAAGAACGTGTAGAAACTTTCCTCTGCGGGGAAGTCCGCCTCATTGCCGGGTATGCCCGCCCAAAAGAGCGTGGGCGTGTCGGTGGTGTTGTGGCGTGGCTTGCACTCCATCAGGGCAAGCTGGCTTCCCACATCGTTGCGTATGCGTTTGAGTTCGTCCCTATCGTCACTCCATGCCATGACGTTGCAGTGGCAGCGCACCGAGATAAGCCCCTTGCTATGCGCTTCGTTCAGGTACTCGTCTATCCACTCCTTGTTCACTTGGTTGGCACGGGAGTAGCGGGAGAGCGATTGCATATTCCGGGCGGTCTGCTCGAAGTTCTTCAGGTTTTCGGCGTGGTCGTCTATGAAGATGAACTGGTTATAGACGTGGTTACACGACAACAGCACGCCCACCGGGGCGGCAAAACTTAACCTGCAATCGCTTCTGTCTGTGGACAGCTTCTCAAATCGGCAGTCCGTCCCGACCTTTCCGGGCAAATCTTCCACGTCCGAAAGCGTGTGCAGGCACAGTATATCGTCCCCGACCCGCATTTCTTCCGGGTACAGCCCGATGTCTTTCAGGCAAGTAGTGTCGGTTTGCGAGAGCGAGAAGTATTTCTCGATGATGCCCGCCTTTCCGTCCTGCCCGGTGATTTCCGATGCCGCCAGCCGGGTAAGGGTGACAAACCCGCTGTCGTTCATAATCCTTTCAAACTGCCCGACCGCTTCGATGAACTTTGCCGCCGCTTCCTTGTCGGCTATCTCCTGCGGTACAATCCTGCCCCGGCAGAGGGTGGAGAAGTCGCTCTGTCGGCGGCTTCTCTCCCTTGTCGTTTTCGTCAGGAACAGGTAGCAGTAATGGTTCAGGAACGGGCGTTCATTGAAGTGCCGTTCAAAGGAGCGGCTTAAAAAACTAAGCTCGTCCCTTTCGGTGTCGGGCTGGTAGTTCTCCTTGATGAAGAAGTCCTGCTTGTGTACTATGGAGTAGTCGGGCAGCACCTTGATTGCCTTATACCATGCCGAATGTATGGCTTCGTACTCGGCACTGGTGACGGTGAACAGTTCGGGCAGTTCCACCCTGAAAGCCACCGTTATGTCCGCATCCTTTGAAATGATGCAGCCGTTCTCCACCGCCAAAAGGGGAAATTTCCTTTCCAGCGTGGTAGCCTTTAACATATTCCTCATGTTCTTTCTTCCTTTCTTCTTTTGTAGTTGAACAGCCGGGGTATCGCCTTTCGGCTGATAATGAAGCGTGGGTGTCTTTTGCGTGCGGCAGCTTTCATCAGCCCGTGCGTGCCGTACTTGGCGTTGAGCCGGAACGTCTGCCACACGAGCAGCAGCGAAGCCGACACGATGAAACCGATACATAGCCACTGGTTCACGCCTGCCATGAACAGGACGATGAACGCCACGAAGACGGCGAGCAAGCCGCCGCAAAAGATAAAGAGGTACTGGCTTTTCAGCCCCTTGAACTCCACCGGCTTCCCGATACCCCTGTTTACCGGATATTCAGACATTGCCGCCTTTTTAGAGGAAGAACGAACGCAGGATAGTGGCGGCGACAATCAGGAAGATGCACGCCCCGAACCAACTGGCGGCGGTCTTTGAGGTGTCGGGGTCGCCGCTTGAAAACTTGTTATATACTTTTACCCCGCCAATCAAGCCGCAGACCGCCCCGATTGCGTACACCAGTTTTGTTCCGGGGTCAAAATACCCGGTGATTAGGTTCGTGGCTTCGGTGATGCCCGCCTGCCCGTTTCCTTGTGCGTAGGCACTTACCACGGCGGCAAGTATAGCCGCCGACAAGAAGATTTTCTTTCTCATTGTGATTTGTTTTTAATGCCGGGCGGCGGGTGGATAGTCCGCCTTTCCCGGCTGGTGAATAATTTGAAATTTTAGTGGTCGGGGATAGTCCCGTTTGTCTGTTTGGTTTTCAGGTTGCCAATCAACCGTAATCCCGTTGTTTCATGCTGTCAGGCTTATACATTATTATATTATAGGAAATCGTTCATGTCGAACGCTTCGTGTTCCTCGCTTGTATCGCCAGTTCCGGCAGGGACAGCAGCCGCAGCCAGTTCCGCTTCGTTGCGTCCCAGCAGTTCCGCCACCTTTGCCAGCCCGCCGTTGATGTTCTCCACCACCGCATCGTAGAGGTTCGTCCCCTCAATGCTTGCCAGTGTCCCGGCGGCTTGCCGTTTCTCCGCTTCGGTGGGGTTGTCGGCGTTCGCCGTGCGTACCGCTTCGCCCAGTTCGTCAAAGCTCACGCCCGTAGCCCGCCCGGTATCATCGTCACCGTCCATGTACCCGGCTATTTCCTCGTCCTCGTAGTCGGGTTCGTCATTCTCGTAACCGGGCGTTTCTTCCGGCAGTCCGTCAGCCTGCGGCGCAAAAATAGTATCATTTTCAGCCGCTTGCGGGAGGTGTCCCGATTTGTCCTGCGCTGTCCCGATTAGTCCGCCCTTGTATCGGCTTTCACCTATCAGCGTGTAGCCTGAAACCCCGTTTCGTGGAAGCGGCGCATCATCCGTTTTGCCCGGTGATGTCCGGCTGTCCGTGTAGCGATACCACAGCCACAGGGCGATGTAGTACACCAAAAGCCCGGTAAGTATGCAATAGATTACCATAGTCAGACAGGCTTTTGGAAGTGGCTTTCGTACAGGGTGTTTATCTCGTCTTGGTACTGCTCGAAGTGGCGCAGCAGAATGTTTTCCACGTAGCTGCTTACCGTCACCTTGCGCCCGCCTATCACTGTCACGATACGCATCAGCTTCTCGTGCGTGGTACGGCTCACGTACAAGGGCTGTCGGTCTGCCAGTTCCACTTTCTGAAAGTAGGTTTCCCGGTAGTCGCCCGAACCGCCCTTGCGCTTGCGGTTTGTCGTTTTCTCCACCCGCACCGTTTCTGTTTGTGTTTCTTGCGGTACATCATTCGTCTTATTATTATCTTGTTTACTGGGAACACCCTGCGAGATAAGCTCTTTCATGAAATCCTCGTCTATCTTCGGCATCCCGCCGCTTTGCTTTGCCATATCATTGTAATTTGATGTAGTACACTATTTCGGTTATCAGTTCTTCCAAGTTGCTTCCCCTTACCAGCGGGCGGCTGGCGGGAAAGAGCGTGGAGCGGAACACCGCCTTTTTATCCGCCACCAGTTCCTTTTTGTAGCGTTTGGTATCGGGGATAAAGGTTTTCATCAGCGGCAGTTCCAGTTCCTTAATGGTCTTGTCATAGGCGGCGTAGAGGTCTGTTTTCTCCCGCCCGTCCACCATGTTCCAAAAGAGGTACAGCCCGGCAAGTCGGCAGGCTTCATTCCTCACCAATAGCTTTTGGATAGCCATTGCGAACGACAGGCTGCTTTCCAGCACCACCTTGTCGGCTGAAATGGGGGTGAAGATGTAGTCCATGCCCGCAAGGGAGTTTATCACGCCCTCGCTGTTCACCGTGCCGGGCAGGTCGAAAAACACAATATCCGGCACGTGTCCGGCGGCTATATATCCGTCAGCCGTTGCAATCGCCTTTTCGGGCGAACTGCACAATACCGGGTAGGCTTTCTTCCCCAGTCGGGTGAACTGTTCATACGCCATTCGCTTGTAATCTTCATCCGCCCCGACCTGCTCGGCATCCCGCTTGCGCATCCCGGCAATGGAGTGTTGCGGGTAGTCACAATCGACCACCGCCACATCGTAGCCTTTGAGGTAATAGAGGTAACTCGCCGCCAGCACGGTAAAGGTGGTTTTGCCGACCCCGCCCTTTTGGGTGGAAAAGGCGACATAAAGGGGTGTTTTCTCGTTTTCCATATTGCTTCCGTTCATTATTGGTTGATAGATTTATTTATTGCTTTCAATCATTCATTCCATATTGCAATCTTGAAATATTGAAAGACTGTTTTATTTCAATCTTGTTTTCCAGCTTTCATTCTTTCTTGGAATATTGAAATCCTGCAATCCTGCTTTCAATCATTCTTTCCTGATTGGAATATTTCTTTCAATCTTGCTTTCAATCTTGAAATCCGATGCAAAAAAAGGGAGAAAAAACGTCCCCTGAAAACCTTGTCCCGTTTTGTCCTGCGCTGTCCCGATTTGTCCACCAACCACCTATTTTACAGCATTATAAATCACCGTTACTTTGCAGCGGAGTAACGAACCGCAGGGGGCAGGGGTGTAAAATCAGGCTGGTGCATAACCGGGCTTACCGTTTCACGCTAACCCCAATCCGTCCGTGACGGATTTCGATTTTCGTCAGAAAATAGCAAGGTGTGTTTTGTATGCTACAAAACCGTTTTCCGTGCCTGAAAACGCCTTGCCCCTTGCGGGGGTAAAAATCACTCCGAAGTCGTAATTTTTTAATCCAAAGAAGCATGGAAACAAGAAGAACCAACAAGGGCGGTCGCCCCGCCCTCGCAGACCCGGCGAAGCATCGCCATGTCCTTTACCTGAACGACCGGGAGAACGCCCGCTTCCTCTCGCAGTGGGAGCAGTCGGGCGTCACGAGCAAGTCCCGTTTCATCGCCGCCCGGCTGTTCGGCGAGCCGTTCCGGGTGGTGAAAGTGGAGAAAACAGCGGTCGAGTATTGCGTCAAGCTGACCGAATTTTACGCCCAGTTCCGGGCGGTTGCGGTCAATTACAACCAAGTCGTAAAGGCGTTGCACAGCAACTTTTCGGAGAAAAAGGCACTGGCTTTTCTCTATAAACTGGAGAAAGCGACCACAGAACTGGCTGTGTTGAACCGTCAGGTTATCGACCTGACAAACGAGTGCAAGGAACTATGGTTGCCAAAATAAGCACGGGCGGCAATATGTTCGGCGCACTGGCGTACAACCAAAACAAGGTGGACAGCGGGGAAGCAAAGGTGCTTTTCTCCAACCGGATGCTGTTAAGCGAGAACGGGAATTTCTCTATCGGCGAGTGTATGCGCAGCTTTGAAATGCAGATGCCCGTCCAGCTATCCACCAAGAAGCCGATACTTCATATTTCCATAAACCCGCACCCGGAAGACGTGCTGACAGACCAGCAGCTTTCCGACATTGCCAAAGAGTATATGCGGAAGTTGGGCTATGGCGACCAGCCCTATTTGGTGTACAAGCATACCGACATCGACCGCCACCACATCCACATCGTGGGGTTGCGGGTGGACGAGAACGGCAAGCCGCTGAATGACAAGTTCGAGCATCGGCGCAGCAAGCAAATCACCCGTGAACTGGAAAAGAAATACGGGCTGCACCCGGCAGAGCGAAAGGAACGTGCCGAACGCCCGGAACTTAAAAAGGTGGACTATGCCGCCGGGGACGTGAAGCACCAAATCGGCAATACCGTGAAAGCGGCTTGCTATGGCTACCGCTTCCAGTCGTTCGGGGAGTACAAGGCTTTGCTTGCCGCTTACAACGTGTGCGCCGAGGAAGTCAAGGGTGAAGTGAACGGCAAGCCCTATCAGGGCATTGTCTATTCCGCCATGAACGACAAGGGAGAAAAGGCGGGCAACCCGGTAAAGGCTTCCCGCATCGGCAAGTCGGTGGGTTATGAAGCGGTGCAGCGCAGAATGGAGAAATCGAGCGAAGCAATCAGGAACGGGAAACTGAAAGAGCGCACCCGGAAGATTGTAGCCACTGCCATGCAGACCGCCCGCAGCCGCAAGGAACTGGAACAACAGCTAAAACGGCAAGGCATTGACGTGGTATTCCGTCAGAATGACAGCGGGCGCATCTATGGCGTTACGTTCATCGACCATGACAGCCGGGTGGTGCTGAACGGTTCACGCTTGGGCAAGGAGTATTCGGCGAACGTGTTCAACGAACGTTTTTCGGGTGAAACCGGAAAGATGCACCAGCCCGAAGTATCAGCACCGCAGCAATACCAGCCCACGCATCAGGAACAGCCGGGCTTCACACCGAAATCCGACATCATTCCGGGCGTGGCTTCCGTGCTGGGAGCTTTCGGCGGATTGCTGGGCGGCGGTGCATCAGGCGGTGACGAGCCGCAGGACACCGCCCGCCAAAAGAGAAAGAAGAAAAAGAAGCGCACAAGGCGCATCGACTAACTTAAAAAAACATTACAATCATGCAACAGGAAGATGATTTGAGAGGGCTTGCAAGGGTCATGGACTTTATGCGGGCTGTCAGTATTCTATTCGTGGGAATAAACGTGTACTGGTTCTGTTACTCCACCCTGAAAGAGTGGGGAGTGACGTTTGAGGTGATAGACAAGATACTGTGGAATTTCCAGCGCACCACCGGGCTGTTCTCGTCCGTCCTTTGGACAAAACTTTTTTCGGTGGTGTTCCTCGCCCTGTCGTGCATCGGCACTAAGGGCGTGAAAGAGGAAAAAATAACGTGGACGAAGATACATTGCAGCCTTGTGGCGGGAGTAACTTTGTTCTTTCTGAACTGGTGGGTGCTGGAACTTCCGCTGCCACATACGGCAGGTACGGTGTTTTACATCACCACGCTGTCGGCAGGCTATATCTGTATGCTCATGGCAGGTACGTGGATGTCCCGTCTGTTAAAAAACAACCTTATGGATGATGTCTTTAATATGGAGAACGAAAGTTTCCAACAGGAAACCCGCTTGATTGAAAACGAATACTCCGTAAATTTGCCTACTCGATTTTATTATAACAAGAAGTGGAATAAAGGTTGGATAAATGTTGTAAACCCGTTCCGTGCCAGTCTTGTATTGGGAACGCCGGGCAGTGGCAAGTCGTATGCGGTGGTAAATAATTACATAAAACAGCAAATCGAGAAAGGTTTTGCGCTTTACTGTTATGATTACAAATTCCCTGACCTTTCGGAAATCGCTTACAATCACCTACTTAATCACTTGGACGGCTACAAGGTAAAGCCCAAATTCTATATTATCAATTTTGACGACCCCCGCAAGAGCCACCGATGCAACCCGATAAACGCCAGTTTCATGTCGGACATTGCGGATGCCTACGAAGCCAGCTACACGATTATGCTTAACCTCAATCGAAGTTGGATAAGCAAGCAGGGCGACTTCTTCGTGGAAAGCCCGATTATTCTTTTGGCGGCTATAATTTGGTATCTCCGTATCTATCAAGGCGGTAAGTATTGCACGTTCCCCCATGCCATTGAACTATTGAACAAGAAATACGCCGATGTTTTCACGATTTTGCGCAGTTATCCCGAACTGGAAAACTACCTTTCCCCGTTCGTGGATGCTTGGGAATCAGATGCTCAAGAGCAGTTGCAGGGTCAAATAGCAAGTGCGAAAATCCCGCTTTCAAGGATGATTTCACCCGCCCTTTATTGGGTAATGACGGGCGATGATTTCTCACTGGATATAAATAATCCCCAAGAGCCTAAAATACTGGTTGTCGGTAACAACCCCGACCGTCAGAACATCTATTCGGCGGCACTGGGATTATATAATAGTAGAATAGTGAAGCTGATAAACAAGAAAGGTCAGCTTAAAAGTTCGGTGATAATAGATGAATTACCGACCATATATTTTCGTGGGCTTGACAATTTGATTGCCACTGCCCGAAGCAACAAGGTGGCGGTTCTGCTGGGCTTTCAGGATTACAGCCAGCTTACCCGTGACTATGGGGACAAGGAAAGCCGTGTGATACAAAATACTGTGGGCAACGTGTTCAGCGGTCAGGTGGTCGGTGAAACGGCAAAAATACTGTCGGAGCGTTTCGGAAAGGTGTTGCAGAAAAGGCAGAGCATGACAATCAACCAGCGGGAGAAGTCCACCTCGATAAGCACCCAAATGGACAGCCTGATACCCGCCAGCAAAATATCCAACCTCACGCAAGGTATGTTCGTGGGTGCTGTGGCGGACAATTTCGATGAACGGATAGAGCAGAAGATTTTCCACTGTGAAATCGTGGTGGACAATGAAAAGGTGAAGCGGGAAACCGCCCGTTACGTGAAGCTGCCGCAGATAATCGACTTCACCGACAAGGACGGCAACGACCGGATGCAGGAGGAGATACAAGCCAATTATGACCGCATCCGTCAGGAAGTCCGGCAGATAGTCGAGGACGAGATAACCCGGATTAAGAATGACCCGGAGCTATGCCACTTGATTAAGGAGGAAGAATAGCTGTATATAATAATGTATGGAGTGAAGAACAGCCGATGTAGCTTTACGGTTGTTCTTCATTTTGCTTTTTGGTGCGGTAGGCTTCAAAACGCACTAATATTTCGTGCAGGTTCTTCAATGCTTCCACAGCCTTGCCTATCGGCGGCATCTTGCTTTTGTCGAAAGTCAGTTTCTTCAAATCGGTAGTGTACGCCGTAGCCACTTCGGGCAACGCCATGACCGCTTCGGCATCCTTGAATATCGGTGCATCAGCCAGCGACAAGTGCGAACGGGAGTTTTTATTTAGTCCGTCCTCTATCGTCACCCAGTACATGGCATCCAAGAAATCTTCCGAATGTAGGTAATCGTTATATTCCTGATTGTGGTAGAGTGCCGACAAGTCGTAAACGTCACGGATATGCTTTGCCAACAGTGCGGCTGCATCCTCATTGTAAGACAGCTTTACCAGCCTTGAAACCTTGTCGCAGATAGTCTTTCGGGGATTGATGCACTGCGTTTCAAAACTTCCCAGCCCGTAGGTGCTTATCAGTTCCTCTTGCCCGATGCTTTCAAGAAAGGCGGTCACAATCGGTTTGATAACCCGCTTGTCCGCCGGGTAGAACATCCGTTTTTTGTCCGGCAGGTCACAGGATTTTATCTCTACTTCCAAATGCTCTTTAAGTCCCACGCCTTGAAATACATTGTCATACGAGAAATACAGTTTACGGTAATTACCGCCCGTTTCCGACAAATCTTCCTTGTATATGTCACTGTTGAGTTCGGCTATGTATTTGGAAAGTTTCTTGTTCAATGTCTTTTCCGCCTGCTTGGACGCACCTTTGTCACCCGTGAACACGAACAAGTCCAAATCTTCCGAGAAACGTTCTATCAGCCCGTAGGCTTTGGAAAGTGAAGTTCCGCCTTTGAAGTAGGTCTTATCCGCATATTCGGACATGGAAATATCCCGCAGTATCTTCGATACCCAGTAATCCTTTTCCACGTGCGACTGCTCGTAGCCGAAATGTTCAGCCGCCAGTGCGATGATTTCCTTGAACGCTTCCTTGTCCGAATGTAAATTCATATTTCTGTCCTATGCCGTTTTATAATCCAAGTTGAACCGTGTCGTGGGAAGAATGGTCTTTGCCATTTCCGTTTGCAACACGGTTTGTCTGATGTCGCCCAGTATGTCCGCCACCACCTTTCTGACACGTGGCGGGTAACTTTTCGCCAAAGATACGATTTTTTCCAGTTCCGGCAGGCTGTACCCGTTGAAATATTGGCTTTTGACCCGGTTGTAGATGTCCTGCCCGGTTGTTCCGGGTATGCGCTTCATGTCCTTTATCGCATCGAGCAGCCGCAAGTACGGGACAAGGCTTTCATCCGGGTAGTCCATGCAGTAGGCTTTCACGCACTCTATATCCAAGTTCTTGAAACGGAAACGGCGAACCGGGTTTGGAGTGGCTATCGTTATAGTTGTGGCGACCTGTTCGGTCAGCCCCATTTTATTATAGACGTAAGCCCCCGTGATATAGCCGTTCAGTTTTTCAGTCAGGTAGCGGAACTGTTCATTCTGATAGACAGGTAGCTTCCCCAGCCCCAGCACTGATTTCTTGGGACGGTAGTACGCCCCCTTTTCAACCCGTACCAGTACCCCTTTGCGGCTCTGTTCGGAGAGCAGCACCGCAACATTGGCGGTCTTTTCCGTTTCAAACGACAAATCCCGGAACGTGAATATACGCCCGGTATCTATCCGTTCAATTTGCCCAAGTATCTCTTTCCTGAATGAAGCCATATTTATCTCCTTTGTTTCTATCTGCAAAGATAGTATATTATGTAATTACCTGCAAAAACATAACAAATATTTTGCCGAAGATGTTTTCTTTTTGTCGTGTCACCTGATAATAGGAGAATAACGGAAACACAATCAAAGGCTTGCCAAACGCTTCACAAATGGCTCGCAAGCATAATGTAAATTTTAATAAGTTGTTGATTATAAGGCATAAGGTTTATGATTAAATGGCTCATAAATGGCTCACCCCAAGAGGGTGATTAACTTCGCTCTCTTTTTTATGCCTGTTTCCAATTCTCCAACCGTCAGTTGGAGATTTACCCCACCCGGACAATTTCAGACAACGCAGGACAAATTCGGACAGTCCTTGCCGCCCGTCCAAATATAGCATATTTAGTCGCTACCTTTGGGCGGGACTATTCCCGTAACCACTAAAATTCCAATTATTTATGGCAAACAGAATGACCCCGCCCGCAGAGGGGCAGGAAAAAGACG
>OGOV01003505.1_pt1 | contig 10373 bp, 16 predicted proteins | sample 1552711 | NCBI WGS metagenome assembly OGOV01 (sample SAMEA2580216, study PRJEB22360) | human gut metagenome | biome: human gut; feature: human-associated habitat; material: faeces | place: Denmark | collected 2008/2010 | reverse complement strand
GACAATAGTTGGGCTTGCCCCTGCGAAGATAGCTAGCTGCCGGGTCCTTTTTTTTTGATTTTTATTGATTATTATATGTAAATTTGATATTTTTTTATCTAAGGGATATTGTATTGTGGCATTCAAGGAGGCCGTTCATGTATAAAGTGAGTATATTGATTCCAGTATATAATGTGGAAAAATATTTATCGAAATGTCTGGAATCTATTCTTTTACAGACATACAAAAATATTGAAATTATTATTATTAATGATGGAACAACCGATTCATCTTTAGAAATTGCGAATTTATATGCAAGTAAGTATGATTTCATTCATGTATATAGCTATGAAAATGCAGGTATTTCCACTACTCGAAATCGGGCATTAGAAAAGGCAACGGGTGACTACTATTTATTTGTAGATAGTGATGATTATTTAGATCCTAAAATGATAGAAAAAATGGTTGATCGAGCTATACAAACAAATAGTGACATCGTAACTTGCGGATATTGTATTGAATATAAAGGTTTATCCATACCAGTAAGTCCTATGCGAAAACAAACTATGGATTCTTTATCTGCACTAAGAGCATTATCTCAAAATAAGGGGATTAATAATTATCCTTGGGGAAAATTATATGCGGCTTCTTGTTTTAAAAATGTTCTATTTCCTGATGAAAAAAAAGGTTTTGAAGATACTTATACAGTGTTTAAGGCAATCTATAATGCGAATCGCATATCTATCATGCCAAATTGTTACTATCATTATGTGAAACGTCCAGGATCTTTAACCGATCATATGGATATTGTGCAGGCTTATGAAATGCGTGCAGCCTATGAGTATCAAAAGCTTTGTTTGCATCAATGGTTTCCTGAAGAAAACTTTTATTACGATATTAACTTTTATAATAGTGATATGGTAATTTTATACACTTTGATTTTTTTCTATTCGAGAAAAGATCAACCTGTTTATGTACCAGCTGTAATTGATTGGTCAAAAATTAATATATTTTATAAAATAGGATATCGTGTATGGCGATTCATCGCGTGTATTAAGTTTGGATGGTCTTTAAAATGGCAAGAGAATTAATTCGTAGGGCAACATTAGAAGATATGCCTATATTATTAGAAATATACGATAGAGCAAGAAAATTTATGGCTTCTTGTGGAAATGTAAATCAATGGACAAATGGATATCCATCAAAAGAAATATTGTCTGAAGATATCAAAAAAGGCGAAATGTATGTTTTAGAAGATGAGGATGGTATTCAGGCTAGTTTTGTATTTTACTGTGGAATTGATCCTTGTTACAACAAAATCTATGATGGTCAATGGTTAAATGATGAGCCATATGGTGTGATTCATCGAATTGCGACTCGTGGATTAAAAAAACATATGGCCAATATCATTTTAGAATATTGTTTTTCAAAAATTGATAATATTCGTATGGATACGCATACGGATAATAAACCGATGCAAAATTTTATGATTAAACATGGTTTTAAACATGTTGGTACTATTTATTTAAAAAATGGACAAAGTCGTCTGGCATTCCATTGTAATTTAAATGAAAATTAGGTAAACTTAAAGAGTTTAGGGAGATTATTATTTATGGCATTTGAATCATTAAGTGAACGCTTAAATAAAGCATTTAAAAATATTTCAGGACAAGGGAAACTGACTGAAAAAAATATGAATGACATGTTAAAAGAAGTGCGCATGTCATTATTGGAAGCTGACGTTAATTACGATGTAGTTAAGAGCTTTGTTGAAAATGTAAAAGAAAAAGCACTTGGACAAGAGGTCTTGGATTCATTAAATCCTGGTCAAATGGTTGTCAAAATTGTTCATGATGAATTACAAGTATTATTAGGTGAAGAAGATGCTCGTATTCACTTTAAGAAGCAAGGTATGACAACGGTTATGATGGTTGGTCTACAGGGTACTGGTAAAACAACAGCAAGTGCAAAAATTGCCAATTACTGTAAAAATAAATTAGCTCGTCGTGTTTTATTGGTTGCGTGTGATGTTGTTCGTCCAGCCGCAATCGAACAGTTACAAACTCTTGGAAAGAGTATAGATGTAGAAGTATTTACATGTGGACCAGAAACATCAGCTGTTGAAACAGCTAAACAAGCATTGACATATGCGAAAGATCGTCAAAAAGATTTAGTAATCTTTGATACGGCTGGTCGTTTACATATTGATGAAGCATTGATGCATGAGCTTCAACAAATGAAAGAACTTGTTGTTCCAGATGAAATCTTATTAACTGTGGATGCGATGACAGGTCAAGATATTGTTACCGTTGCCAAAGAATTTAATGAACAATTAGCAGTAACTGGTTTGATTGTTACAAAAATGGATGGCGATGCACGTGGTGGTGGATTGTTGTCAGTTCGATCTATCACAAATGTACCAGTATTGTTTGTATCCAATGGTGAAAAAGTGGATGATTTAGAAGAGTTCCACCCAGATCGTATGGCTGATCGTATTTTGGGAATGGGAGACATTGTCACTTTAGTTGAACAAGCTCAAGATAAATTGGATATTGAAGTTCAGAAAAAAACAGCTGAACGAATGAAACAAGGTGTTTTTACATTCAATGATTTATTAGCACAGTTAGGCCAAGTTTCTAAAATGGGATCTATGCAGAAAATGATGAATATGATTCCAGGTATTAATAAGGTAGCTAAAAATTTAGATGATGAAAAAATGAATTCACAAATGAAAAAGAGTGAAGCCATTATTTTATCTATGACGGAGTATGAACGTGAAAATCCATCCTGTTTAAAAGCATCAAGAAAAAATCGTATTGCCAAGGGTGCAGGTGTGAAAGTCATGGATGTCAATCGTTTGATTAATCAATTAGAACAAATGCAGATGATGACTAAGATGATGAGTGGTAAGGTAAAACTTCCAGATATGGCTGGATTGCAGAATATGCAACGTGGCGGTGGAATGCCAGGTATGTCAAAGCATACTGGTAGTAAGAAACAGAAGGCTAAAAAGAAAAAGAAGAAAAAATAAAAAATATAAGGTGTAAAGTAAAAATACTTGACACCTTATTTTATTCATGTTATTCTTTATGAGCTTTAATAAATTAGAAAAGGTAGGAATTTAAATATGGTTAAATTACGTTTAAAAAGAATGGGTAAAAAGGGTGCTCCTTTCTACCGTATAGTAGCAGCTGATTCACGTAGTCCTCGTGATGGTCGTTTCATCGAACAAATTGGTACATACAACCCAAGTAAAGCTGAAAACAAAGTTACTTTAGACAAAGAATTAACAAAGAAATGGTTAAGCAATGGTGCACAGCCAACTGATACAGTTCGTTCAATTTTATCACACGAAGGTGTTTTAAAAGAAATGCACGAAGCTAAAAGTTCAAAATAATGATTGATTTAGAAAAAACATTATTAGACATTTGTTTACCACTTGTAGATGATCAAAAAGCATTATCTGTAAAAACAATGGCAACTACAAATGAAAATGAAATTTTATTGTATGTATATGCCAATAGTGAAGATGTTGCCCGTTTAATTGGTCGCAAAGGAATTATGGCTAGCAGTATTCGTCAGATGATGTCTATTGCGGCACGTGATGTACACAAAAGAATTTCAGTAAAATTTGAAGCGTATTAGGATGTGATTTCACATCCTGATTTTTTTAGGAGGAACATATGATAAAAGTAGCTCAAATCATCAATACGCATGGACTTAAGGGTGAATGTAAATTATATCTTGTGACAGATGATCCCCAACATCGTTTTGAAAAAGGAAGAGTCTTACATTTAGAAGATGGTCGTACTTTAACTGTAGTGCGCTATCGCGAACAAAAAGGTTTTGGATATTGTTATTTTGAAGGAATTGATTCCATTGAAAAAGCAGAACAATTAAAGACAAAGAATCTATTCATCGCTCAAGATGATTTACCAGAACTTGAAGAAGGTCAATATTATTATCATGAATTGATGAATTGTACTGTATATAATGAGGAAAAAGAAAATCTTGGTGAAGTTGTAGATATATTAGAAACAGGTGCCAATTTAGTACTTCGTGTAAAATCAAAAAATACAAGTTTTTTATTACCTTTTGTACCAGCATTTATTGTAGATGTAAATAAAGATACGCATGAAATCATAATTCGTGAAATGGATGGCTTACGATGAAAATATCAGTATTAACATTATTCCCAGAATATTTTGAACCATTAATGACGACAAGTATTCTTAAGCGTGCCAAAGAAAAAGATTTGTTTGAATTTGAAACGATTGATTTTCGAAAATTTACAAAAGAAAAACATGGTCATGTAGATGACACGCCTTATGGTGGTGGAGCCGGAATGGTTTTGATGTGCCAACCAATATTAGATGCATTAGAATCGATTCGTACAGAAAATAGTACAGTCATCTTATTAACACCTCAAGGCAAAACGTTTAATCAACAAATCGCAAAAGAATTATCCTTAAAGGAACATTTAATTTTTATATGTGGACATTATGAAGGCTTTGATGAAAGAATTCGTGATTATGTGGATATTCAAATGTCTTTAGGTGACTTTGTCTTAACCGGTGGAGAAAGTGCATGTATGGTTATGTGTGATTGCATATTACGTATCTTACCTGGTGTCATTAGGCAGGATTCAAGTGATGATGATTCATTTTCAAATGGGCTTTTAGAATATCCACAATATACCCGTCCTGAAGTATATAATGGAAAAAGAGTTCCTGATGTATTATTGAGTGGTCATCATGCGAATATTAAAAAATATCGACATGAAGAATCTTTGAAACGAACTGCCTTATATCGTCCGGATCTATTAGAAAATATAGAATTAGATAAAGAAGATCAAAAAGTAGTTGATACCGTGTTAAAAAACAAAAATTAATCTTGCGTAAAATGGGTTGACATGATAATATAAATAGGCGTTTACGCATAGGTAGTTCCGCTGGCACATTGTGTGAATGAACTGATAACCAAATATTAGAAGAAAAGGAGAAAAGAAAATGAACTTAGCATTAGTTAATGAAGTAACAAAATCACAATTAAAAACTGACATTCCAGCATTCCGTTCTGGTAGTACTGTTCGTGTTCACGTTAAAATCAAAGAAGGTGACAAGAGCCGTATCCAGGTATTCGAAGGTGTTGTAATTGAACGTGCAGGTGGAGGAATCTCTGAAACATTTACTGTTCGTAAGATTTCTAACCAAATTGGTGTTGAACGTAAATTCCCTTTACACTCACCAATCATTGACCACATTGAAGTAGTTCGTCACGGTAAAGTACGTCGTAACAAATTATCTTACTTACGTAACCGTTCAGGTAAAGCTGCTCGTCTTAAAGAAGTTCGTTAATTGTTTAAAAAAGTCTGATTTTCAGGCTTTTTTTTCTGAAAAGATTTATAATAGATTTATAACAATTAGGGGGATAGAAAATTATGAAGAAAGCTAAAAAAAGTGAGTTAAGATATAACGAGGATGATGAACGTACATTACTCGAAGATATACTAGGGTTTATAAAAGTTTTTGTAGTAAGTGCTATCGTCATTTTATTATTTGTGAACTTTGTAGCACACCCAGTACGTGTTGATGGAAGAAGTATGTATCCAACATTAAAAGATGGAGAAATTGGCTTTACCAATGTTGGAGGTGTACTCTTAAATGGTGTCAAACGAGGAGATATCGTTGTCGTAACTATGGAAGAAAAAGGACAAAAAACACATTGGGTAAAACGTGTTATTGGTATGCCAGGAGATACTATAAGTTGCGTAAATGATATCGTATTTATTAATGGAAAAGTATTGGATGAGACGCAATATATTGATCCAGATTATCGCCAGTCATGTGTAGATCAATTTGGCTACTTCAACAAGGTACCAAATGCAGATAATACGGATGTTCAAGATTTTGAAGAAATGAAACTAGGGGATGATGAATACTATGTGATGGGAGATAATAGACCCTATTCTAAAGATTCTAGATATGTAGGTCCTGTTAAAAAATCACAATTATTCGCAAAGAAAATGTTAGTCTTATTACCAATTTCAGATATAGGAGTGAAAGATTAGTGGCAAATGTACAATGGTTTCCAGGTCATATGACCAAAGCCAAAAGGCAAATGGAAGAAAATTTAAAAAAGGTAGATTTTGTGATTGAGATTCGTGATGCAAGAATGCCAGATGCCAGCAAGAATCCAATGTTGGATCAATTGATTCAAAATAAGCCAAGATTGATTCTTTTATCGAAGAAAGATAAGGCAGATAAAGAACTTACGAAACAATGGGTAAATGCCTTAGAAACAGAGAATCAAAAAGTGTTAGCGTTGGATTTTATTCATGAAAATTTTTCAAAACAATTGATTAAGGCATCCAATGAATTATGTATAAATTTAATTGAAAAACAAAAGCGTAGAGGAATGAAACCTAGAGCATTACGAGCCATGGTATGTGGAATACCAAATGTTGGTAAAAGTACATTTATCAATACGTTTGCGAAAAGAAAGGCGGCTCAAACAGGAGATCGTCCCGGTGTGACAAAAAGTCTTCAATGGATCAAAGTAGGACAAACTCTAGAATTGTTAGATACACCAGGTGTATTATGGCCAAAATTTGAGGATCAACAAGTAGGCTTGAAATTAGCCTTATTAGGTTCTATAAAAGATCAAGTTGTAAATATGGATGATTTAGCTTTATTTGCCTGTGAATATTTAATGAGCGAAAAACCGGAAATCTTTGATAGTGTATATCATGTCGAGATTGCCGATACACCTTATGAAACATTACAGAATATTGCCATAAAACGTGGATATTTATTAAAAGGCGAAATCGATGAAAATCGTTTGATGTTAAGTTTTGTCAAAGATATTCGAGAAAATAAATGTGGCTTGATTACTTGGGAGAAACCACATGCTTGATAGACCTTTAGAACATGATTATTGGGATCAAAATCAAAGTGTTCTAGGAATGGATGAAGCAGGACGAGGACCTATTGCCGGTCCATTGATGGTTGCAGGCGTAATTTTTCCTAAGGGATATCAAAATGCATTGATTGACGATTCAAAGAAATTGAGTGAAAAAAAGCGTGAAGCGTTGTTTAAAACAATTATTCAAGATGCTTTGTATTATCAAATTCTTGTGGTAGATGAAAAGACGATCGATAAGAAGAATATCTATCGTGCCACACAAGAAGCGATGATGGAAATCGCAAATAAGGCACAATGTGATTTTGTGTTAAGTGATGCGATGCCATTACCTGATATTGATAAACCTTTTCAAGCTATCGTAAAGGGAGATCAAAAATCATTATCCATTGCGGCTGCAAGTATTTTAGCAAAAGTAACCAGAGATCATTGGATGAAAAAACTAGATGAAATGTATCCACAGTATGGTTTAGCTAAACATAAAGGGTATCCTACAAAAGCACATATTGAAGCATTAAATCAATATGGACTTCAAGATTTCTATCGTAGAAGCTATGGACCTGTAAAAAAACTTGAAGAAATTAGACTTTTTTAGACTTTCTTTAGAAAAAGTCTATTTTTTTTCGTATAAGAGTATATGAAAATAAACAGGGAAGCTATTTTATGGTATGCCATCCAATATGATGGGGATTGGAAGAAAATTGGCAATGCTATAAAGGCACATGAAAACTATTCCATCATTCATTATCCATATGCGTATATTACAATTATGGATGATGCATATCCAGATGCATTTAAAAGACTTCGCTATCCACCATGGATTATTTTTTATCAAGGAGATATTAAAAATAGATTACTTTTTTGATGATAGTTCCAAAGTTATTAATTTATTAAAAGAAAAAGGCGTGGGTATAGTTGGAGCAAGAAATTGTTCAACGCAAGCTTTACAGAATACGGATAGAATTGTACAAAGACTACAATCCAAGTATGTAATCGTATCCGGTCTTGCGAAAGGAATTGATGCTAGAGCACATTATAATGCGACAAAAACAATCGGTGTACTTGGCTGCGGTATTAATGTGATTTATCCTAAGGAAAACACATATTTATTTGAAAGGATGAAAAATAATGGATTGATCATTAGTGAATATCCAATGCACGTCAAACCTTTGGCGTATCACTTTCCATGGCGCAATCGTTTAATTGCCGCACTAAGTGACAGTTTAGTTGTGATAGAAGCAGCCTATAAAAGTGGTACGATGATTACGGTAAATGAATGCTTAGAATTAAGTGTACCAATCTATTGTGTACCAACTGCTTTTCAAGATGAAAAACATCAAGGGTGTAATTATCTTATTAGTAATGGTGCCAATATTTTGGTAGATATTAAAGATGTTGATGATATCTAGGATTGACAAAATGAAATTTTTAATGTTTTATATAGCGTGAATATGGGGTAATAAAATGAAAAAACATTTAGTTATAGTGGAATCGCCTTCAAAATCGAAGACGATTGAGAAATATTTAGGAAAAGATTACAGAGTCGTTTCCAGCAAAGGCCATGTGTGTGACTTGGCAACAAGTGGAAAAGAAGGTTTAGGAATTGATGTAGAAAATGATTTTGAACCTAAATATAAAATTAGTAAAGAAAAAAAAGAAGTCGTAAAAGAATATATACATGTAGACAATCCTAAATGTAAGCATTGCATCGAATTAGAAAAAGGAGAAATAAAAAATGAAAAATAAATGTACTAAGTGTCAGGAAATGAGAAAAGCTAGTGGTTTAAGTTATTTAAAGTGTCCTAAGTGCAAACAAGAAGCTAGAGATGAAAGAAAGAAAAATAAAAAGAAAAAAACTAAAAAAATTGTTTATAAAAGCGAAATGGCTAAAACTAATGCTGAACTAAGAAAAATATCTAAACGATTAAATCAAGATAGTATAAATAAATTCATACAAGAAAGAAATGGAATTAAGTCTTGACAAATGTAAAATAATTTGATACTATGGCATAAGAAAAGGAGAATAGATGAAAAAATTTTTATTTAGTTGGTTTGCCGGAATGTTGGTTATTTTAATATTTTGTTTTTTTGTTATCGGGGTTCCAACTTTAATAGGTTTTATAGGGTTGCCAGACTGGGTTGTTTTTGCTTATTTTTTTGTTTTAGCTTCAATTGTTTTTGCACTTACTGGAATGAAAGACTAAAGGAGAATCAAATGGTTAAAATTATTGGTAATGAAGAATATGCAAAATTAACGAGAGATGTTGATTATTGGAAAGATCTAGCATTAAGAGAAGAGAAAAGCAAAAACTTTTATGAAACTCTATATAAAGAGGAAAAATCATGGCATAGATTTTATAAAGAAGAACACGGGAAAAGAGTTAGTGATTATATGACTCTGAAAGGAAAATATAACGAACATAATAGTTTATAACTAAAATTATCAGTAGTATTTAAGGCTTGACTTTTCAAGTCTTTTTTGCTATTATATACTAAAGGAGAAAGAAATGACTAACATATTTGATAAAGTACAGACAGCCAAGCACTTAAAAGAGCGAGAAGACTTAATAAATTTAAAAGATGACTGGCTTATTGATACGTTAATGCCAAGTTCACAAGCTGGAATACTTGTAGCACCGTTTAAGTCGTTTAAAAGCTCTCTAGCAATGCACATGGCTTTAATGGTGTCGCAAGGGTTACCTTTTTTTGGTTATGACACAAAGCGTAGTAAGACACTATACATCGACAATGAGGACACGGACAGAGAACTAAACAAAAGGCTTAGAAATAAAGACACTGCACCAGAAGACTTGCATTTCTTAACAGGTGGCGAGTTTATGCTTGATGATTCGCACCACATGAACTTATTATATGAATACATTAAAGAAAATGATATAAAATTCGTTATATTGGATAACCTAATGACCATGCTAAGAAATGGCGATATTATTTATGGTAAAGACTTTGAACCAATGCTTAGAAGAATTACACGGCTTAAATTACTTTTCCAAGACGTCACTTTCTTGTTAGTAGCTCATGCAAACAAATCAGCTTATGCAAACTCAATGGACGATAAAGCCTATATGGTAAAGCCTAGTGACGCCTTAGGTGGTTCTACTCTTACAGCTTGGGCGGAGTTTATGTTGATGTTAAGCCCTAAACGTGGCAAGCATAACGACTTCTCTAAGTTATCAGTCAAAGCGCGTGGATATCAGTTTGATGATGATTTAAACTTTTCTTACGTTGATTCAGTATTTACTTGTGTCAATAAATCTAAAAAAGAACCTGATAGCGAACTAGTGGAAAAAGTAAAGGCTGAAACTCCAATCGAAACGACGAAAGAATCGGCACAGGCTTTCTTAGACTTAGCTAAAGAGCAAGGAAAGGTAACAGAAAATGAGTGATAAAAAATACGTTGTTTATTACCATGAAAAAGTAAATGAATACTTCTATGACTATTATTCAAGGTTTAA
>OGOV01003490.1_pt1 | contig 10399 bp, 12 predicted proteins | sample 1552711 | NCBI WGS metagenome assembly OGOV01 (sample SAMEA2580216, study PRJEB22360) | human gut metagenome | biome: human gut; feature: human-associated habitat; material: faeces | place: Denmark | collected 2008/2010 | reverse complement strand
TTTGCAAAATACGGTTGGAATATAAATTATAAACTTGCGTCGCTTACAGATACTTTGCCGCAATTTAATGAGTTTGGCGATTTTTCCGCAAATGAGTATTATTATCTCTACAACAATGAACTTTCAAAGGATATTGGACTTGATTTAAGCAAGTATGCCGAAAAAGCTGTAACGGTTGACATTTATCAGCTTCGTGAGGGTATGCCCGAAAAATTTTATCCCATAACCACCGCAAGAGGTATCGTTGTTAAATACGAAAACGAAATTATAGGAGCGTTTATAAGCACAGGACGGCATCAAGTTGAAAATGCCTGCAGCTTACCGGGAAAGAGCTTTGATGAAATAACAAATATGAGTTTTGCAGACTTTATTGTACCTCTGCTGAAATCCGAAGATGATATGAAATCAAAAACGCCCGAAGAAATCATTAAAATGTATTGTGAGGCTTTGAATGAAAAAGATGAAGACACAGCAATACAATGTATTGCAAAAACTACAATGTTCGGTGGGGTTACGTCGAACCTGTTAAATACGGAATTATATGACAGTATTCCGCATTTGCCGCTGACAAATAAAACCTTTGTTAAGGACGATGAAAGACGGATTGACAATATAAAATCAATTTCAAATGTGGAAATTAAACCCCATGATAATAAAAATTCAGACGAAAAGCATAAGTCTTATACGGTAACATTTGACGCCGAATATGTGCGGGAAGGAGCAATCTCAAACGGAAGTCAGTATTGGATATGCACTATGGTTTACGAATCTGACAACACCGGTTGGAAAATATCTTCTTTCGGGCATTGATAAAGAATTAGGAGGACAGTACAATGAAAAAACTATTATCAATTATTTTGGCAATTACAATTCTTTGCTCTATGGCAATAACTGCTTTTGCAGAAAAGATACAAAATTATGAATACATACTTCCGATGGAGTATACCAAGATTGAACGATGTCAAAACTGCTATATTGCTTATGATAAGCAGGATAAATGTGCAATTTATGACTTGAACGGTCAAAAACTTTCCGATGACTATGATTATATAGGTTCATTTTTCAACGAACAGGTTGCAGAGGCGAGAAGGGATACCCAATACTATATCATAAATCCTTACGGAGCCGTTCTCGGTAAATTTGATAAAAGGATAATAAATATATCGGAATATGTTCTTGTAAATCTTACGGATTCAAATGAGGACGGCAGACCGCTTTCGTATTTTGAAGGTGAATTCGGAGTGTATACATATACGGGTGAGCTTATCAAGACATTGCCATACGAAAAATTCAAGCCGTATAAAAATGCAGGGTTTGGAATCACATTTGAAGGCGGTCGTCTGCTGTTTAAAGAGGGTGAAAAGTGGGGCGCAGCTGACAGCAGCTTTAATACTGTTATCGAACCGATATATGATAAAATCTATCCGTTTGCAGATGCGGAAAGCAGAATTACAATCGCAATGACAAACGGCAAATACGGTCTAATTGACCAAGACGGAAATACTGTTGCCGATTTCATTTATAACGGGATATATCCGCTTCATAATGACAACGGAAAAATCAATGCATACAAAGTTACACAGGACTCGGCACAGGAAACTGTCCGATACGGTCTTTTAGACAAATACGGAAAAATTATAAAACAGCTTGATGAATCAGAGCCGCAAACGTTATATGAAGATTACAAACTGATAAAGGTATCGAAAAAAAACAATCGTGATGACAGGGAGCAATACGAATATTTATACGGACTTATCGGCTATGACGGAAATATTGTAATTCCCGTTGAAAATACAAACATATGGAGAATATCCGAGGGGATTGTTTCTGTTCAAAAATCATATGATCGCTGCGGATATTATGACATAAGCGGCAGGGAAATTACCGATTTTAAATATAGAATGGTATCGCAATTTTCGGAAGGGTTAGCATTTGCGTCAAGCTGCATCGGTGATAAGTGGACACACGAGGTTATAAACCAAAACGGTGAGGTTATGTTTAATCCAAGCGATTGGTCAAACGGCTTTTACGGCGGTATAGCTCAAATTGAAGCAGGTAAATTCATTGACACAAGCGGAAAGGTCGTTATTGATAACCCAAAATGGAAACCGGCTTCGGAATCCGGACTGAATTGGTGGAGCTATAAAGATGACGGCAGATTTATTGTTTCGGACGGTGAAAACTACGGCGTTGCAAAATATACCGGATTTATTTCACCGTGGGCAAAAGATTCGGTCGCAGTGGCTGAAAAAATAAACCTGATTCAGCCGAGTGAAAACTACAACTATACGGCGTTCATTACACGTGAGGAATTTTGCGAGCTTATATTTAACTACATAAACAACTTTTCCGATGGTTTAACTGCTATTTATGCAAAAAATCCTTTTACCGATACGGATAATGAACATATTGAAGTGCTGAATGCATTGGGCATTGTCAAAGGAAAATCCGAAACGGAGTTTGCTCCGAACGATTCGCTTACACGCGAAGAAGCCGCAGCCATTCTTTATCGTTTGATAAACAAAATATATCCCGGTTGGGATGCGACGGCGCAATACTTTGATTTTGCTGACAGCGGGCAAATTTCCGATTGGGCAATGAATGATATTCAAGTCATCTGCAATATGGGTATTATGCAGGGCATTGGCGATAACAGATTTGCTCCAAAGGGGTTATATACCACCGAACAGGCTGTTGCAACGCTTGTGAGAGTATATAATAATTTTTCAAAATCAAATGATATATCAAACGCCGAGAATTTGTCTTACAGCCAAATAGAAGATTTGCAAGAGTCTGTAAACAGCGGTCATTTTCCGTGGCGGCTCGACTATAAGCAAGTCATTGCCGTATTTAGCGGCAATGAGCCTTTCTTTAATAAAATTACTCGATAGCAATTTTGACTCCTGCATTAATATAAATTGATTATATTTTTTAATACGCACTCGGTCTTGCCGCAAAACCGAAGCCGCTGTTTGTTGTGATAACGACATTATTCCCGCCGCTTGATGAGTTGATAACAAGAATGTTCCCGGCAGCGTCCTTTCCGCCAGCGTCCTTTCCGGCAACGATTCCGACGTGAGATAAATCACCGTAAAAGGATAAATCTCCCGTTTGAGTGCTGCTCCAAGATATTCGGCTGCACTTTGCGATTTGCTCTTTGATTTTTGGAGTGGGAGCAGAGGAAACAGAGGTATTCACTCTTGTTTTCAGTGCATTGTTAGGTTGCTTTGGTGTGTTCCGTACCTCTGAAATATTGCCACTTTGAGGTGTATGCGGTGTATCTGCGTTTTGATTTTGCCTTGTTTTCACTTGCTGACGGTGCTGTTTTAACTTATTTTCCGCAAACTGTTTACCTTTTTGGTAAACAGTATCAACAGCGGAACAGTAGGTGTTTTCAACCTGTTTGGTTGCTTCAACTTCGGCTCGCTGCGGCTGCTCCGTCTGCCGTGCGGCAAGCGAGCCTGTTGTAAATATTTCAAGTGATAGTGCGAGGTCTTGTGTCTCATAATCCTTTTCAAAGTAAATGCAACTTTAAATTCTACTGTTGCATTTACTTTGAAAATTAACTTTTTTAAAAAAATTTGAAAAAAATTGAAAAAAAGGGTTGACAAATACTTTGAAACGTGGTATACTATCAGAGTTGCAGCAATACGAGAGAGTTTTGCAAAACACAATTTAATACGGAGGGGTTCCCGAGTGGCCAAAGGGGGCAGACTGTAAATCTGTTGCTTCTTGCTTCGGTGGTTCGAATCCACCTCCCTCCACCAGAACGACAAGCACTTTCGTACTTGTCGTTTTTATTTTTTCTATTTTCATTATTCACTGTTATTCACCTTTCGCTATCCCTTCTGTCTTATCCTATCATAATTTTGCGCCGCCTTATTTGACACATATCGGACGGTTTGACCGTATTATAATACGAAAGCTGAATTACTCTTTTGGCTTTCTGTATCAAAATCACTGTATCGGGTGCATAATTCATTGCGCCTAAGACGGAAAGGAAATGATTTATCAATGCCATTCAAAAACGAAACCGCACCGATAGCTGCGCCTATGGTGGGGTATATGTATGTTCCGTTTCAGCTTACGGAAATGCGCAACATCTACAGCCCGGAACAAGCACTGGAAAACGGAACGGTTTTTCCGATTTTAAACAAACCTCTCGGCGTTTACGGAAACCAGTTCAACGGCGAGAAAATATTCGATGAACAAAGTTCGGAGGTGTCAAAGAATGGATAACGCACGAAGCGAGCTTTTGAAAAAGCTGAACGCCTATGCGTTCGCGGCGTATGACTGGAACCTATACCTTGACACGCACCCGGACGAGGCACAGGCGATTGCAATGTTCAAAAAGATGTCCGATAAGGCAAACGAGCTTAAAGATGAGTTCCAAGCCAAATACGGACCTCTTACCGCGGCGGCAAACACCGATGAGAACCAATGGTCGTGGCTCAATGCCCCGTGGCCGTGGGAAAATATGTAAGGAGGGCAAAATATTATGTGGCAATATCAAAAACGATTACAATATCCGGTAAACATCAAAGCAACCGACCCGAGGCTTGCACAGCTTATAATAGCCCAATACGGTGGACCGAATGGAAACTGTTTGAGTAAATTCCTTACTTCCAAAAAACACATTTGATTGTTTTTCCGTCCTCTCCACCCTTAACAATTTCCTTGAAAATAGTCCTTGCCACCTTGTTTTTCTCAACATTACTTACATTTTCGTCTTTCAAAACTTCTGTTAATCTGCGAAGTTCTTTCTTGTTTATTTTTGCAACTGCTCTTGGTTGTTCTTCAGCCTTTTTTTCCCTCATTAAGGCTTTTAAATTTGCAATTTCATCAAGTAGGCTTTTTTTATTCGCCTTATATTCCTGAAGAGTATCTACACCATCCTCGTAAGCCAATTTGACACGATCCAAACGAATTTCTAATCGTTGTATCTGAGTTGAAATAATTAAACTTTCATCTTCTGTTTCCACACGCTCAATAGTTTCAGGTTCAGCAAATGCAAGTTTTACATTTGGAAGTGCCACATCAGATAATGCATTTAAAACTATCCCATCTAACTTAGATGTTTTTATGTATCCAACACCCTTGCAAGTTCCTCTGCTTCTGTTAGAGCATCCATAAAATCCACCTTGATTAGACAATACGGCACCGCACTTTTCACATCTAACGATTCCTACCAACCAATGAGACAATTCTTTTCTGTCAGGATCATAATACTTTCTGTACTTTGCTTTTTGTTCTTTCATTATTTCCTGAACTTTATCCCATGTTTCGATATCAATTATAGCTTCGTGTGGTCCATCTGTTATAATAGCTGTTGTTGCAGTATAATTTCTTGATAACTTTCCATCAGGATTCCAACGAGTTTTGCCTATGTATACAGGGTTGTTCAGCCAATATTCAACGGTTCTGTTTTCAATTTTGTTTCCTCTGTGTGTCCTTACTCCCATAGCATTTAAGGCTTTTGCAATAGATAAAAACCCTTTGCCACCTGCATAGTCATTGAAAGCCTTTCTGATTACTTCCGCTTCTTCAGGAATTATAACAAATTCATTGTTTTCTACTTTGTACCCAAAAGCAGGAATTGAAAGAACTCCTCCTCTTTTGGCTTTTTCGGTCATTCCTCGTTTAACCTCTTCCGCAAGGTTGATGCTGTAATATTCGTCCATTGCTTCAATCATTGCTTCAAACAGGATTGACATCTTGTCATCACCCACATCTTCACTGATTGAAACAACGTCAATATTCAGGTCTTTTCTGAGCATGGACTTGTAAACAACACTGTCTTCACGGTTTCGTGCAAATCTGCTGTATTTCCAAACAAGTATTACATCAAAGGGCTTTGGTTTGCGTTTAGCAAGACCAATCATTTCATTAAATGCAGGTCGCTTTGCCGCATTTCGTCCGCTTATACCTTCATCTAAAAATATAAATTCCTTGGGCAATAAAATTTGATTTTTTTCGGCATAGAGTTTTATTTTTTCTAACTGACTATCAGGACTGAACTCAACCTGATCTTCGGTAGAAACTCGTATGTAAGCTGCCGCTGTTTTCACTGATAATTCCTCCTTCCCGAAAACGGCAACTATTTATTCATACAATAATTATAGCAACGCCGCTTTTTGAAATCAAATTTTTTGAGTTGTTATTTTTCGTTTGTAATATTCGCTCAATGCTCGTGCCTCCATATTCTTTTTCCAGTGTTCTGTTTCATTTTCGTTTAACCTCGATATCTTGATATTCTCTTCGTTTCCGTTATCTATGTAGAGTTCAACTTTAAATTCATTCATCAATACCACCTCTCATAATTTTATGTTTTAATTCCAAATTAAATAACAATATACTTTCTGCGTTTAAGCAAAAAACGACCGGCATAACCGATCGGTAAAATATAAAAGCGACCGACTTTCGTCAGCCGCCATTTGCATATGATATTTAGATTTATTACTTTGTGTTGTTTATAACACTACTTAAACTTTATACACCTTTAGATTGAAACAAATCCATCAATCTATTATTGAATTTTTTCTTAATTTCTCTCAATGCTTCTATGTTGCCATAATCAAAATTGTATAAATAACGTTCATCCTCTTCTGTAAATGCAATTTTCTCAAATTGCTCTGAGAATTTTTGCTTTGCTTTTTCAATAAGCAGAGAAATAAATTTCGTTTTATCTTCATATTTAAGTGGCTGGAACTCACAAACCAAATCAAATCTTGTCTGCAATTCAGGAGGTATTGTTTTTTTATATTCCGATTCATTGCGTATGTTTGATGTGAATATAATTATATATCCATTCAAATCGTATTCTCTAGCCAATGAATCAGTGAATTTTCCTTCTTCTAGCAATTCTAAAAAATACGAAAATACAGGTCGAGTAGTTTTTTCAAACTCATCACACAATAAAACTCCTACTTTGCTTTTTTTGATTTTCTCACTTAGTTCGCCGTGTTCACAACCAATGTAACCTGCAGGACTTCCTATAAGACTATTCAAAGCATCTTGGCTACTGTAATTTTGAAAATTAATCTTTGCCAAATACGGATTGGAAATGTCCGCTCCATATAATTTTTCGGAAATAATCCTAGCCACTTCTGTTTTTCCTATTCCAGAAGGTCCAAATAAAAATATAGATAAAACTTTTTGTTCTTTAACTTTATTTAATAAAGAGAAACTTTTTACTGCATACTTGAACTTATCTTTAAAATTTTTATGTCCAACAAGGTTGTGTTCAAATTCATCAATAAACGAATTTAATTCCTCATCTGTTAATGATACAACCGTTTTTATTCTTTCGTCCGGTGTTATTTCGTCATCGACAATTTCTATATCTTCTAATAATTTTGTTATTTTCTCTTGTCCTTCAAAATACAATGGAAAATATTCAATAAGCACATCAGCTTGCTTCGTTTGGATGATAATTCTAATGTTATTATATATATTCAGTAAAGTCTCAACTAAATATATTAAATTTTTATTATTTTCAATGGCATATGCAATCGACGTAAGATCCATCAAAACTAACTCTTGTGCCTTATTTAATTTATCCATTTCCTTTCTCAAATCGTTCGCTTGAGAAAAAGTTACTAATGGAATATCTTTTTTCTTCGCATATTCACTTATTGCATTAAGAGAATCTACATTATCGTAGGTGAAAACAGCGTTCCTTGAAAATATAGGTTTTGATTCAGAGTTTTCATCATCTTGATCATCTTCAGCAATTAAAGGTTCAGTCTGAAAAAATAAGTTTGAAAATCTATCCAAAGCTTCCACGGAAATGCTTTCATGTACAACAACTGTTGTATTTTCATCCATTTCTCTGAGATTTATATATGCCGAATGTAAGTTTTCAGGATTTGACCTCAATAGATATATCAAAGCTGTTATATCTACACATGCTTTAGAATCAATCTTTAGCTGTTCTAATGTTTCTCCAAATACAAAAGGATGCACATCGTACTTATCTTGAATCTCGCGTAGCTGCTCTGTATTTTTATATGTATATAAAGTATGTAATTCCATAGAATCAACCTCGCTTCAGGTTAAGTAACCATAGTCCAATTTTGTTCCACCAATGTATTTTCTTCATTGGCTTTTCTTCTAAAGTAAAAGCAACATCTTGTATAACGGCTAAAACGTCCATAAAATGATAGCTATTATTTGATGTTATTTTTTCTTTTGCAGGATTTGGCAATGTATCGCTCTTTATAATTTTTTCTTCTTCTGCTTTAGATCCTACATCCTGAAAATATGTATACGTGTTAGTCGATATGGACTTTTCATCTACAACACCTTTATATACTCCAACCAAAGATACATGTCCAATTAGCAAATCATTAATATTATATTTATTTTCGAATTCTGATTGTATATCTAATGGGATTTTTATGATGATTTCATTAGTTTTGCCGTCATCGAGAGTAATTTCCCCTTTCAACACATAAGCATAATCCTGAAGCATAGAGTTTACTAAATTATTAACTTCCATGCCTTCGACTCTAAATCCTTTTAATGCATCACGACGTAACACAAGAAATTGGCGGAGACTTTCTTCGTCTAAAATTTCTAATTTTACATTATCAATCTTTGTTAGATCACCTTCTGACAAGTCATCAAACGATTTAAATGAGTTGCATTGCTCAATTATTCTTCTTAGTAATATAGATTTTGTTGTTTTTACATCTAATGTTTCTACCACTTTTGACGAAGAAAAAGAAGTTTCTTTAGTCTCTGCTGAGATTGATGACTTAATTCCATCCAAAAAAGTTTTCGTCCCTTGTGCGGATAAAGATGCTGTAAAACCATATGTTTCTTCAAATGATTTCAAGTTATCTTTTTCTATTTTTGTCAATATAACATTGTTTATCATCATTGCCATTTCATAAACTTTAGTAAAATTTAAATAGTATATTGTAAAATCTTTTGTAGCCAATATTAACCCCCCTAATATTACATATTCTCCAACAAATCCTCTATATTACATCCAAGTGTTTTTGAAAGTGCAAGAAGGGTTGTTGTTGCTGCCTTATTTATATCCTTTGCTTTGAGTTCATACTGTTGCAAAGTTCTTAAATTTACTCCTGATTTTTCGGCAAGTTCTCTTTGGGAATATCCGATGTTTTTGCGAAGCTCCTGTAATTTGGTTGTTGTGGTTTTTCTCTCAATTATTGAATTTACCACATCAACAAACTTTTCTTCCGATGCTTCGTGGAGTGTGGGATAAAGTTTTTCAATTTCGTTTGCAGATATATACTGAAAAATATCTTTGAAAGTTCTTCTGGTACGCCATTGGTAGTAAGCAACAATCCAACCGCACCAATATTCGGGAGAACAATCATACTCAGTCTGCACTTCCGGAAGTTTTTGCTCAATTCCTGCTTTTATAATTATTTCGTAAACAAGCTCGGTTCCTGACAGCCCTGATATGATTTTAGGCACACCGTTTCCAAACTGTGTTGCATATCCGGTGGTTATGAATAAGTCAAAAAATTTCTGCAAGCTCATTTTGCAAGCGTTTACGGCATAATCAGCCGCCTCGCCGAGATTTCGCATTGCATCATCTAAATATTGTTCATCGTAAGCGTACATCATCAGATGTTACCTCCTCACGAATAATATCTCTCATAAACAGTCCATTTATATCTTCTTTTTCAAGCTCGGCATTAAAAGCCTCTCTTGCTTCATCATCTCTCGATTTACGCTTTGCATAATAAATTATGTTGTCGCAAACCTCATAAGATACAAATTTAATCTCATCAAACGACTTTTTGCTTTTCAAAACAACTTGTTCACCGAGCTTTCCGAGTCGCATAGCGTAAGATAACTGATTAAGTGAAATTTCATTGTTGACAAACGCTCTTGCAAATGAAAAATAGGAATCATCTGCACGATAACCAATAATCACATCGCAGCCATCTGTGTCAGGCATAAAATGTTCAATAAGCCATTCACGACCACGTTTCATAACCGGGGTTGATAAACGAACCTTTCTGTTCTTCATCAAAATTGCAAGCCAATGTAAAATGGTATATTCATCTGAAGAAAGATTTAACACTTTAAGGCTTGATAAATCAATCTCGTATTTATTTACAAAGCCATCAACATCTTCGGTACAAGCCCATTCTTTTGCTAGTTCAATATGCTCTGTGCAATAAAAACCTCTGCCGTAATCGTTATAGGTTTTACCTTTACCAAACTGCGGGGTTTCAATTATTTCAGGTGAGCCGTGATATATTGTTAATTTACTCATAGTTACACCTCTCATAATTCTGTAGAGTTATACATTTATATTATACTCCCACAGAAGTATTTTGTCAAGACCTCTGTGGGAGTGTTTCTTTTCTTCTTACCGTGAAAAGTTAAGAAAAAGGGTTAGGACACGACAAAT
>OGOV01003485.1_pt1 | contig 10412 bp, 6 predicted proteins | sample 1552711 | NCBI WGS metagenome assembly OGOV01 (sample SAMEA2580216, study PRJEB22360) | human gut metagenome | biome: human gut; feature: human-associated habitat; material: faeces | place: Denmark | collected 2008/2010 | reverse complement strand
CCAGCTTCATCGCCGCCATGCGGAGCTTCGACAGGTGCTTGGCGGGGAAATTATAGGCCAGAATCAGCTGCGTCATGCCTGCGCCTCCTTTTTATTGCGCGATGGCAGCCGCACCACGAAGCTCGCACCGCGTCGGGTGTCTGCCGCCTTGATATAGGCCAGCAGCATCCAGCACGAGAGCATGCTCGACCCGCCCTTGGACACGAACGGGAACGTCACGCCCGTGAGCGGTAGAATGTCCGTCGTGCCGAACACGTTCAGCATCGCCTGCACGCCTACGATCTGGGAGGTGGGGGTCACCAGCGGAATCCAGCCCAGGGCCTTGCGGACTACCGGGATTTCCGCGAATACTTCCTCAAATTTGTCTTCCATGCCCTGTTCCTTGAGCTGGGTGCGGAAGTTGGAAAGCATGCCGCCGGGCACCTGGTAACGGAGCGTGTCGGAGTCCACCACTTCGTTGCGGTGGGAGGCGAATTTGCCCAGGCTGTCATAGACGGGTTTGAGCATTTCGGAGACTTCAATGAGCTTGTCCGCGTCGTAATCCGGCTTGCGGGGATTGCCGTTCAGCAGGGCAAGCATGCGCAGGCAGTCCGGCTGGCCCGTGCCGTTGGCGAAGGGGGAGATGGAGACATCGCACGCGTCCACTCCGGCATCAATGGCGCTGAGGTAGGTGGAGGCGCCGAGGCCGGCGGTGTCATGCGTGTGGATCCAGACGGGGATGTTCAGGTCCTTTTTCAGGGCGCTGACGAGTTCCTGGGTGACATACGGAGGAATGAGGCCGGCCATATCCTTGATGACGATGGCGTCTGCCCCCATGTCCGCCAGTTCCCGCCCCATGTCCACAAAAGTCTGCGTGGTGTGCACGGGAGAAGTCGTGTAGCAGATGGTGCCGTGGGCCTGCGCTCCGGCTTTCTTGGCGGCGCGGATGGAGGTTTCCATGTTGCGCGGGTCGTTCACGCAGTCGAAAATGCGGAAGATGTTCATGCCGTGCTTGGCGCTCATGGCGACAAAGGCTTCCACCACGTCGTCCGCATAGTTGGTGTAGCCCACGATATTCTGGCCGCGCAGCAGCATCATGTGCGGCGTTTTTGGGGCTGCTTTTTTCAGGGCGTCCAGCCGGTCGAAAGGCCATTCTTTCAAGAAGCGCAGTCCGGCGTCGATGGTGGCGCCGCCCCAGGTTTCCAGGGCGCTGAAGCCCATGGAGTCCAGAATGGGGGCAATGGGCAGCATGTCTGCCGTCTTCATGCGGGTTGCCGCCAGGGATTGATGCCCGTCGCGCAGAACGGTGCAGTTGAATGTAACAGGATTCATTATTTAGTTAACTGTTGTTAAAAATTGAAGAGGTGGCTTCTGGAGAATGATTTTCTCACAGCCTCCCTTGCAGGTCAAGCATACAAGAGCGGATTCCCCGGAAGAACTACTGGACGGGGGCCGTCAGGCGCGCCAGGTTGCAGAGCATTTTGAAGCCCAGGGATTTGTTGTTGTAATCCGCCAGGGATTCCCTTTTGGATGAGGAAAAATCCCGCTCCAGCATGGCTTTCACCTCCGCGCAGGCGGAGGGGGAATGGATAACGGCGGTGATTTCAAAGTTCAGGGCCAGGGAACGGTTGTCCAGATTGGCGGTTCCCACGGTGGCTATGTCATCGTCCATCAGAACCACTTTCTGATGCAGGAACCCCTTTTGATAGGCCCAGAGCTGGATGCCGTATGTGTCCAGGTCCCGAAGGAAAGTAAAGGAGGACAGTTTCACCAGAATATGGTCCGCCCGCTCCGGGCGCAGGATGCGCACGTCCACATTCCGCAGAGCCGCCGCCTGCAGGGCGGCCATGACCCCCTCGTCCGGGACGAAGTAGGGCGTGGCGATCCAGAGCCGGCGGGTGGCGCTGTTCGCCAGGGCGATGAGCGCGGTTTTCCAGGCGGGAATGACGTCTGCGGGACCGGAGGGCAGGATGAGCAGGGTTTCATCCTCCGGCTGGGGCGTGATTTCCCAGCGGAGGCGGGGAAGGGAAGAGGGGCCGCATTTCAGCATGGCCCAGTTCCAGTCCTCCAGAAAGCTGATTTGCGTTTGCTGGACGGAAGGCCCCTCAAGCTGAACAAACGTGTCGCGCCAGTAGCCCAGAGCGCCTTTGCCCAGGTATTCCCTTCCTATATTCATGCCTCCGATAAAGGCGGTGGAGCCGTCCACCACCACCAGTTTCCGGTGGTTGCGGAAGTTCAGCCGCAGGATGTTGCTCAGGAAATGGCGTTTCCCGTTGAAAGGCTCAATGTTCACTCCTGCCTTCCGCAGGGCGGAAATGTAACCGGGCGGGAGCTTGTGGGAGCCGATTTCATCATACAGCATGTAAATGCGGATGCCGGCCCTGGCCCGTTCAATCAGCAGGTCCTTCAGGTTCTGCCCCACGGAATCATTTTTGATGATGAAGAATTCAATCAGGATGTAATGCTCTGCGTTCTTGATGGCGTCGTAGATGCGCGGGAAAGCATTGGCCGCGTCAATAAGCAGGCGGCAGGAATTGCCGCGGCAGACGGGCAGCCGCACGATATTGGAAAGCGTGCGCATGATTTTTCCCGCCGTGTCGGATGACTGTACGGCATACGGAACCATGCAATTTGTAATTTTATCCGTCAGTTCCCCCCATGCGGATTCGGGGTCCGTCTGGCGGCGGCGCGTTTCCACATATCCGCTGAATCTCCGGCGTCCCAGGATCAGGTAAAAGGGGACGGCGATATATGGAAATGCCAGCAGGGAAATGAGCCACGCGATTGTTCCCTGAGGCGTGCGCGTATGGAGCAGGGCCGGAATCAGGCAGAAGGCGCCTGCAATGTGGCAAAAGGCGGCAAATCCCAAATATGGCTCTTCAGGAATGATCATGGAACGGAAAACCGGAAAAGATGCGGGGGATGAAAACGGCGGGGAGAAGTGAAAAGGCTGGCTTTTGGAGCAGGAGATGATACTAAGGTGGCGCATGCTCGTATTATCACGGGTCCAGGGATTAGAAAAGCGTAATTTAAGGGAATGAAGCAGTATTTGGCACTTTTGGAGGATGTCCTGAGCAATGGGGCAGGGCGGGAGGACCGTACCGGAACGGGCACCATCGGCGTGTTCGGGCGGCAGAGCAGGTATGACCTGCGCGACGGTTTTCCGTGCCTGACGACCAAGAAGCTTCATTTGCGCTCCATCATTTATGAGCTGCTCTGGTTCCTGAAAGGGGAGACCAATATCAGGTTTTTGAAAGACAACGGCGTCAGCATCTGGGATGAATGGGCCGACGAAAACGGGGATCTGGGGCCCGTGTACGGCGCGCAGTGGCGCTGCTGGCCGGGAAACGACGGAAAACCCATTGACCAGATTGCCAGACTGATTGACGGCCTGAAACATAATCCCTGGTCCCGGAGGCACATCGTCAGTGCGTGGAATGTGGCCCTGGTGGATGACATGGCCCTCCCTCCGTGCCATTCCCTGTTCCAGTTTTGCGTGATTCCCGCCCAGCCGGGAGAAGAAAAGCACGGCCTTTCCCTCCAGCTTTACCAGCGCAGCGCGGATCTTTTTCTGGGGGTTCCCTTCAATATAGCTTCCTATGCGCTGCTGCTGCTTATGACCGCCCAGGTATGCGGGTATGAAGCCCGGGAATTCATCCATACGTTCGGGGATCTGCACCTGTACCGGAACCATCTGGACCAGGCGAGGGAACAACTCTCCCGCACGCCCCGTCCTCTTCCGGTCATGAAGCTCAACCCGGAGGTAAAAACCATTGACGGATTCCATTATGAGGATTTTGAGCTCGTGGGGTATGATCCCCTGCCGCACATCAAGGCTCCCATATCCGTTTAGCGCATTCATTCCTTAATCCATCATGTCACAACCCGTTACTTATACAGGAGTGGTCGCCATGGCCCCCGACCGCGGCATTGGTTACCGGGGGGCGCTCCCCTGGCATTTGCCGGACGACCTCAAGACGTTCAAGCGCATTACGACGGGGCACCCCGTGCTGATGGGCCGGAAAACGTATGAGAGCATAGGCAGGCCTCTTCCCGGCAGGCAGAACATCGTGCTGACCCGTGACCCGGCGTGGACGGCGGAAGGCGTTCAGGTGATTCATTCCGCAGGGGAGTTGGAATGTCTGGAATTGATGGAGCCGGAAATCATGGTTATCGGAGGGGCGGAGATTTTTTCCCTGATGATGCCGTCCATGTCCCGCATGTGGGTTTCCAAAGTAAAGGGGGAATATCCGGCGGACACTTTTCTTCCTCCGTTTGAGAACCGGCTGGAGCGTGCTGTCCTGAAGGAACGGTTTGAAGATTTTGACCTGTATTTGTACGAGCAGGTCAAATAGCCGCTCTTGTCCGTAACTCCGCTGGAGGCGCTGAAGCATAAAAAAGACGGAGCGGCCAGGGCCGCCCCGTCCTTCATGGAGCAGTTTTCCTTTACATTTATTCCGCCTTTCCGGCAAACAGGCCTTTCACCCATTCGCGGTAACGCTGGAACATGGCGTACAGGGCCGGAATGAACAGAATGCCCACCACTGTAGCGAGGATCATGCCGTAGAAGGTGGAGATGCCAATGGCTTTGCGGCTTGCCGCTCCCGCTCCGGAGGCGATGACCATGGGGAATACCCCGATGATGAAAGAAATGGCCGTCATCATCACGGCGCGGAAGCGCTGCCGGGCCCCTTCCAGGGCGGCTTCATGGATGGGAACGCCGCGCTCCCGCTCCATCTTGGAGAATTCCACCATCAGAATGGCGTTTTTCCCGGCCAGGCCTACCAGCATCACCAGGCCGAGCTGAGCGTAAATGCTCAGGGGCGTGTTGCAGATAATCAGGCCGAGCAAAGCGCCCAGCAGGGCCACGGAGACGGAAACAATGACGGAAATGGGGACCGTCCAGCTTTCATATTGCGCCACCAGGAACAGGTAGCCGAAGAGCAGGGCCATCCCCATCAGCAGGACGATTTTCCCATCGTTCTGCCGTTCCTGATAGCTCATGTCCGTCCAGGTGATGGAGTAATTTTCCGGCAGCGGAATAGCCTCAATCTGGTTCATCAGCTCGCCGCTGCTGACGCCGGGTTTTGCCTGGGCGGTCACTTCCGCGGACATGAGCTGGTTGAAACGGGATATTTGCCGCGGCCCCACCATGTAAGACAGGGTGGCTACGGAGCTGAGCGGCACCATCTGGCCCTGATCGTTCTGAATGTAGGTGTTCATGATGTCATTGATGGTGGTGCGGTCCTCTGCCGCAGACTGCATCTTCACCTTGAACGTGTAGCCGATCAGGTTGAAATCATTGATGTACATGGAGGCCAGCTTGCTTTGAAGCGTCGTGAAGATGCGGCTGACGGGCACGTGCATGCTCTGAGCCTTTTCACGGTCGATGTTCAGGAAAAGCTGGGGGGTGTTCGCCTCATACGCGCTGCGGGCGTACATGGTTCCCGGCAGTTTGTTGATTTTGTCCAGCAGGTCGTTGGTCACTCGTTCCAGGTCTTTGGGAGTTTCCTCCCCGCTGGCCTGGAGCATGAAGGAGACGCCGCCCGTCAGGCCCAGCCCCATGATGGCGGGCGGGCTGAACACGGTGGCCTTGGCCGCCGGAATTTCATCACACAGAACGGAAGCTTTCTGCATGATGGAATCCAGGGAGAGTTCCGGCGTCTTGCGTTTGTCCCAGGGGTCAAGCTGGGCGATGCACATGCCCAGGTTTTCTCCGTTGCCGCCCATGAAGCTGAATCCGGAAGTGGAGGAAACCTGGCGCACGCCGGGGATGCTCATCAGCTTCTGTTCCGCACTGCGCATGGCCTGTTCCGTACGGCCCAGCGTGGCGCCCGGGGCCAGCTGGATATCACAGAAAACGGTGCCCTTGTCTTCCGGCGGGAGGAAGGATTTGGGTACGGTCTCAAACAGTTTCCAGTTGCCGACCAGGACAGCGGCCAGCAGAATCAGCGTAAGCCACGCGCGGCGCACCATGATGCCGGCGCATTTGATATAGCTTTTGCGCGCCCATTCCAGAGAGGCGTTGAAGGGGCGGAAGAGGCTGAACCTGCTCTGTTTCTTTTGCTTCCTTTTCAGCAGCAGAACGCACAGCGCGGGGCTGAGCGTCAGGGAATTGATTGCGGAAAGGCAGAGGGCCACGCACATGGTTACGGAGAATTGCATGTAAATGTTCCCCACCATGCCGCCGAAGAAGGCGATGGGCACGTAAATGGCTACCGTCACCAGCGTGGTGGCGATGATGGCACCTGTAATCTGGTGCATGCTCTTCTTGGTGGCTTCTTCTGGCGAGAGATCCTCCGTCTCCAGAATGCGCATCGTATTTTCCACCACGATGATGCCGTCGTCCACCAGGGACCCGATTACCAGAATAAGGCCGAACATGGTCAGCACATTGATGGAAAAGCCCAGGGGCAGCAGGATGGCGAAGGTCCCTATCAGGGAGACGGGAATGGCGAGCGCCGGAATGAGCGTGGCGCGCCAGTCCTGCAGGAACAGGTACGTGATGCCCACCACCAGAATCAGGGCGATGACAAGCGTTTCCACGATTTCCGCCATGGTGGCGGAAATGTATTGCGTGGGGTCGTAGCTCACGACGTAGCTCACACCTTCCGGAAAACGTTTTTCCAGCTTCTCCAGCGTGTCTTTCACGCCGTTCATGGCTTCCAGGGCATTGGCGTCATCCAGGCGGTACACTGCCATGTTCACGGAGTCTTCCCCGTTGTTGCGGCTGCTGCCCGTGTAGGTTTCCGCGCCCAGCTCAATGCGGGCAATGTCGTCCAGCCGGGTAACGTGGCCATCCTGGCCCGTGCGGACGATAATCTTGCTGAATTCCTCCACGGTCTGCAGTCGTCCGGTGACGTTCACCTTGTATTGGATGAAGTTGTTTTCCCCTTCCGAGCCGATGGAGCCGGCCGCGGCCTGAACGTTCTGCGCCTTGATGGCATTGGAAACGTCATCCGGCGTGATATTCAGGGCGGACATGCGCAGGGCGTCCAGCCAGATGCGCATGCTGTAATTCTTTTCCGGCATCAGGTTGACGGCAGAGATTCCCGGTACGCGGGCGACCTCATCCTTCACCCTGGTCTTGACGAAGTTGTTCAGCTCCAGGGAACTCATGCTGGTGGACCGGAAGGCGAAGAATCCCAGGATGTCAGAGGAGCGTTTCCTGATCTTGATGCCCTGGTCTGTCACCTCCTTGGGAAGTTTGTATTCCACCCGTTTCAAGGCGTTCTGAACGTTCACCATGTTGATGTCCGAATTCGTACCGCTCTTGAACGTCAGGGACAGGGAATACCCGCCGGTGTTATCCGATTTGGAGGAGAAATAGAGCAGGTTTTCCAACCCGTTGAGTTCTTCCTCAATGGGGGAAGCCAGCGTTTCCATCACCACCTGGGCGCTGGCGCCCGTATAGGTAGCCTGCACGTTGATGCTGGTGGGCGCGATTTCCGGATACTCCGCAATGGGGAGCTGGTTCAGGCAGATGCCGCCCGCCAGCATCATCAGGATAGCGATGACGATGGCGAATTTGGGGCGTTTGATAAACAGGTCCGCAATCATGGGTAGCTCAGTTTTGAACGGAATATACCGGATTCACCTTGGCGCCGGGACGCACCTTGTGCATGCCGTCGATGATGACGACTTCCCCTTCCTTGACGCCGGAACTGAAACACTGTTCATTATTGACCGTGTTGCCCAGCGTAACGTCCCGACGTTCCACGACGCCCTGGTCGTTGACGATGTAAACGTAGCTCTTGTAGGCATCGTGCATCACGGAGGAAATGTTGGCCGCCGGGAAGCGGTCCACATTTTTCTTGGAAAGATTAACCGTGACTACGCCGCCGGGCGTCAGCACGTCTTCCGGATTGGGGAATTTTGCCCAGACGTTCAGGGTGTCCGTGGTCGTCTGGACGGTATTGTCCGTCATGAAAATCCTGCCCGGCTGGTCGTATGCCTTGCCGTTGGCGAGGTTGACGGACACAAGAGCGTCTTTCTTCATATTTTCCTGGGTGCCGAACAGGGAAAGGAAATCGCGTTCACTGATAGGGAACTTCACGTACACTTCATCGATGCCTGTAATGGTCACCAGGGAACCGGAGGTGGGGGTAATGTAATTGCCCGTGGAAAAAGTGACGCGGCCTGTGCGGCCCGTGATGGGTGCCGTGAGCCTGGTATAGTTAAGATCGTCCTTCGCTACCGTAATGGCGGCGTTTGCGGACTGGATTTCCGCTTCCAGGGCATGCATGGTGCTCTTGGCGTTTTCCACCGTGTCCATGGAGACGGATTTGGAGGCCAGCAGCCTGTTATAGCGTTCAAAACTGTTTTTTGCGTAAAGCAGTTTGGCTTCAAGCTGGGCCTTTTTGGCTATCGCTTCCTCCACAGCCGCCCTGTAGCGCGTATCCTCAATTTCGAACAGGAGATCCCCCTTCTTCACGACTTTTCCTTCCCGGAAACGGGTGGCTACGATGTTGCCGGAGACGCGGGGCTGCACAGTCACCCGGTCAATGGCTTCCACCTGGCCGATGTACTTCTTGTTCACCGCACTGTCAATAGCGGCGGCTTTCTGGACGAGTACGGTACTGGGTTTGGCTGCAACCCCTCCCGGCGTTCCCTGGGAATAACCCGGAACAAACAGGGAAAAAAGCAGGCCGGAGCCGGCCAGCAGACGGAGGGGCGCCTTCCGATGATGCGTGTGTTTTTTCATATGGTATTATTTACTGTAAACGTGATTGTAAAGGGTATCCACAATACGGCAGAAATTCTCCTTGTCCTCTTGCGACAGAGTGTTGAACAGGGTATCCAGTTTTTCCTTCATGCCGTTGAAAAGCATTTGGAACCTGGATTCGCCTTCCTCGGAAAGGCGGATGCACAGGGAACGCCTGTCGCGGGGATTCTCCTTGCGGTCGAACAGGCCTTTCTTCACCATGCTGTCCACCAGCAGGGAGGTGGAGGGAATGCTCATGCGGAGATAATAGGCAAGCTCTTTCAGGGGAATGCCTTCTTGGCGGTTGGTCATCAGGTGGTTCAGGGCACCCAGGGCGTTCATCTGCCGGACGGAAAGCCCCATGATTTTCTGGTAATGGCTCTGATCCACCTCATTCAGGTTATCCCTTTTGAACTGGTGGAGGATCGTCTCGAATTTGTGAACGGAGGCTGTGATATCCGCGGCAGTCTGAAGCATGAGGGTGTTATGTCAAAACCGGTTAATTGTTGTCAAACTAAAACAAATAAAGTTGAGAAGTTATTGCTGTATTGAAATAAATCGGGTAACTGAAAAGTTACGGTTTCTTCACCGTACAAACCGCCGGCGGTTGCAGAAGTTGCAAAAAAAGTCTTTTTTTCTTGTCACCGGGGTATAAAGGCGTGTATAAGCTTCCACGTCCCCGCCATCAGGCAGGGACGGCATCCAAGGTTATGGAGCGGTAGCTCAGTTCGGTTAGAGCGCCAGCCTGTCACGCTGGAGGTCGCGGGTTCGAGCCCCGTCCGCTTCGCCACCTTGTTCAGAAGAAACAGCCGCCTCCAAGCGGCTTTTTTGTGCCCGGATTGCTGCTGTTCCCGTATTCCGCTTGCTGTTTCAGGAAAATCGTCCGGGATGGCCCCTGCTTCTGAGGCATGGGGGTGGAATTTGCTTTTTACTCCGCTGACGATGCGTTTTCCGGAATTTGACTTTATCTCAACAGCGCGAAATGTACCGCGTCCCTTCCGGTTTGCGGGAAAATGACTGTTTTTCCTTCCCGTTGGAGAACTGCTTTCCTGCAGGGCGGGGGAGCGTGCTTGATTTAGGAGCAATTTTCCCTCATGATGTCAGCATGATTCTGGAACTGCACTCCCCGCTGGACATGCATCTTCACCTGAGGGACGGCGATATGCTGAAGCTGGTCGGCCCGTTAAGTTCCGCCTCCTTTGCCGGAGCGGTCATCATGCCCAACCTGGTGCCTCCGGTGGCTGATGCGGATGCGGTGCAGGCTTACCGGCAGCGGGTGCTGGACGCTTGCGGAGACGATGTGTTCCAGCCGTACATGACGGCATTTTTCCGTTCCTATTCCGAGAAGGAATTGTCCCGGCTCAAGGAACTGGTGTTCGGCATCAAGCTGTACCCGGCAGGGGCCACCACGAACAGCGAGGGCGGAGTGAAGGCCATGAAGGATGCGGAAGCTACCCTGTCCATCATGCAGGAAATGGATATTCCTTTGCTGGTGCATGGCGAAAGCCACGGCTTCGTGATGGACCGGGAGGCCGAATTCCTGGATGTTTACCGTGATTTGGCCACGCGCTTCCCCCGGCTTACTATCTGCATGGAACATATTACCACGGCCGCCGCCGTGCAGCTGCTGGACGAATTTGAAAACCTGGCCGCCACGGTAACCCTCCAGCATCTTCTCATTACTTTAGACGATGTGGCCGGAGGCATGCTGAGGCCGCATCTGTTCTGC
>OGOV01003473.1_pt1 | contig 10431 bp, 12 predicted proteins | sample 1552711 | NCBI WGS metagenome assembly OGOV01 (sample SAMEA2580216, study PRJEB22360) | human gut metagenome | biome: human gut; feature: human-associated habitat; material: faeces | place: Denmark | collected 2008/2010 | reverse complement strand
GACCGAGGATCGCCGCAAGACAGGCCGCCGCGCCGGAAACGGCGGCAATACGGCTTCGGCGTCCCATGCCGCTGTGGTCAGATCCTGGTGAGGTAGATGACGCCCTCGACGGCGCTGAGCTCCCGAAGGATATCGTCGAGCGACGTGCGGCCCTCCGCCCAGAGGGTGAACGTGCCGCACACAAGGTTGTCGCCGTAGCCGGAATCGGCGTACAGCTCCAGCTCCGAGAGTGTGCAGTCCTTTTCCCGCGCGAGGCGGACGAGCTGCCCGATGCTCAGCTTCGAGCGGAGCTCGAAGTAGACGGTGGCAGTCTTCTGCCGGCTCTGGATGCGCACGTCCACCAGCCGCAGCACGTTCATCGCCAGCAGAATGAAGGCGTAGCACACCGTGCCGCCCGTGTAGAAGCCCGCGCCGATGGCGGTGCCGATGATGGACACCGCCCAGAGTCCGGCGGCGGTCGTCAGGCCCTTGATCTCATGGCTCTTGGTGACGAGAATGGTGCCCGCGCCGAGAAAGCCCAGACCGGTGATGACCGAGGCCGGCATACGCACGAGGTCGGTCGAGCCGAAGACATCGCCGATGTAGAGGTTCGTCATCATCACCAGCGCGGCAGCGTCCGCGACAATGATGTAGGTGCGGAAGCCCGCCGCCTGCCGGTGCCGCTCGCGCTCATAGCCGAGCGTGCCGGCGAACACGGTCGTGAGCAGCAGCCGCACCGTGATGGAAAGGAGCGAGAGCGAGGAGAGCTGCGAAAAAAAGGTGTCCATCCGATCATTCACCCGCCTTAAAGAAAGAATGGCCGCTTTTGGCGCGGCCCGTTGTGGTCATATGGGAGAAAAACAGCAGTCCAAATCTCCCATACGTTTGGAAGGTTATACCACAACTGAACGGAGAATGCAAGAGAAAATCGTCCGCCGCGGAAATTTTTTTCCGCAGCGGACGATCGGGAGGACTCAGACCTCGTGCCAGACGGCGTCGATGACCCTCTGGTGCGCGTCGCTCTTAAACGCGCGGGACAGGCAGATGACGGTGTAGATGCTCTCAACGCCCGCAAGCAGCAGGGAAACGCCCATGTAGATCATCAGCGCCGCCGCGCCGTCGAAGGGGTCGAGGATCATCAGCACGCCGAGCACAGCGCCCACGATGCCCAGCAGCAGATTCAGTCCCCAGCTGCCGAGACCGAAGCGGCGCAGCTCTACGGCGGCCTGAATGGAAAAGACGCTGTCGATGATGATGTAGAAGCCGAGGATGATGGGCAGGACGGTCAGCGCTCCGGTGGGGTGGGCAAGAAGCAGAACACCCGCGAGCGTGCTGAGAATGCCCACGATCAGGTCGAAGCGGAAGAGGATGCCGATGACGCCGATGCTGAAGTAGCGGGCGATCTCGCACACGCCCATGGCGATGCACAGCGCGCCGGTGAGATAGCACACGGCCAGCGCGGAGATGTCGGGGCGGAGGATCATCGCGGCGCCCAGCACGATCATGCAGCAGGATACGACGATGGCCCAGAGACGGTAACGCTTTAAGGTTTCCATAGTTCACAGCTCCTTTATTTTCATGGGAATTGAAATGACAAAATGAAGCGGCAGGAGCGCCGCGCCGCGGTCCCTCCTGCAAGCATAGGATACCGCGCTGCAAGCGGCATTTCCATAGGCAGATAACGGTGAAATGCACAAAATTTGTGAATTTTTTTCGTCAAAACGGAAAAAGCCCAGAGACCCTGCGGTCTCGGTACGACGTTTTATTTCAGAGACGATATAGCTCCGGCCGACGGTCGTGAAAGACGTTGATGGAGTTGCGGACCTCCGCAAGGACGGAAAAATCGAGCGCGGCGGTGACGATCTCCTCGCCCACTCCGGCGGCGGCGAGCAGCTCGCCGCGGGGACCGAGGATGCGCGACGCGCCGCCGAACACAGTCTCGCCCGCCGTGCCGCAGGAGTTGCAGGCGGCCAGAAAGAGCTGGTTTTCGATGGCGCGCGCCGCTGTGAGCGTTTCCCAATGATACCGCCGCGCGGCGGGCCACTGCGCGGGCAGGAGCAGCAGCTCGACGCCCTGAAGCGCCAGCGTGCGGAAAAGCTCGGGGAAGCGGAGGTCGTAGCAGATGAGCAGGCTGCATTTGTGCCCGTCGAGCGAAAAGGTCGTGAGGTGATCGCCGGCGGCGTAGTGCTCGTGCTCGCCCATCGGGGTAAAGAGATGCGTTTTGTCGTAGGCCGCGAGACACGCGCCCTGCCGGTCAAAGACATAGGCGGTGTTGTACACGCGCCCGCCGCGCCGGTCGGAGACCGAGCCGGCGACGATGTTCATGTTCAGCTCGCGGGCGAGCGGCGCGCACAGCGCCTTCACCGCCTCGCCGCCGCGGTCGCTCCGCTCCGGCAGATGGTCGGTGGGGAAGAAGCCGGTGTTCCAAGTTTCCGGCAGCAGCGCGGTGTCCGCGCCCTCCGCCGCCGCGCGGCGCAGCAGCGCCTCCGCGTGCGCGAAATTATAGGCGCTCTCACCCAAACGCATATCCATCTGAATGACGCACAACCTCATGCACAGACCTCCTTGAATTTGGTTCGGACAGGCAGCGACGCTCACGCGCCGGCGCTGTAGGCGTTTGTGTAGAGGTTATCCTCCGTGACGCCCTCGAACACAGCGTCGTAGAGCGCGGCGAAAAGCAGCTTTTTCATCGTGCAGTCCAGCCTTTCTCATTCCTCGGCAAAGCGCGTGCGCGCCCGACCGATCTTTTTCTCGTAGCGGTCCTCCTCGGAGAAGATGCAGCCGCAGTATTTCTGGAGATAAAGCCCCATCTCACGAGCCTTTGCCTGTCCCGCGCGGAAGCCGGGGCGGAAGTCGCGGTAGAGAAATTCCACGCCGTACTTCTTCGCCATCGTCTCGCCGACCGCCTTGAGCAGCTCGTGGTTCTGGTAGGGGGAAATGAGCAGCGAGGAGGTGAACGCCTCGTAGCCGTGCTCGCTCGCGTACTTCGCCGCCGTGCCGAGACGGATGGTGTAGCAGTGCGCGCAGCGGTGGTCAATGTCCGCGGCGACGGCGCGGACGAAGTCGCGCAGGCCGTAGTCCTCTAAGATATGCACCTCGACCCGCTCCTTTTCTCCGTATTCAAGTAGCGTCGAGCGGCGCTGGTCGTACTCTGTCCACGGGTGGATGTTCGGGTTGAACCACAGCGACACCGGCTCGATGCCCTCGCCGCGCAGGGTGTCCACGCAGTAGACCGAGCAGGGGGCGCAGCAGGAATGTAAAAGAATTTTATCCATAAAAGTCATCTCACGAAACGTTATCGGTATTTTTCTTGAACGGGCGAACGCGGAAAAAGGTTCCCGCGAAGGAGCCGTCCTTCAAAAGTTTAACATATTGTAAAGCCTTTGACAACGCCCCTTTTTTCAATTGACGAACCGTGCGCGATTATAGTATAATACATTGATTTAATATGCGGCGCTGTGCGCCGGCGAAGGAGATAGAGCCTATGTGGATCGCGGACAAGTGGGAGGATTACGAGCTGCTCGACTGCGGCGGCGGCGAAAAGCTGGAGCGCTGGGGGCGGCAGATCCTCGTGCGTCCCGACCCGCAGGCCATCTGGGAGACGCCGCACGCGAACCGCGGCTGGAAAAACGCGCAGGGACGCTACCACCGCTCGTCCACCGGCGGCGGACATTGGGACAAGGAAAAGCTGCCCGAGCAGTGGCAGATGCGTTACCGCGACCTGACGTTCCAGTGCAAGCCCATGAACTTCAAGCACACGGGACTCTTTCCCGAGCAGGCGGTGAACTGGGACTTTGCGCGTGAGAAGATCGAGCAGGCGGACCGTCCCATCCGCGTGCTGAACCTCTTTGCCTACACGGGCGCGGCGAGCGTCGCCTGCGCCAAGAGCGGCGCGAGCGTCTGCCACGTCGACGCCGCCAAGGGCATGGTCGCATGGGCGAAGGAGAACGCAAAGGTCAGCGGACTGGCCGACGCGCCGATCCGCTGGATCGTGGACGACTGCGCGAAGTTCGTCGAGCGCGAGATCCGCCGCGGCAAGACCTACGACGCCATCATCATGGACCCGCCGAGCTACGGCCGCGGCCCGGGCGGCGAGGTCTGGAAGCTGGAGGATAACCTCTTCCCCTTCGTGAAGCTCTGTTCTCAGGTGCTCAGCGACAAGCCGCTGTTCGTCATCATCAATTCCTACACCACGGGCCTTGCGCCCTCGGTGCTCGGCTATATGCTCCATCTGCTCGTCGCGGAGAAGTACGGCGGCAGGGTGACGTGGGACGAGCTGGGTCTGCCTGTCACCGAGACCGGGCTCGCGTTGCCCTGCGGCGCGACCGGTCGCTGGTGCAGTGAATAAACAAAGGAAGAAAAATTATGTCAACCATGCTGCGGACTGAAAATCTGACCTATTCCTATCCCGCGGGCGAGGAAAACGAGCAGCCGACGCTTGCGCTTGACGGTGTGACGCTCGCCATCGAGCGAGGAAGCTTCACCGTCATCCTCGGCCACAACGGCAGCGGAAAATCCACGCTCGCCAAGACCTTCAACGCCGTGCTGCTGCCCTCGGGCGGCAGGGTGTACGTCGACGGCATGGACACCGTGGACGAAACGCTGCTGCTCGAGATCCGCCGCCGCGTGGGCATGGTGTTCCAGAACCCCGACAACCAGATCGTCGCGAACGTGGTGGAGGAGGACGTGGCCTTCGCGCCCGAGAACCTCGGCGTGCCGACGGAGGAGATCCGGCGGCGCGTGGACGACGCGCTGCGCACCGTCGGCATGAAGAAATTTGCAAAGCACGCGCCGCATCTGCTCTCCGGCGGACAGAAGCAGCGTATCGCCATCGCGGGCGTGCTGGCGATGCGCCCGCAGTGCATCGTGCTCGACGAGGCGACCGCCATGCTCGACCCCATCGGCCGCAGCGAGGTCATTTCGACCATCGAACGGCTCAACCGCGACGAGGGCATCACCGTTGTGCTCATCACCCACCACATGAACGAAGCCGAGCACGCCGACCGCGTGATCGTGATGAACGAGGGCCGCGTCGCCATGGACGGTGCGCCGCGCGAGGTGTTCGCGCAGGTGGAAAAGCTCAAGTCCATCGGCCTGACCGTGCCGGACACGGTGGAGCTTTTATACGAGCTGCGCGGCGCGGGCTGCGACCTGCCGCTTACGGCCATCACCGTGGACGAGTGCGCCGACGCTATTGCAAGGTGCTTTGGAAAATCCGCAAAAGAGGACAACTGAGTTGAACGAGATCATTCGTATTGAAAATCTGACCCACACCTACGGCGAGGGCACGCCCTTCCGCCGCAGCGCGGTGGAAAATCTGTCGCTCGACATTTACCACGGCGAGTTTCTCGGCCTCATCGGGCACACGGGCAGCGGCAAATCGACGCTGATCCAGCACCTCAACGGCCTGCTCAAGCCGACGGGCGGCCGCGTGCTGCTCGACGGCGAGGACATCTGGGCCGACCCGAAGAAGATCCGCAGCGTGCGCTTCCGCGTGGGGCTGGTGTTCCAGTATCCGGAGTACCAGCTCTTTGAGGAGACCGTCTACCGCGACATCGCCTTCGGCCCCACCAACATGGGCCTGACCGGCGCGGAGCTGGACCGCCGCGTGCATGACGCCGCCCGCTTCGCGGGACTGGACGAGGGCCTGCTGCAAAAGTCGCCCTTCGCGCTCTCCGGCGGGCAGAAGCGCCGCGTCGCCATCGCGGGCGTGATCGCCATGGAGCCGGAGGTGCTGGTGCTCGACGAGCCGAGCGCGGGACTTGACCCGCGCGGGCGCGAGGAGCTGCTTGCCCATATCCGCGCCTATCATAAGGAGCGCGGCAACACCGTCGTGCTCGTCAGCCACTCGATGGATGAGATCGCGCAGAACGTGGACCGCATCGCCGTGCTCTCCGACGCTCATGTGCTCATGAGCGGCACGCCGCGCGAGGTGTTAGCCCGCGCGGACGAGCTGGTTGCCGCGGGCCTTGACGTGCCGCAGGTGACGCGCGTCGCCATGGCGCTGCGCGCCAAGGGGCTGCCCATCGACCCCGCGGTCTACACGGTCGCGGAGCTGAAGGCGGCGCTGCTTGCGCTGCGAAAGGGGGGAGCCGTATGCTGAAGGACATCACCCTCGGCCAGTATTTCCCAGGCGACACGCTCGCCCACCGGCTCGACCCGCGCACCAAGCTGCTGGCGACCGTTCTTTATATCATAGCCATCTTTCTGGCAAAGGGCCCCATTGCCTACGGCGTGCTGATCCTGACGCTGATCGTCTCCGTGCGCATCTCGAAGGTGGGCGCGAGGGCGCTCTTCCGCGGCCTCAAGCCGGTGCTGTTCATCATCGCCTTCACCGCGGTGCTGAACCTCTTCTACACCCCCGGCACCGTCATCGCGCAGTTCTGGATCTTCCACGTCACGCGCGAGGGCGTGATCACCGCCATCGCCATGATGCTGCGCATCTCGCTGCTCATCATGGGCACCTTCCTGCTGACCTATACCACCAGCCCCATCCGCCTGACCGACGGGCTGGAGGACCTGCTCGGCCCGCTCAAGAAGCTCGGCGTGCCGGTGCATGAGCTGGCGATGATGATGTCCATCGCGCTGCGCTTCATCCCCACGCTCATCGAGGAGACGGACAAGATCATGTCCGCCCAGCGCGCCCGCGGCGCGGACTTCGAGAGCGGCAACCTGCTCCAGCGCGCGAAAGCGCTCATTCCGCTGCTCGTGCCGCTGTTCGTCAGCGCGTTCCGCCGCGCGGACGAGCTGGCGACGGCGATGGAGTGCCGCTGCTACCACGGCGGTGAGGGGCGCACGAAGCTCCATGTCCTGCGCTACGAGACGCGGGACTATCTGACGCTCGCGTTCTATGCCGCGCTGTGCGCGGCAATGATCGCCCTGAAAAAGTTTTTCTAAAATTCAAAAAAAGGACACGAATCATGCGTAACATTGCGCTAAAATTGATGTATAACGGCACGGCCTATCACGGCTGGCAGACGCAGCGGACCGAGGCGAGCGTGCAGGAGACGCTCCAGCGCGGCCTTTCGATGGTCTGCGGCGAGAGGGTCAGGCTCACCGGCGTCGGCCGCACGGACGCGGGCGTTCACGCCGAGCGCTATGTTGCGAATTTCCGCACGAGCTCCCGCATCCCCATCGACCGCCTGCCCTTCGCCGTCAACACCCACACGCCCGAGGACATCGTGGTGCGCGAGGCGCTGGAGGTGGCGGACGATTTCAACGCCATCGGCTCGTGCCTGAAGAAGGAATACACCTACCGCATCTACAACTCGCGCATCAAGAACCCGTTTTATGTGAACCGTGCGTACTTCTACCCCAAAAAGCTCGACGAGGCGGTGATGGACGCGGCGGCGCGGGCGTTTGAGGGCACGCACGATTTCCGAGCCGTGCGCTCGGTCGGCACGGAGACAAAGACCACCGTCCGCACCGTGCACTACTGCTGCGTGACGCGCCGCGGCGAGCTTTTGGAGCTCAAGGTCTGCGCGGACGGCTTTCTCTACAACATGGTGCGCGCCATCACCGGCACGGTGCTCTACGCCGCCGAGGGCAAGCTCACGGCGGAGGACATTCCCAAAATACTCGACTCCGGCGACCGCACGCTCGCCGGCCCCACGGTGCCGCCGGGGGGACTGTACATGACCAGACTTTGGTATGAGGATGAACGGCTCAATGACTGACAAGGATAAGCTCTCGCGCGAGGATCTGCGCGCGGACCGCGCCGCGCCGCCGCGCCGCGGCACGCTCCACCGTATTCTGGTGCTGGTGGCGGTGCTCGCGGTCGTGCTGGGAGCGGTGCTCGCCGCGGCGTATCTGGACCTGTCGAATTTCGACAGTCTCCGCCGCGCGCTGAGCTACGATAAGGCCGACGCCGCGGGCGAGAACACCTATGATTACGACAACGACCGCACGAACCGCTTCGCACTCCTCGGCGACCGCCTGCTGGTCGTTTCCACCACGCGCGTGAGCGTGCTCGCCGACGACGGCAGCGAGGTCTACGCGCAGGAGGTCAAGCTCGATTCGCCCGCCATCGCCCTCGGCACCGCCGCGGTCTACGACGTCGGCGGCACGACGCTCTATATCCTCGGGGAAAGGGGCCTTGTGCGCGACCTGAGTACCGAGACGGAAAACGGCATTATTTCGGCGAAGCTCAACTCCTCCGATATGCTGGCGCTCGTGACGGACAAGAGCGGCTACAAGTCCTCCGTCTCGGTCTACAACGCCTCGGGGGAGCGCGTGTTCACCTTCAATTCCTCCAACCGCTACATGATCGACGCCTGCGTGGAGCGCGGCGGCAAGCACGTCGCGGTCGCGACGCTCGGCTCGGAGGACGCCATGTTCGTCAGTACGATCCGCCGCTACGCGCTCGATCAGGAGACGGCGGTCTCCGCCTGCGTGCTGGACGATTCGCTGCTCTACGAGCTCTCGAGCTTCGGCGGCACGCTCGTCGCCGTGACGGACGACCGCTTTCTCGCGCTCAGCGGCGACGGTTCGCTCGGCGGATCCTACGACTACGCCTATCCCTATCTGCGCGGCAGCACGCTCGGCGGGACGGATTTCGGCGCGCTCGTGCTCTCGCGCTACCGCTCCGGCAGCGCGGGCAAGCTCGTCACCGTCGGCGCGGAGGGCAACCTTATCGCCTCGCTCGACACGCAGCGCGACGTGCTGGACATTTCGGCGGCGGGCAAGTACCTCGCCGTGCTTTACAGCGACGAGCTGGTCATTTACACCTCTGACCTCGCTGAATATGCCTCGCTCACCGACACGCAGTACGCGCGCGGCGTGCGGATGCGCGCCGACGGCTCGGCGGTGCTGCTCGGCTCGCAGCACGGCTGGCTCTTTGTGCCGTAATTAGAAAAATGTTTCACTTGAAAGGTAAGTGAAAAGCATGGATAATGCACTTATCATTGATCTCGTCCTGGCTGCCGTGCTGGCAGTGTTCGCGCTCCTCGGCGCGCGCAAGGGACTCATCCGCAGCCTGATGGCGCTCGTGAGCGTGGTGGTCGCGCTCATCGGCGCGACGCTGCTCACCGCGATGTTCGTCGAGCCGGTCACCGACCTCGTCTACCCCAGAGTGGAGGAAAAGGTCCTCGCGCAGTTCGAGCGCGATATCCCGTCCGACGCGCTGGCCGCGGAGGACGGCGACCTGAGCGCCGGCGGACTGCTGCCCGACGAGCTGAGCGATCTGCTCGGCGAAGCGCTCGACACGCTCAAGCGCTTCGGCGTCTCCGACGACGCCATCGACGGCGTGACGAAGAGCGTGACCGATTCCGCCGTTTCCGCGGCGGAGCGGGCGGCGTACCTGCTCGTCAAGACCATCGTGCAGGCCGCGCTGTTCCTCGCGTTCTTCCTTGCGCTGATGCTGCTGCTCCGTCTGCTCACGCACGGGCTCGACCGCCTTTTCTCGCTGCCGGTGCTCGCGCAGCTCAACGGCCTCGGCGGCGCGGCGCTCTCGCTCATGGAAGGCGCGCTGCTTATTTTTCTCATTGTATTCCTCGCGCCGCGCCTCGGCGTGACGTGGTTTGCGGACCATGCGGCGGGCACGCACCTGCTCGCGTGGTTTCTGAACAACACCCCGCGATCCATCATCGCATCTCTCACATAACGGAGGTTTCCCATTATGCAGCCACAACTTTGCTCCAGATGTAAAAAGAACGTTGCCGTTGTCTTCATCACCCGCATGGAGAACGGTAAAAATATCAACGAGGGCCTGTGCCTCAAGTGCGCCAAAAATCTCGGCTTGCCGCAGGTGAACGAGATGATGCAGCGCATGGGCATCACCGACGAGGACCTTGACAACATCTCCAACGAGATGATGAGCGCTTTCGGCGGCGCCGAAAACCTTGAGGGCATCGACGCGCCCGACGGCGACGACGAGGAGGACGGCAAGACTGCGACCTTCCCGTTCCTCAACAAGCTCTTCGGCGCAGCCGGACAGGACAACGTTCCCGCTGCCCCGGAGCCGGAAAAGACCGAGAGCCGCCAGCGCGCGGCGGAAAAGCCGAACGGCTCCAAAAACAAAAAGCACAAATTCCTCGATACCTACTGCCAGAACCTCACGCAGAAGGCGCGCGACGGCAAGCTGGACCATATCATCGGCCGCGAGGAGGAGCTCGAGCGCGTCATCCAGATCCTCAACCGCCGCCAGAAGAACAATCCCTGCCTCATCGGCGAGCCGGGCGTCGGCAAGACGGCCATCGCCGAGGGCCTGGCCCAGAAGATCGCGGCAAAGGATGTCCCCTATAAGCTGCAGAACAAAGAGGTCTACCTGATGGATCTCACGGCCCTTGTTGCCGGTACGCAGTTCCGCGGCCAGTTCGAAAGCCGCATGAAGGGCCTCATCGAGGAGGTCAAAAAGCTCGGCAATATCATCCTTGTCATCGACGAGGTCCACAATCTCGTCGGCGCGGGTGATGCCGAAGGCTCCATGAACGCCGCCAACATCCTCAAGCCTGC
>OGOV01003464.1_pt1 | contig 10461 bp, 6 predicted proteins | sample 1552711 | NCBI WGS metagenome assembly OGOV01 (sample SAMEA2580216, study PRJEB22360) | human gut metagenome | biome: human gut; feature: human-associated habitat; material: faeces | place: Denmark | collected 2008/2010 | reverse complement strand
AATACCAGCCGATGAAGCTGGCGGCAATGGAAGCGCTTTACGAAGGAGGTACTCACGAACCACTTACGGTAGTAGGTAGCCTCAAGATACCCGAAATGCTTTCTTATCTTGCTACTCACGATGTAGCCGGATATGTTCCGGGAATAAACGACCTTCTGTTGGGAGGATATACGCTTCCTGACGGTTCAAAGGCTCTTTCCGTTACAGAAAAAATAGAGAAGGGGAAAATGGCCATTAAGGCTCTTTCCGATTTCCGTCAGGCAAAGGAAGAAAAGAATGAGGCTGGCATGCAGCGTGCTCGTCAGGTGCTGGACGAAAATATGCCTTATTTCGGATACGGATATATCAAAGATCCCAATTCGATTGTTCCGAACGTATGGTTGTCTTTCTGGGCGTTCCGTGTAATGGTGGGACTGGGAATGTATTTCATTCTGTTCTTTATCGTGATTTTGTTCCTGTCTTGGAAACATCAGTTGTCGAAAGCCAATTGGTTGCATTGGATTGCTCTTTGGAGTATTCCGCTGGCTTATATTGCAAGTCAGGCGGGATGGGTAGTTGCCGAAGTAGGACGTCAGCCGTGGGCTATTCAGGATTTGCTTCCGGTGAATGCTGCCATTTCCAGACTGGAAACCGGCTCTGTACAGACAACCTTCTTTATATTCCTGATCATGTTTACCGTGTTGCTGATAGCCGAAATCGGCATTATGCTGAAAGCTATCAAGAAGGGACCGGAAGAAGTATAATAAACATCAATCAACCATTGCTTAAATCATAGAAATTATGGATACTACATATATATTTTTACAGAACTATTGGTGGTTCCTGGTGTCCTTGCTGGGAGCATTGTTGGTATTTCTGTTGTTTGTACAGGGAGGAAACTCACTGTTGTTCCGTCTGGGACGGACTGAAGAAGAGCGTACATTGCTGGTAAATTCTACCGGACGCAAATGGGAGTTTACGTTTACCACACTGGTAACTTTCGGAGGAGCTTTCTTTGCTTCTTTCCCGTTGTTCTATAGTACCAGCTTTGGAGGTGCTTACTGGTTATGGATGATTATTCTGTTCAGCTTCGTGCTGCAAGCTGTTTCGTATGAATTTCAGTCGAAGTTGGGTAATTTGCTGGGTAAACGTACCTATCAGTATTTCCTGGTGATAAACGGAATTGTAGGACCTGTATTGCTGGGAGCTGCTGTAGCGACCTTTTTCAACGGCTCAAACTTCATTGTGCGGAAGGCAAACATGGCCAGTGAGATGATGCCGGTCATCAGTCGTTGGGCAAACGGCTGGCACGGACTGGATGCTTTTACCGATCCGTGGAACCTGATTCTAGGACTGGCTGTCTTTTTCCTGGCACGTTTGTTGGGCAATCTGTATTTCATCAATAACATTCGTCACGAGGAACTGATCCTTCGCTGCCGCCGCCAGTTGATTTCGGATGCTGTACCGTTTTTGATCTTCTTCCTGGCTTTTGTGATCCGTACACTATTGAAACACGGATTTGCTGTGGATCCGGAAACTCAAGCCATTGTGATGGAACCGTACAAATACTTCCATAACCTGATGGCTATGCCTCATCTGCTGATATTATTCTTGGTGGGAGTTGTCGGAGTTCTGTTCGGTCTGATAAAAAGTATTCTCAGTACAACCTATACAAAAGGTATCTGGTTTGCAGGAGTTGGAACAGTGTTTACCGTATTGGCATTGTTGCTGTGCGTAGGATATAACCATACGGCTTATTATCCTTCAACAGCCGATTTGCAAAGTTCGCTGACACTTGCCAACAGTTGCTCCAGTAAGTTTACGCTGACAACGATGGCTTATGTTTCGATTCTTGTACCGTTCGTTTTGGCTTACATTGTCTATGCATGGAGAGCCATCGACAAAAAGCCGATCACAGTAGAAGAAATGAAAGAAGACGATCACGCCTATTAAAGCGATGAGAAAAAGGTGTTTGCAAAAAGATGTAATCGCTTCGAAAAAGGGTTAACGGACTGAACGAAATAATAAGACTCTGTTTGGTTAGAACATGGAGTTGTCCGATTCTGAATGACGAAAGGTCAGACAGGAAAAGACTGGAAGCCCAACCGGAGCAACCACATTCAAAATAAATCAGCCTCCAGTGAAAGATATATTCATCTTCACTGGAGGCTGAATTTTTGTCAAATTTATAAGTCTTGCCTAAAAGGACCTTACTTCTGTGAAGCCGGACATTTGTCGCAAGGTGCTGGAGCTTGTCCCATTTTTCCCTTAGGCATCTGAGGAAACTGAGGGTTTTTCATACACGGACGATGAGCACGTCGGGGACCATTATCCTTGAACAGAGCTTCCACCTGACGGATGTTCAAAATCTTTTTAAACTTCTTGTAATACGTTTCCTGAGTTTCTACAAGTTTCTTGCGGGCAGCAAAACGATCCTGCATCATTTGGTCTATCTCAGCGTCAGTCAATTCTTTGGGCTCACCTTTTTGTTGTTTTTGGCAGGTAGGCTTGCATTGTTGCATGGCTTCCAGATATTCTTTATACAACGGTGCAAATTTTGCGGCGGTAGCTTCATCTAGAAGAAGACGTTGCTGTGCCTTTTTAACCTGCATCTCGATACGCTGTTCCGGTGTAAGTCTCTTATCTTTCTGACACGGCTGTGCCAATATAATACCGCAACTCATCATGGTTGCCATCATCAGTGCTGTGAATAAACGTTTTGTTTTCATTGTTGTTGTAATTTTGGTTTATACTAAAAACTATTTTAGCGCGCTTTCTGATGCTATGACAGAAAGCTGGCTGGAAGGTTTATCGGGAATAACAAATTTTAGTATTTTCGTTTATTCAAGTGAAAAGTCAGCTTCCCGGCAGATGGTAATCGTTTTCCCGCTTACGGGATGTGTGAAACTCAGCTCGGCTGCGTGAAGATACAGTCTGTCGGCACGTTTCCCGTACAGTTCATCGCCTACGATAGGACAAGATAGCCCTTGCCGATGAGCCGCATGAACACGCAACTGATGTGTTCGTCCTGTGAGTGGATAGAAAGCGATCAGTGTTTTTCCATTTTTCCGCTCCAATACCTTGTAGCGGGTTACGGCTGGTTTTCCATATTCGAAACTTACCATTTGCCGGGGCCGGTCGTTCAGGTTCGGACAAAGCGGCAGACTGATGACTCCTTCGTCGGAGCCGACTATGCCCGACAAGATGGCGGTATAGCGTTTCTTTATCTGTCTTCCACTGAAAAGAGCCTGTAATGTCTGGTGGGTATCCTTGTCTTTCGCGGCTAGCAGTAATCCGGATGTTGCCATGTCAAGCCGGTGGACGAGCATGGGACCCGTAGCTTGCGGATACCGTTCGTGCAGGAACTGATATACCGAATTTAATGCTTCCTTGCCAGGAACAGACAACATTCCCGCAGGTTTGTTCACTACGAGCAACCACTCATCCTCGTAAACGATTTCGGGTTCGGTGTTTTTGTGTATATTTTCGGCCAGCGGATTCTTTGCTACTTGCAGGCCGACCAGCATGTGTTTCAGGATAGGGGCACACTTGCCTTGGCAGGAAGGGTAGAAGTGTCCTTCATGCCGGATTTCATCTTTCGGAGATTTGCCATACCAGAATTCTCCCATGGCAAGCGGCTTGAGCCGATGCAGGTAAGCGTATTGCAACAGTTTGGGTAAGGCACATTCACCTGTTCCGGCAGGAGGAGTACCTTGCGGGGTATCTTTGAACAGCTCGCACAAGTCTTTTACTTCCCCTTTTGCATTCAGCATACGGAACTGTTCGAACAATTTTTGTTGCAAGGCAGCCGAACGTATCTTGCGTTCCTGCTTCAACTGTCGGATAAATTGCTCCATTTTCTCCAATTCTTCCGCCTGCTGCTGTACTTCTTCCTTCAGTCTTTTTTCCAGACGTTTGTATTCTGCTTTCTGAAACTGGCTTTCACGAATCATAGCCTTCTGCTCTTCCTCGCTGGCACCTTCCGAACGTCGTTGCTCACGTGCGGTTTTGGCCTCCTTCATATGCTGTTTGGCTTCAGTCAGTGTACGGTCTACCCGTGCCTGACATTCCGCCAGAGCCGTTCGCATCTCCGTCAACTGCCGACTGCTTTCCAGTTCCTTAATCTGTCTGTTGATTGCCGAAATGTTTGCCTCTTCGATGCGGAAGAATCCGTCCGGCTGCAACAAATCGTATACGGGAGGCACAAAAAACGGTGCAGATTACTGCCTGCCAGATTCCCTGAGAAAGCGGCCAGATAGCCAACCTTACCATCGGGAGTCTGCACAATCAGTACTCCGAACATCTTTCCTTCCGACAGCTCTTTCGTCCAGTCCGTCCGCGAAGCCAGATAATCCTGAACCTCACGGGCAGCCATTACTGTCAGCGGATGAGGAACATAATGAAAAGGATAGGTAAATTCCGACGGAAGCTCTATTCCGTCGGAATCAAATGGAAGATAATGTATCTTATTGTCGATGAAATCTGCCATAAAAGATTATTCCAGTTCACGCTGACGGCAGAAACATTCGCCGAATTTTTCATCAACATTTTCTACAGCTTCCTTGAAGAGACCGTAGACAGCCGAGCCGGAACCGCTCATCGATGCATAGACAGCTCCCAAGTCGTACAGCTTGTCCTTGATGGCAGCTATCTCAGGATATTTTTGGAACACACTGTATTCGAAATCATTCTTCATGCAATCCTTCCAGGTTTCCACCGGTTGTTTGGCTATTTCTTTCAGCGAAACCTCCGGATGCTGAGGCTTCACAGACGCATAAGCATCACGTGTGGCAACAGAGATATTCGGTTTTACAAGAACCAGATAGTATCCTTTCAGAGAAAGTTCAATCGGTTCGAATACATTTCCGATACCGGTAGCGAATACCGGTTTGTCTTTGATGAAGAAAGCACAGTCGGCTCCCAGTCGGGCTGCGTAGGCTTCCATCTTCTCTTCACTCATTCCGAGTTTGAATTTTTCATTCAGCAGTTTTATCATGAAAGCAGCGTCCGACGAACCGCCTCCCAGTCCTGCGCCAGTCGGAATATGCTTAAACAAATGAATATCGACAGGGAGCAATTCATAATTTTCTGTTTTCAGCAGATTATATGCTTTGATCACCAGGTTATCTTCGGGAGCCCCTTCTATCAGTGTACCTGTAGTATGAAACTTATAAGGTAAATCGGAATCCTCCAGACGGTTTACTTCCAGAGCATCTTGCAGTCTGATCGGGTAAAAAATAGTTTCTAAGTTATGGTATCCGTCGGGACGTTTCTCCACGACGTTCAGTCCAAGGTTTATTTTGGCATTAGGAAAAGTAATCATATCGTTATATTTTGTTTTTTTCAAAGATAATGCAAAGTTTTTAAAGTTAGTCGGCATTTTTTCAAAAATGTATTTAGGATACCCGGAAAAGCAAACTTTATATAATAGCTTTTTTCTGCCTTTTTGAGCTGGTTCCCGTTTGGGCTTCGCAGCAACAAGGTAAAAAGTTCCTTTGCTCAATATCAAGTTTACGTTTCGCGGTTCCTGATGCTACGACTTGCGTTCATTCCTCTTATTATGGCATATTAGGAACAGACATGACAGCCCTTGTCGGCGGCTTGGGGTATGCACTCAGTCTTTTGAAAAGTTCTGATTATTGTATATAAACCATATATTTATTTAGGAAGCTCAATATTGAAGGCTTATTTCTATCTTTCTGCTTGTTGTCGATTAGAAATATATACATTAAGTTATCCTTTTAAGTCATAAATGCATAACTTTGCTTGTGGAAGAGATTAAGTTTTAGAATTATGAAAAAGGAAATTTGTTTTATGGTATTTGTTGCAGGACTGACTGTTCCTGTACATGCGGATGAAGCTCGCCTGCTTCGTTTCCCTTCTACCAATGGAACCGATGTGGTGTTCACTTATGCCGGTGACTTGTATCGCGCTCCTTTGTCGGGTGGTGAGGCACAGCGTCTGACTTCTCATGTAGGATATGAGATTTTTCCTCATTATTCTCCAGACGGTAAATCGATTGCTTTTACAGGACAGTATGATGGAAATACAGAGGTTTATCTGATTCCATCCGATGGTGGAGAACCACAGCGTCTGACTTATACCTCAACAAACAGCCGCGATGACTTGGGTGACCGTATGGGACCGAATAACATTGTCATGACCTGGTCGCGCGATGGTAAAGAGATTGTTTACCGTAACCGTATCGGTGACGGATTTGAAGGGAAACTTTGGAGGATAGGCAAGGATGGAGGAATGTCTGAAGCGCTTCCGTTGCCCGAAGGTGGATTCTGTTCCTATTCTCCAGATGGGAAAAAGTTGGCTTATAACCGTGTATTCCGTGAGTTTCGTAGCTGGAAATATTATCGTGGAGGAATGGCCGACGATATCTGGATCTATGATACAGAAGCCAAGAAGGTAACGAATGTCACGAATAACGTGGCTCAGGATATTTTCCCGATGTGGATTGGGGATGAGATCTTCTTTGCGTCCGACCGTGACATGACGATGAATCTGTTTGTCTATAACACCAAAACCGGAAAGACCGAGAAGGTTACGAACTATACGGATTATGATGTAAAGTTCCCGAGCTCGGACGGCAATACCATTGTCTATGAACATGGAGGTTATCTTTACCGGTTGGACCCGAAGACTCGTAAGTCGGAACAGATTCATATCACCTTGAACGGCGAGAATGTGTATGCCCGTACGGAGCAGAAACATGTTGCCAACAACTTGACGGCCATAAGTCTGTCTCCTAATGGAAAGCGTCTGGCCGTGACTGCCCGTGGAGAAGTTTTCGACGTCCCGGTTGCGAAAGGAGTCACCCGTAACATTACCCGTACGCCGGGAGCTCATGAAAGAGATGCCGAATGGTCGTACGACGGTAAAAACATTGCTTATATTTCCGATCGTACCGGTGAAACTGAAATCTGGCTTGAGCCGGCGGAAGGAGGAGAACCTGTTCAACTGACCAAGGATAACGACACTTATATTCGTCAGTTCGCGTGGAGCCCTGATAACAAGACTATTCTGTATACAGACCGTAAGAATCGGATTGTGGTGGTGGATGTGGCTTCCAAGACCAAGAAAGTGTTGATGCAGAATCCTGAAGCAGAATTTCGGGATGTAGCTTTCTCTGCCGACAGCCAGTGGATCACATATACGAAACCGGCTTCGAATGATTTGTCGGTAGTTTATATCTATAATTTGACATCGGGAAAGGAATATCCGGTAACAGAAAAATGGTATAACTCTTCTGAACCAACATTCAGTTCCGACGGAAAATATTTGATATTCAGTTCAGACAGAGACTTCAATCCGATTTACGGACGGTTGGAATGGAATCATGTCTATACCCGTATGGGAGGCATTTATCTGGTACCTCTGGCCTTATCTACTCCTTCTCCGTTCCTGGGTGAGGATGCTTCGGGCGCAGATTCAAAAGATAATACCACGACTGCCGCATCCGACAAGAAGAAAGACGATAAGAAAGAAAGTGCCGGAATGAAAGTTGATACCGATAACATGTATGCCCGTATCATCAAGCTTCCGCTGGATGCCGATAACTATTATAATTTTTATTCAGACGGAAAGGCTATCTGGTATCAAAGCAAAGGAGATGTTCACGCATTTAATCTGGATACCCAAAAGGATGAGGTGGTTGCAGAAAACGCCCGACTGGCAGGAAATCCTACATCGGACAAGTCAATCATCTATTTACAGAAGAACAAGTGGTATGTGTCTAAGCTCTCTACCGGAAAGGTTGCGTTGAAAGATCCGGTCAACTTGTCGGATATGGTGGCAACCATCGATTACAATCAGGAGTGGACACAGATTTTCGATGAGGCTTGGAGAGCCTATCGTGACGGATTCTATCTGGAGAATATGCACGGAGTAGACTGGAAAACCATCAAGGCCAAGTATCAGGTGCTGGTACCGCATGCCAAAACACGTTTCGATCTGAACTATATTATCAATGAGATGATCGGTGAGCTGGCTTGCGGACATGCTTATGTCAATCCGGGCGAATGTAAGCGTGCCGAACGCATTCCGATGGGATTGCTGGGAGCCGAATTGAGTCGTGACGGAAGCGGATATTACCGCATTGACAAGATTATCCCGGGAGCACCTTATAGCAAGAGCCTGCGCTCACCGTTGGCGGAGGTAGGCTTGAATATCCATGAAGGAGATTATATTACTGCTATCGACGGAGTATCGACTACTACAGTCGATAATATCTACAAGCTGCTGGTTGGTAAGGCAAATGTCTTGACAGAACTGACTATCAATACACAGGCAGCCAAAGGAGGACGAAAGGTAGTCGTTACACCTACCGATAATGAATACCCGTTATATCATTACAACTGGGTACAGAAGAACCTGAAACGGGTAGAAGAAGCAACACAAGGTCGTGTGGGATATATTTATATTCCCGATATGGGTCCTGAAGGACTGAATGAGTTTGCCCGTTACTTCTATCCTCAACTCGATAAGGAAGCGTTGATTATCGACGACCGTGCCAACGGTGGTGGTAATGTTTCACCGATGATCATCGAGCGTCTGCTCCGTAAACCATACCGTATGACCATGTATCGTACTTCGAGCAAGAACGGAACAATCCCCGATGGTACCCAGTATGGTCCGAAGGTTTTGTTGATTAATAAATACTCTGCATCCGACGGTGACCTGTTCCCGTGGAGCTTCAAGGCCAATAACCTTGGTACAGTCATTGGTACCCGTACATGGGGCGGTATCATCGGTATCAGCGGTTCTCTGCCTTATATGGACGGTACAGACATCCGTGTTCCTTTCTTCACCAATTACGATGCGAAGACCGGCCAGTGGATTGTCGAGAATCATGGCGTAGACCCGGATATCCTGATCGATAACGATCCGGTGAAGGAACAGATGGGCGAGGATCAGCAACTGGAAAAGGCTATTGAGGTAGCTTTGGAACAACTGAAAGACCGTAAGCCATTGCCTAAGACACCAGCTCCCCGTACGTTCAAGGATTTAGGCTTATAATAAAAAATGTGCTTGGTAATGTAAATATCATCGTGACTGAACGATGTGATAGGCTGGCTGGTGAATGAATTCCTTTCATTCACCGGCCAGATTTATTTAGGCAGGAGCGATACCCAATAGTGAAACTTTATGCTTTTTTTCATTCTTCATAAGATTACGATTCGTGACAAATGAAGCTTTTTCGTATCTTTGCGGAATTAAAAATTCAAAAGAGAGAAATGGCAGAAACGAGAAGAACTACCCGTGTCCCAAAGGCGACCAAGACAAAGCCTGTTGATGAATACGGACATTTGCAGCCGCAGGCTCCCGAACTGGAGGAGGCTGTGCTGGGAGCATTGATGATTGAAAAGGATGCATATTCGCTTGTGAGCGAAATCCTCCGTCCCGAATCTTTTTACGAACACCGCAATCAGTTGATATATGCAGCCATCACCGACCTGGCGATACAGCAGAAACCGATTGATATCCTGACGGTGACAGAACAGTTGCGCTCACGCGGCGACCTGGACGAGGTGGGCGGACCTTTTTACATCACCCAGCTCAGTGGCAAGGTGGCGTCTTCTGCCCACATCGAATATCATGCCCGCATCATCGCCCAGAAGTTTCTGGCACGCGAGCTGATCTCTTTTACCAGCAATATCCAGACAAAAGCGTTCGACGAGACGCAGGACGTGGACGACCTGATGCAGGAAGCCGAAGGAAAGCTCTTCGAAATCTCGCAGCAGAACATGAAGAAGGACTATACGCAGATCAATCCGATTATTGCCGAGGCTTATGAACAGATTCAGAAAGCCGCCGCACGTACCGATGGTCTGAGCGGATTGGAGAGTGGATATACCAAACTGGATAAGATGACTTCCGGATGGCAGAAATCCGACTTGATAATTATTGCTGCCCGTCCGGCCATGGGTAAAACGGCTTTTGTACTTTCAATGGCTAAGAATATTGCCGTGAATTTCAGGAATCCGGTAGCCTTGTTTTCTCTTGAAATGAGTAACGTTCAGTTGGTCAATCGTCTGATCTCGAACGTTTGTGAAATTCCGAGTGAAAAAATCAAGAGCGGACAATTGGCAGCTTATGAATGGCAACAGCTCGATTATAAATTGAAGGATTTGCTGGATGCACCGCTTTATGTTGATGATACTCCCTCTCTGTCCGTATTTGAGCTTCGAACCAAGGCACGTCGATTGGTTCGTGAGCATGGAGTAAGAATTATCATCATTGACTACTTGCAGTTGATGAACGCCAGCGGTATGGCATTTGGCAGCCGTCAGGAAGAGGTTAGTACCATTTCACGTTCGCTGAAGGGGCTTGCCAAAGAGTTGAATATTCCGATTATAGCTCTGTCTCAGTTGAATCGTGGTGTCGAGAGTCGTGAAGGGCTTGAAGGAAAACGTCCTCAGTTGAGTGACCTTCGTGAATCCGGTGCCATCGAGCAGGATGCCGATATGGTGT
>OGOV01003462.1_pt1 | contig 10476 bp, 7 predicted proteins | sample 1552711 | NCBI WGS metagenome assembly OGOV01 (sample SAMEA2580216, study PRJEB22360) | human gut metagenome | biome: human gut; feature: human-associated habitat; material: faeces | place: Denmark | collected 2008/2010 | reverse complement strand
TCGTACCTGCCACGTCAGCTACAATGGAAACCTCCTGCTTTGTAACCGCATTTATCAGAGATGACTTACCACTGTTTGTCTTTCCGTATATACCTATATGAAGTCTGTTGGCAGAAGGCGTCTCATTCAAATTTCCCATATGTATCCCCCTTTAGAAACGGAAATCACGCTTTCCGTCTGCAATATCATGTGTATGCTCATAGCAGGTCTGCTTAACCTTTGGATTGGTAATCTTTTCTATTTCCCTGTCGATGAGCTTCATTCCAAGCTCTCTTGTCTGCGGGCTTGCATAATCCTCGAGATACTCCTTAAGTGTCATGAGTGCGTTCGGATGACAGCAATTAAGTATCTGCATGCTCTTGCACAGTGCCATAAAACGGTCTCCCGTTCTGCCCTCTCTGTAGCAGGCTGTACAGAAGGACGGGATATGCTTTGTCTCCATCAGCCAGCGGACTACCTCATCCAGTGTACGCTGATCGGATACATCAAACTGCTCAGAGTCGTGCGGACGCTCCTCTTCCTCATAGCCGCCGACCGAGGTACGGGAAGCACCGCTGATCTGCGAAATACCCAGACCAAGCGCCCGCTCGCGCACCTGCTGGCTCTCGCGGGTGGAGATGATCATGCCGGTGTACGGCACGGCAATGCGGATGCACGCGATAACCTTTGCGAACAGCTCGTCACTCAGGCCGTTGTCGAATACATCCGGGTCAATATCATCCGCGCGCTTGATACGCGGCACGCTGATAGTATGCGGGCCAACGCCGTGTACAGCCTCCAGATGCTCGGCGTGCATGAGCAGACCGGCGAACTCGTATTTGTACATCTCCAGACCGAACAGAACACCCAGACCAACGTCGTCGATACCGCCGTCCATCGCACGATCCATTGCTTCGGTGTGGTAGTCGTAATTGTGCTTCGGACCGGTGGGGTGAAGCTTTTCATAGCTTTCCTTGTGATAGGTTTCCTGAAAGAGGATATACGTTCCGATGCCGGCTTCCTTCAGCATGTGGTATTCTTCTTCCGTGGTGGCGGCGATGTTGACATTCACCCGCCGGATTGCTCCGTTTTTGTGGTGAATGTGATAAATGGTGTCGATGCATTCCAGAATATAAGAGATCGGGTTGTGCAGCGGGTCTTCGCCGGCTTCAATGGCAAGCCGCTTGTGTCCCATGTCCTGCAACGCCGTGACCTCCCGAACAATGTCCTCCTGCGACAGCTTTTTGCGGGAGATGTGCTTGTTCTTGGCGTGATAGGGGCAGTAGGTACATCCGTTGACGCAGTAGTTGGACAGATACAGCGGGGCAAAAATGACAATACGGCTGCCGTAGAAATCCAGCTTGATCTGCCTTGCCAGACGATTCATCTGCTCTGTCACAGCATCATCTTCACAGAGCAGCAGCACCGCCGCCTCCCGATGATTCAGCCCCTTTCGCCGTGCCGCCTTTGCCAGAATCTCTGACAGCAGGGAAGTGTCGTTTTTGTGTGCTCTGGCGTATTCCAGCGTGTCCAGGATCTCTGCATGGTTGATAAATTCTTCCGCCCGAAGGGATTGCGGATTATACAATATGATCGCCGTCCTTTTCTCGTTTTGGCAGTGAAAAACTGCCGGCTACTCTGTTGCTTTACCTGTTAAGGAAACACTGCATAAAGCTTGTGCGTAAGATGCGTCGTCAGATTTTTCGGCAGATTGCCTAGAAATTCCGCAGGCAGACTGTATGTCTGGCAAGGGATTTCTGGGCAATATGACGGAAAATCTGCAAGCAGATTGCGTGCAAAGCCGTCAGGCGGGCTTTATGCAGTGTTTTCTTAATAATTATAACACCTTCGATTTGCCTTGTCAATTCGACTACGGAAAAATGCCCAGTCCAAAAAACTTTTCCAGAAACCGTTTTGTGACTATTGACAAATTTTCGGAAAGGGTGTATAATTGTTCTATGAAATTCAGCGGCTGTTTTGTGCAATACTGCCGCTGCAGGTTGAGTGATAAACTCTGTAACCAGAAAGGAAGATGGAGCAATGAAGAATTTTTGGAAACGTCTGGGCAGTGCCGGCGTAGCGACAGCACTTTGTCTGGGCATGGCACAGGCAGTGCCGGCGGCTGTGGTATCTGCTGCGGATCCGCTGTTCTCTGCGGAGTGTGAGGATCTGACTTTGTCAAGTGATGCACAGGTTGCAACAAAAGTCTATAATGATGAATATCCGGGTTATACCGGTGCCGGATTTGTCTGGGTCACCAGTTCCGGCACCATGAGCTTTACCATTGATGCACCGGAAACTGGCATGTATCGGCTGATGACCAGATGCATTATGTATCTGGGAACTTCTTCCAGCGACATTCGGGAAGCACAGGTGACTGTCACACGTTCTGACGACAGTACCGCTACCAAGACCGTCAAGATCGCACATACAGATGACTGGAACGATTACAACTGGGGCGATCTGAAGCTGACCAAGGGCGAAAACACCATTACATTCGGCGGCGGCTGGGGCTATTGCCTGTACGACAACATGACTCTGACACAGACACCGAAGCCGGAATATGAAAAGGCAACGGCAACACCGGTAGACCCCAAGGCAACCAAGGAAACCAAGGCTCTGATGTCCTACCTCAAGAGCGTATATGGTTCTCATATCATTTCCGGTCAGCAGGAAATTTACGGCGGCGGGAATGACGGTGATTCCGAAAAGGAATTCAACTACATTAAGGACAATACCGGAAAGCTGCCGGCGATCCGCGGCTTTGACTTTATGAACTACAACCCGCTGTATGGCTGGGAAGACGGCACAACGGAACGTGCTATTGAATGGGCAAAGAAACAGAATGGTATCGTCACTGCATCGTGGCATATCAATGTGCCGATCGATTTTGACAAATACACGCTGGGCGACGAGGTTGACTGGAAGAAATGCACGTATAAGAACTATCAGACATCGAACAGCACTTTCAACACAGCAAACGCTGTCAAGGAAGGCACAAAGGAATATGCGTATTTTCAGGAGTGCATGAAGGATCTGGCAGAACAGCTCCAGAAGCTACAGGATGCCAACGTGCCGATCATTCTCCGTCCGCTGCATGAAGCACAGGGCAACGAGGGCAACTATAGCGACGGTACTTCTTGGTTCTGGTGGGGCGACCGCGGAGCAGAAGTATACAAGGAACTGTGGAAGCTGCTGTACACCACGCTGACCGAAGAATATGGTCTGCACAACATCATCTGGGAATACAACAGCTACAACTATGCAAACTCTGATACATGGTATCCGGGCGATGACTATGTAGACATCGTGGCATACGACAAGTATAACTGCGATTTTAACCGCGATGACGGTCAGAGCTCCGGTACACCAAACCTGAGTGCCATTTCTCCGATCTTCAACTATCTGTATGAATTGACCAGCGGCAAGAAAATGGTTGCCATGGCAGAAAACGACTCCATTCCGTCTGAGGAAAACATGGTCATTGAAAATGCCGGCTGGCTGTATTTCTGCCCGTGGTACGGCGATCACCTGATGTCCAGCCAGTATAACGATGCGGCTCAGCTGAAGAAGATGTACACCAGCGATTACTGCATCACACTGGACGAACTGCCGAAGGATCTGTATGGCAATGCAAATACAGAACCGGGCACAACTGTAACAACAGATGCAACAACCGATACGACAGCAGAAACTACTACGGAAACGGAAACCACAGCAACTACTGATGTTTCTGTAGTAACCACCACAGAAGATACCGCAGAAACGACTGTGGAAACCACCGTTTCTACTGCGGATACCGAAGAAAGTACAGAAACAACTGTAGAATCTTCTGCAACAGAAACCAGTGCAGACACCACCGCTACAACGGCAAGCGAAACCACAGTTACCACAAAGGGTGCAGTGGAAGCTGCTACATTGTACGGTGACATCAATCTGGACGGCAGAGTGGACATCACTGATGCGGTTCTGCTGAACAAGGCGGCTGCAAATGCGGTATCTCTTTCTGCACAGCAGCAGGCAAACGCTGACTGTGACGAAAGCGGCGAAGTAGACAGCAATGATGCCGTGGTATTGCTGAAGTTCCTGGTATCGATCATTCACACACTGCCGAACAAGGGCGAATAAAGCAACGGATATACGCTGCGAAGCAGTGAAAAAAGTCCTGTTCTCCGTGGAAGGAGAGCAGGACTTTTTGTTGTCTTATGTTTGCAGGAATCAGAGAAACACTGCATAAAGCTTGTGCGTGCAAAGTCGCCAGACGCTCTTTGTGCGGTATTGCCCTTAGTATCCTCTGAAAATTTTCCGGAGTGTGAGCCAGATGACCCATACGAAAAGTGCCAGCAGAATCAGTTTTACCATGTTCAAAATCCTCCCCGATTTAAAATGTTATCGTATCCCGTATTTGGTAACGCCGATCACCAGAATGATCAGCACGATCACGCCCATAATTCCCATGATTTTTCATCACCTTTCCACATCAGAAGATCGCCGAAAATGACTTTAGGAAACGCTGAATAAAGCTTGTGCGTAAGATGCGTAGTCAGATTTTTCGGCAGATTGCATAGAAATTCCGCAGGCATACTGCCGTATGGCAAGGGATTTCTGGGCAATATGACGGAAAATCTGCAAGCAGATTGCGTGCAAAGCCGTCAGGCGGGCTTTATGCAGTGTTTCCTTCATTTCGGTGCGTTTCATCGTTCTGCAATTATCATATCATAATTGGGGGAAGAAGTAAACACAAAACAGTTCCGAAATTGCAGAGCTTTTTCGGAACTGTTTTCTCTTGACATATGCGGCTGCGAAGCCGGTTTCAGGGTGTGTTCTGCTGTAGAGATTCCTCCTCATGCTGCCGCCGCAGGGCGTACTTTCGCTTGGTGGCAAGACCGCCGCGGATATGACGTTCCTGTTTGTTTTGCTCCAGAATTTCCTTGACCTGTGTATATAGATCGGGCTGGATCTGTTCCAGTCGTTCGCTGACGTCCTTATGTACGGTGCTTTTGGAAACGCCGAACCATTCTGCTGCGGCACGGACAGTGGCTTTCTGGCGGACGATATACTCGCCGAGAATCACGGCACGTGCTTCGGGCTGTTCTTTCATGATGCCTCACTCCAATTGTGGTTTTGCTACAGCATATGCAGTACCGGCGGAAATAAGAACGAGAGAAGTGCTGTGTCGGCTTTTCTTACAGCCCACTTGCAGATTTTAAGAAAAGTTTATGAGAAATCGTTGACGTATTCCGGTAATTGTGTTACAATAGAGAACAGCGGCATAAGGTGACTTATGCAGAGTGTAGGACACTCCGGAAATACAGAGTGATCCCTGACGGATCATGGAAAGGACATTGGTACATATGGTTTGGGAACTCATCAAGTCCCTGATTTTCGGTATTGTGGAAGGCATTACAGAATGGCTTCCGATCAGCAGTACCGGACATCTGATTTTGCTGGACGAATTTTTGAAGCTGGACGCAACAGATAATTTCAAGGAAATGTTTGACGTTGTGATTCAGCTGGGAGCTATTCTGGCGGTTGTCGTCATCTACTGGAAAAAGCTGTGGCCTTTCGGCAAGCAGGATAACCCGCACCCCATGGCACAGACCGGCTTCGGGGCATGCCTGAAAAAGGACATTCTCCAGATGTGGTGCAAGGTCATCGTGGCAACAGTGCCGGCGGCAGTGATCGGGCTTCTGCTGGACGATTGGAGTCAGGCACACCTGTACAATGCGTGGACAGTTGCCATTATGCTGATCCTGTTTGGTATCGCGTTTATCTGGATTGAAAAGTGGCATAAGAACCGCACCCCGAAGATGAGCAACATTGCCTCGCTGCGATACAATACCGTTTTGATGATCGGCATCTTTCAGCTGATCGCGGCGATCTTTCCGGGAACTTCCCGTTCCGGTGCGACGATCGTGGGAGCACTGCTGCTGGGCGTTTCCCGTACAGCGGCGGCGGAATTCACCTTCTTTCTGGCGATTCCGGCAATGTTCGGGGCAAGCCTGCTGAAGCTGGTGAAGTGCGGACTGCCCTCTACCGGCATGGAAACGGCGATGCTGCTGATCGGTATGATCTCCGCGTTTGTGGTTTCCATTGTGGTGATTCGTTTCCTGATGAGTTACATCAAGAAGCATGACTTCACTGTGTTCGGCTGGTATCGTATCGTTCTCGGCGTTCTGGTGCTGATCGGCGGTATTACCGGATTTATTGGTTAAGAAAATAAAGAAAATCCCCGTGTATCCTTGTTGCGTTGGATACACGGGGATTTTTTATGGGCTACGTTTTTTTACTGTGTGGTTTCGGTGGACTGCGTTACGGCAGTGGTGTAAGTGGTGGGAGCCGTTGTGCTCACTGCTGTTCCGCCGAGGACGATGGCATGCTGTTTCAGATAATTCTCCCACAGCGACAGGGAGTTGCCCAGCAGGTGAATGCCGTCAGAGGTCAGGGACGCGTCCAGACAGCCGTTAGCGTCCATGACAGCTTCGTTGACATTCAGGTAGAAGATATTGTCCTGCGGATTTGCCAGAGCCTCCAGAGCCTGATTGCGGGCGTTGACAGTGGCGTTGTTGATTGCCCCGCCGGGGTTATCCTGCGAAGCGGCAACCACCAGAATGCTTTCCAGATAGATGACAGCATTGGGCTGTGCCTGCCGTACCTGTGCGATCACCTGAGCATATGCCTGTGCCCAGCTTTCTGTGGTGCCTGTGCCCAGTTCGTTCAGCCCCAGCATGATGTAAACCTTGCCGTACTGCTTTTGTGCCAGTTTCTGTGCCAGGGTGACACTCTCGCCGGTGTTGGGGTTGCCGGCAGCTTTTTCCGTGACTTTGAAAATGGTAAGTCCTACGCTGGAGAAGTAGTCCGCATTGGTCAGGCTGCCATAGAGGGCAAGTCCCTCGGTACGGGAGTCGCCAATGAAAAGGGCATCGTCAAAGTAGGAATCGTCTACCGTCTGAAATACCGGCGTGGGAGCAGTTGTAGTGGTGACAACCGGCTGACCGGCAGCCAGCGTGGTCTGTGCGGCGGAAGTGGTCGTCTGTGAAGCTGTCGTTGCGGAGTTGTCGATTTTCTTGGCGTTCTGTACTACCTGCCAGATGTTTGCAACGGCAATGGAAACCACGAATGCCAAGATCAGAGGGTATTGTTTGAGAAATTTCAGGAAATTCATGGAATGCTCCTTTCAAGGCACGGTCAGAACTGGAAGTACAGGAACGGGTTGTTGGTCTGTGTCATCATCGCACGAATGGAGAGTACAAACAGAATCAACAGCAACAGCAGACAGAATCCGCTTTTCCGGAATTTTTTGTAGTACATCAGCGGCAGAGGCGTACTGAACAGCACACACGGCACGAGAATTTTCCAGTAGTTGTGGAACGCCTGCACCGCATCTCGGGTGTTGGACTGCACTTCGTCAGAGGTGAGGAACGGGAACAGCCTTGTGAAATAGGTGCCCAGCTGGTGCATATCCGGAATGGCGAAAACCATCCATGTCAGCGGTATGATGAAGATGATGTAGGCATGTTTCAGCAGATGGGTGCGTTCCAGGAATTTGCCGTAGACGTTTTTTTCCAGTGTCAGAAGCACGAAGAAGATCAGTCCCCACAGCACAAAGTTCCAGCTTGCACCGTGCCACAGTCCGGTAAACGCCCAGACTGCCAGCATGTTCCGCATGGTTTTCCACTTGCCCACACGGCTGCCGCCCAGCGGGAAATAGATATAGTTCTTGAACCAGCGTCCCAGCGTGATGTGCCATCTTCTCCAGAACTCGCCGGCGGTGCCGGACATGTACGGGAGGTTGAAGTTCTGGGGAAGCTGGAAGCCCAGCATTTTTCCCACGCCGATTGCCATCATGGAATAGCCGGAGAAGTCGAAGTAGATCTGAAAGCTGTAGGCAAACGCTCCCAGCCACGCATAGGGGGTGGAGATACTATCATACCCGATAACGGACAGATTATTCCACAGACCGCCCATGGGGTTCGCCAGCAGCGTCTTGGCACTCAGTCCGAGCACAAAGGTTTCCATGCCCTCCTCCAGCAAACGGACATCGACCCGACGGTTTTTCAGCTGCGGCTGAATTTCACTGTACATGCAGATCGGACCGGAGATCAGCTGCGGGAACATGCAGAGGTACACGCCCAGATCCAGAATACTCCTTGCGGGACGCGTCTTTCCGGTGTAGACATCGATCAGGTAGGACGTGATCTGAAAGGTGAAGAAGCTGATGCCAAGCGGCATCACAAGCGATACCTTGGGAATTGCCGTATGAAAAATAGAGAGCAGGGAATTCAGGTTGCCGATCAGGAAGTTGGTGTACTTGAATACCACCAACAATCCAAAGTTGTAAATCAATCCTGCGATCAAATAGTGCTTGGCGGACTCAGGGTGTCTGGCATGTGTTCCGCTGATCATGCGGGAAAGCCCGTAGTTGATCAGCAGGGACAGCAGCAGCAACAGGGTATACCAGCCGCTGCCAATGGCGTAAAAGACAAGGCTGCCGATCACCAGTGTGATATTTCGGTATTTCTGCGGTGTGGCATAATATGCCAGCAGGAAAATCGGCAGAAACTGAAACAAAAATGCAATTGTGCTGAAAACCATAGATGATTCCTCAATTCCCCGGAGAGTATTTTTCTTCAACGGCACTGCATGTGTTTTGTGCAGTGCTGCTTTTATTGTATGCAGATTTGTACAAATAACAACACCCCGACAAGCGGGGTGTCTCATACTATATCATAGGGGAAAACTGTCGATTTTTCAAGAACTTAGTCATAACAAATAAATTACAATTCGGTGACAAACTGAATTGCGGGATCAGTCCTTCTTTTCCGGAGCTGCATAGCAGGTAAAGACCTGTTCCACGTGCTTGGGATCTTTGACCTTTGTCAGGGCACTGACGACCGGCACCACGATCAGAGAGAGCAGCATGGCAATGGCTCCGGCGTTGATCGGCGAAGCCAGATTCAGCGGCAGGCTTGCGGCAGCCTTGGAAAGTTCCGGATTCCAGCCGAAGCCGAACAGGAACATGTGCACCAGTGTCAGACCGATTCCCAGAATGAAGCTGGTCCATACTGCCGGCTTGGTGATCTTCCTGCTGAACAGACCGTACATGAACGGCCCCAGGAAAGCACCGGCAAGGGCACCCCATGAATAGGACATCAGTGTGGAAATGGAAGCGTTTTTGTTGAACGCCAGCAGTACGGAAATGACCAGAAAGACGGCGATCAGCACACGCATGATCAGCATTTCCTTTTTGTCAGAGCACTTTTTCAGATTGGGTTTGATGAGGTCGATCGTCAGCGTGGAACTGGAAGTCAGCACCAGCGAAGACAGGGTGGACATTGATGCGGAAAGCACCAGTACGACTACCAGACCGATCAGAATATCCGGCAGAGCCGTGTGCAGCAGGGACGGGATCATGGCATCGAAGTCCGGCTTGCCGTTGGATAGGGTAGAGATCACGGTCTTGCCGCTGCCATCCTCTGTCAGTGTGCAGAACAACCGGTCAAAGCCGCCCAGCAGGTAAGAACCGCCGGCAACGATCAGGGCAAAAACAGTAGAGATCACAGCACCCTTTTTGATGTCGTTTTCACTCTTGATGGCGTAGAACTTATGTATCATTTGCGGCAGTCCCCATGTGCCGAGAGAAGTCAGTATTACAACACCCAGCAGGTTCAGCGGGTCGGGACCGAATACGGAGTTCAGGGTGTTGGTCTTTCCGTTGACTTCAATCTCTCCCAGTGCAGCCAGAGCCGAAGTCAGACCGCCCTGATTCTGAATGGCACAGATCACAACAGCGGCGATGCCGATGAGCATAACAATGCCCTGAATGAAGTCGTTGATCGCAGTTGCCGCGTAGCCGCCCAGAATGACATAGATCGCGGTCAGCAGTGCCATGACAATAATGATGATTTTATAGGCACCCTCTGATTCGATCTGGAACGCCATGTTGAACAGACGGGACAGACCGTTGTAAACAGAAGCGGTATAGGGAATCAGGAACACAAATACGATCAGTGCGGCGGCGATCTTCAGCCCTTTGGAGTTCCAACGCTTTTCGAAATATTCCGGCATAGTCTTGGCACCCAGCGACTGTGTCATGATGCGGGTACGCCGTCCCAGCACGATCCACGCCAGCAGACTGCCCAGCAGGGCGTTGCCTATGCCGACCCATGCGGCGGAAACGCCGTAGGTCCAGCCGAACTGTCCGGCATAGCCGATGAATACCACGGCGGAAAAATAAGATGTGCCATAAGCGAACGCTGTGAGCCATGAGCCAACACTGTGGCTGCCCAGCACAAAGTCGCTGACGGAACGGGTCTGCCTTGCGGTATAGACGCCGATGCCCATCATGATCGCAACATAGATAATGATCATTCCAATGGTGATTGCGGTTGTCATATTCCTCTCCTCACGGCAGCGTTTGGCTGCCTGTATAAATTTTTACAGGGGCAATACCGCACAAAGATTGTGCGACAGATGCGTCGTCAAATTTTTCGTCAG
>OGOV01003461.1_pt1 | contig 10476 bp, 10 predicted proteins | sample 1552711 | NCBI WGS metagenome assembly OGOV01 (sample SAMEA2580216, study PRJEB22360) | human gut metagenome | biome: human gut; feature: human-associated habitat; material: faeces | place: Denmark | collected 2008/2010 | reverse complement strand
CTCCTGGCGCAGTTTTCACATCTGTTCTTCTCATAACGACCATGATTAAATAAACACTGTTATGTGAAGCTCAACATAATGCTATGGCCATCCCTTGTGTGGACTTCGTGATGCAGTGTTTGGTGCAGGCCATCCAAATGGGCGCATATGTTCGTTAAACTTGTCCGGTATGCTGCCTTTGCGCTTCTATTCTCGTTAGACTTGTCAATGGCTTTCGCGCCGCAGTTGGGCTATGCTTTGCTTGCCTCGGGAGAGGCGGAAAGGAGCAGGCTATGGAAGAAAAGAAGAACCTCTGCGCACCCATCCCGCTGTCGCTGCACCAGCGGCTTCGGGCGGAGCAGGAGCAGCGGGGCCAGACCCTGGCCGACTACATCACGGACATACTCAAAGAACATTTTGAAGGAGGAGCACGAACTATGAACGCCAACAATCGCACCATCGCCTTTCAGGTACCGGAGGAACTCTTCGGCCGGCTGAAGGACTATCTGGCCAGAAACGGCCTAAAGCAGAAAGATTTCATCCTGGGGCTCATTGAGCGAGAGCTGAATGATGCCGGGAGTGAAGAATAAAACACACAGAAGCCGCAGGCGCACACCTGCGGCTTCGCTTTTAGGAGGAGAACTATGTATCTATACCCCGAAAATTTAACGGCCCGGCCTATGCTGTGGCTGTGGACGCTGCGGGATGTGGCGTGGATCGGGACAGGGCTTTTGCTGTCGGTGCTGGCGCTGACCCAGACCGGCAGCATGATCCCCTTGGTCATTACAGCGGCGCTGGCCTTTCTCTGCATTCGGCACGGAGGGATCAGTATGCTGGACTTCCTGCGCTATGCTGCGGCGTTTTTCTTTTTCGGACAACAATATTATGTGTGGAGGGAATCGGCATGAACAGGAAAAAATCTACCCGGCAGCTCATCGGCATCGATGATATTAAAAATGACAGCGTCGTAACGGCGGACGGAGAGCTGGCCTTCTACTTCGTTCATCCCAGCAATCTGAATGTCCTGCCCGAACAGGGCGTTCGGGCAAAGGTGCTGGAGCTGTTGGGCGTGCTGAAAGGCATGGCGGAACTGGAGCTGCTGGCCCTGGACTCCAAGGAGTCCTTTCAGGATAACCGCCAGTTCTACCGGCAGCGGCTGGAGGCGGAAGACATGCCCGCCATCCGTGGGCTGCTGGTGCAGGATCGCCAGCATCTGGACAGCGTCCAGACCACTATGGCCTCCTCCCGTGAGTTCTGCTTCGTGCTGCGGCGCAGAAAAACAGACGGGACCATGAACTATGCATCCCTGGAGCAGCAGTTCCGGGACTGCGGATTTGTCGTTCAGCGTGCGGAGGGCCAGCGGCTTCTGGAGCTGCTGGCTATTTATTTTGAGCAGGACGCCACCCACGAGGTATTCTCCTTTGTAGACGGGGCGCAGTGGCTGACAGCGGAAACGGAGGTTTGAAATGCGAATTCTGAAAGTGGAGCCGGGAAAAGCTCCGTATGCGAAAGAGATGGAGGAGGGCCTGAAAGCCATCCAGCGGGAGGTAGAGGGCCTGTTCCAGCCCCTCTCTATGGGAGATGGCGTCATCCTCTGCTGTAACGATGAGGGAAAACTGAACGGCATGCAGCCCAACCAACGGCTGGGAGATGACATCATCTGCGGGCCTTTCTTTTTGGTGGGAGATGACCATGCAGGGGGCTTCTGCTCCCTGGCGGAGGAGCAGATACAGCGGTATACGCAGATATTTCAGGAGCCGGAGCAGTTTACCGGGCAGGAACCGGAACTGAAGCCGCACATGGAACTATATATGTGGTGAGGAGGAAAAATGAAGAATCCATTTTCTAAAAAGGCACCTTCCCAACAGGAAGGATTCCTCCGCACTTATCTGGATCGCATCGCACCGGGGGTTGTGAAATTCGAGGTGGACCATTACATCTTCGGCAGCACCTACCGCTGCGTGTGGGCGCTGCGGGAATATCCGGCCAGCACCGAGGCTCAGGCGCTCCTGCGGGAGCTGGGTGAGAAAAGCGGCGTGACGCTGCGCATTTACTGCCGGCAGGTGTCCCCCGGCGAGGAGGACAGGATCATTGACAACGCCAACAAGAAAAACAAGCTGGACGGCTCAGACCCCAACAAACTGCGGCAGGCGGTGGCGGCGGAGAGCAATCTGCGGGATGTGGCGGAGCTGGTGCATAAAATGCACCGGGAGCATGAGCCGCTGGTCCACTGTGCCGTGTATTTGGAGATGACGGCGGACAGCAAGGAGCGGCTTCGTCAGCTCCAGACGGATGTACTGACGGAGCTGGTGCGCTGCAAGCTGAATGTGGACAAGCTGCTCCTGCGGCAGAAGCAGGGATTCTGCTGCATCAGCCCTGTGGGCAGCAATGTGCTGGGCCGGGAGTTCGAGCGGGTACTGCCCGCCGGCAGCGTGGCCAATCTCTATCCCTTCAACTATTCCGGCAAGACAGATCCCAACGGCTTTTACATTGGAAAAGACAAGTACGGCAGCAACATCGTGGTGGACTTTGACCGTCGGGACAGCGACAAGACCTCTGCCAACATCCTTATCTTGGGCAACAGCGGTCAGGGCAAGAGCTATCTCATTAAGCTGCTGATCTGCAATCTGCTGGAAGCGGGCAAGTCGGTGATTGCTCTGGACGCCGAGCACGAGTTGGAGGAGCTGTGCGAAAACTTAGGTGGGTGCTTCATTGACCTAATGGCCGGGGAAAAGCGCATCAATGTGCTGGAAGTGCGGAGCTGGAACGAGGACACCGACGAGATAGCCCCGGAGACATTTCGCAAGTCCACCCTGCTGGCGCGGCACATCTCCTTTTTGAAAGACTTCTTCCGGGCGTACAAGGATCTCACCGACCCGCAGCTGGACACCATAGAGCTCATGCTGTCTAAATTATATGCCCGTTGGGGCATTACAGAGGAAACAGACTTTCGCCAGCTTGCGCCAGAGGACTACCCCATTCTCTCTGACCTGTATGACCTCATGCAAGAGGAACTGGCTCACTACAAGTCGGGTGCGCTGTACACACAGGAGCTGCTGCAGGAGGTGCTGTTGGGCCTGCATTCCCTGTGCGTGGGGGCGGATGCGCTGTTCTTCAACGGACAAACCAATATCTCCGGCGACCGATTCCTGGTGTTCGGCGTAGGCGGTGTGCTGACGGCGGCCAAGAGTTTGCGGAACGCCCTGCTGTTCAATGTGCTGGCGTATATGTCGGACCGACTTCTGACGGGCGGCAATACCGTAGCGGTGCTGGATGAGCTGTACCTGTGGCTGTCTAACCCGGTGGCCATTGAGTACATCCGCAACTGCCTGAAACGTGTGCGCAAGCGGGACTCGGCGCTGGTGATGGCCTCCCAAAACTTGGAGGATTTTGACCAGGAGGGCGTGCGGGAGATGACGAAGCCGCTCTTTGCCATTCCGCCCCACCAGTTTCTATTCAATCCCGGCTCCATCGGTAAGCAATTTTACATGGACATGCTGCAGCTGGACGAGGCGGAGTTTGAACTCATCCAGCGGACAAGGCGTGGCGAGTGCCTGTATAAGTGCGGCATGGAACGGTACCATCTGGAGGTGAAGGCGCCGACGCACAAGGCGGTGCTGTTTGGCTCGGCTGGCGGTCGGTGATGGAGGAGGTGACTTTGCTTGAGCGCACAGCTTGTTCGGCTGGCGGCCGCCGTGCTGACCAGCGAAAAAAGGCCGCAAAACAGTCGGGTGGGTGCTGGCGGCGATTTTGTCGCCGGTGATTTTATTGGTGGCGTTCTTGTGCTGTGTAGGTTCCGGCACAGCCGAGCACAACGGCGCTGTCGTATCGGCAGCGTTCTATGGGACGGAGCTGTCTGAAAGTGTCCCGACAGAATACCGGGCACAGCTCACGCAGATGCGGGGTTCTTTCGCCCATTTGGATGCGGCGGTAGCCGAAGTCAATCAGAAAGCCGAGGGAAACAGTCTTGATTCAATACAGGTCAAGGCTGTTTTCTTTGTCCTCTGCTTTGGAGAGGATGCGCTGTCGCAGGCGGATGCAGAGGCGTTCGTGGCTTGCTTTTATGAAACAGAGACAAAGGTGCGGGTGGAGACGGGCGAAACCTATGGGGTGGCCGTGCCGCTTCCTATGGAGGACGTCTATGCGCAGCTATCCGTGTGGCTGGACCGTGCGGTCACGGCAGAGGAACGCTCTAATGCCGTGAAGATCTATTCCATGGTCATGGGCAGCGTAGGCGGCGGTACCTATAACGGGGCCTATGAGCCGGGCGGCAATGCGCCGATGGAACTGGAGGCATCCATGTTTACAGACCCTGCCACAAAGAACAGTGCAGATCTGGCCATCTATGCCGCCAACGCATGGAACTCCGGCTGGGGTTATGTGTGGGGCACTTTTGGGCAGGTACTGACGCCGGAGCTGCTGCAATATAAGATCTCGCAATACCCGGAGGGCGTAGGGGATGAAGCCGAATTCATCCGTTCCCACTGGCTGAACAGGCGCACCACCGACTGCGTGGGGCTCATCAAGGGGTACGGCTGGCTGAACGCCGAGACTATGGAGATCCAGTACGGCAGCAACGGTATGCCCGATGTGGGGGCGGACGGTATGTACTATAACGCCGGACGCAAAGGCAGCATTGAGACAATGCCCGACACGCCGGGACTGGCCGTGTGGAAGTCCGGGCACATCGGTGTATATATTGGAAGCGGTGAGGTCATTGAGGCTATGGACACCCGGTACGGTGTGGTAAAAACGAAGCTCCAGGGCCGGGGCTGGAGCCACTGGCTGGAGGTGCCAGGGATCAAGTATGACTGAGGAGGAACTGAAATTGGAAAGTAAGAATATCACCATCGGATTTGACGCAGCTAAATTGGATGCGCTGGAGTTTGTGCTCCGCAAGCAGCGGTCTTCCGTGCAGCGGCGCATGGAGGAAGTGCTGCAGCAGCTCTATGAATCGGAAGTCCCGGAAGCGGTGCGGGAGTATGTGGACAGTAAGTCTGCTCCTGCGGCCAGACCCAGGCGGCCCGCAAAAGCGTCCGTAACGAAGCAGAAAGAGGGCGATGAGCATGGCACAGCATGAAGAAATCGTCCTGTGGCTGGACCGGAGGTGGAAGAACGCCATTGAAAAGCACCTCAAGGGTGAGACGCTGCAGGAGCATTTGGAAACTGTGCTGGACGAGCTTTGTAATCAGCTTCCGCAGCGTGAGTATGAGCGCATCAGCCGTGAGATCTATGCCGAGGATGCCGCAAACCGTGAGGCGGAAGAAGCCGCCCGGACTTATGCGGCCTACCATGTGATGGAAAACGGGAAGGAGTGGTATTATAAAACTACCCCCGGCGAGGAACTGTTGGGTGCCGCAAGGATGCTCTGCAAATATCTAAAAGGCACAGATCGCAGCACCGGCAAATTCATCTCTCTGTATTCGCAGGCCCAGCCGATCACGCCGGAGGAGTATCAGCACCTGATGCATCTGCGCATGGAGAATACAGGAAAAGTTACCGGCGTATTTGATTTGGATTTTGACAAGCGGGAGTTCTCCGCTGTCCATACCATAGAAGGTTGGAAAACATGGGCTATGCAGGATGTGTCTACAGCCGTCTATCGTGCAGCACAAAAGCAGCTTGTTTCCGGGGATGTGATGCTGCAGAAACTGCTGGAGTGTCTGAACGGCAAAGGAATCACCTCGGCAGGACATCTCTCTGCGCGGAATTTTTCTTTCGGTGAGGAGATCATCGAATCGGATGGCAAGCTCAACTTTTATCTGCAGGCGGACTTCGATGTGGATGCTGCCTTCGGTACATTCGTCTGCACCGATCAGAACGATGACTGGCTCAACATCTATGCCAACTACGACATCGAGAAAGACCGTCTCTGTGACACGCTGGAGCTAAATCTCTGCAAAGGAGATGGCACAGAAGAAAACTGGAGCTATCACCTCAACGCCGCTGAGCAGGAGGTGTTGGCACGCAAGATGGAGGCGTTCTGCCAGCAGCAAACCGGCATGAGCCTGCATGAGTACGCCCAGCAGCTTCAAGAGGAGCCGGGGCCAACTCCACAGATACAGATATAGCCCCGTGTCCGCCCTTGTGGGCCGCTGTGTGGCCTCGCAGACGTGCGGAAGGGTAACCATAGCGCCTCGGCGGTTTTGGGACGGTTTCGGGCCGATTTTCGGTGCGCCGAAATCGGGGCAGGAGAAAGCCTTTGGCGCTTTATTGCGCCATTGGCTCTCACGGCAGCCCGCAGTGCGGATTGCCACGGAGGTTTTCACCGTTTTGAAATTGACGCTGATTATGCGGCGGCGATTATGCTTTGGCGCTATTTCTTGTAAAAATGCCCGTTTGTCCCGTGTTTGCAGGGGCTTTGGGAGGCGCTGACACTTGCAGGAAGGAGGTTCAGTCCAATGGATAAAAACGGAAAAAGTAGGCACTCCGTCTGGCTGTCGGACGATGTGTGGCAAGAGGTGGACGCATTCTATAAGCTGGATAATTGTCCCACCCGCAACGAGTTTGTGGAGAAGGCCCTGCGGCAGTATTGTGCCCGCCTGCACGCTGAGCGGACCGGTGCGTATCTGCCCCACGCGCTACAGGAGATGCTGGAGGGCACACTGGGCGTGTTCGGCGACAGGCTGGGCAAGCTGCTGTTCAAGCTGGTGGTGGAGCACAACATGACCAACCATCTGCTGGGCGGAGACATAGACATGACCCGGGACGAGTACAACAAAATGCGCGGTAACAGTGTCCGGGAGGTGGCGGGTACGCATGGCAGCATCTCTTTTAGGGATGTGTTGCTATTTCACCAGGAGGAGTAACCGATGGCACGGCTGATACAGAAAAGCGGGTACATCCAAGGAGGTCGTGCGGCAAGATACATGGAGTATGTTGCCAAGCGAGATGGCGCGGAGGTCATTCAAAGCACCGAGCCGGTGACTAAAAAACAGATGCAGTTCCTCACAAAGCTGCTGAAGGACTTCCCAGATGCAAAGGAATTGTTCGAATACAGCGACTACCTACAGACGCCCAACCGGGGTACGGCATCTGCGTTTATTGCTGCTGCGTTGGATACGCATCTGCATGAATTGGAATCCGAGAGCGGATACATGGCCTACATCGCCAACCGGCCCCGGGTGGAAAAGCACGGCGGTCACGGGCTATTCAGTGCGGCGGATGTTACGGATCTCAAGGCGGCAAAGAATGAACTGGAGACTCACGCCGGAAAAGTGTGGACCTTCATTTTCTCCCTGCGGCGGGAGGATGCGGAGCGCCTGGGATACAGCAAAGCAGCCGCATGGCAGAACCTATTGAAGCAGGAGAGCCACTCCATTGCGGAGGCCATGCGTATTCCACCGGAGAAGTTTCGTTGGTATGCGGCATACCACGACGAGGGCCACCATCCGCACGTCCACATGATGGCATGGTCAGCAGATCCTCAGAAAGGCCACCTCACACCACAAGGTATTGCCGCTATGCGCTCCAAAATGACGAACGAAATTTTCCGGAATGAGATGACACAGCTCTACATCCAGAAAGATGCGGCCTACAAAGAAAGCATTCAAACGGCAAAAGAAGCACTGCTGCTGTATATTCAGATGCTGGAGAGCAGTGCGTCTGCTGACCTTGTCATCGAGCAGCAACTGAGGGATCTGTCTCATGCATTGGAGTCAGTCGGCGGCAAGCATGTCTATTCCTATCTGCCAAAATCGGTCAAGGCACAGGTGGATGCCATTGTGGAGCGGCTGGCGCAGCTCCCGGAGGTGGCGGCTTGCTACGACCAATGGTGGCAGCTGAAGGACGAGATCGCGGGCTACTACGGGCGGAACACACCGCCTCGCCAGCCGCTGACGCAGCGAAAGGAGTTTCGTTCTCTTAAAAACTGGATCATCCGAGAGGCAGAGGACATCTCATTTTCCCCGTCTGCTGACAGTGTGGAGCCGGGGGAAAAGCAATCGACAGAGAAAACGTCACCTATCCGTGGCTCTGTTGATGTGCAGCCAGTGGGAGAAACTGTGTCTGCAAGGCATATTCCGGCAAATGTGGTCATGCGGCTGCTGCATCATATGGGGCAGATATTTAGGACGAGTATGCCGGTCATCCCACCTGCGCTGCGGATCGATTCCAAGCGCCGCAGACGGCTGCAGGAGAAGCGCATGGCCTTGGGACACAAGCGGGATGACCACGAGGACGAGCAGCTCCCTCATGTCAACGACAACACCATGTAGCAGGAGGTATAATGCATGGGTAAATTTGTATATTTCACATCCGCAGAGAAACGGCAGGCCAACGAGGTTGACCTGCCGTCTTTTTTGCGTGACCGGGGCGAAAAGCTCCTTCTGGCCGGGCGGGAATACCGTCTGGCCAGTGACCACAGCATAACTGTGCGTGGAGCGATGTGGTATGACCATGCTGCGCAAAAAGGCGGACACGCCATCAGCTTCGTGCAGCAGTTCTATGGGAAGTCCTACCCGGAAGCGGTGACCATGCTGCTGGGCCGGGACGGGCAGAGTATTATTCCCATCGCAAAGCAGGAACCGGAGCCGCAGAAGCCAAAGCCCTTTGCCCTGCCGAAGTCTTACCTGACTATGCGCAGGATGTATGCCTATCTCACCAAACACAGGTGCATCGACCGGGATGTGGTCACGGCGTTTGTGCAGGAGAAGCTGCTCTATGAGGACGACCCACACCACAACTGCGTGTTTGTAGGGCTGGATGAAAACGGAGAAGCCCGGCACGCACATCTGCGCAGTACCGGCTCCCAAGGCAAAGTATTCCGCATCAATGTGGAGGGCAGCGACATAAAACACAGCTTCCACAAAAACGGGACGGACCGTTCCCTCTATGTCTTTGAAGCGCCCATTGATCTACTGTCTCACATTACCCTCTACCCGGCGGGCTGGCTGGAGCACAGCTATGTGGCCTGCTGCGGCACCTCCATCCAGCCTGTGCTGGAGCGCCTGCGGCAGAACCCGAAGCTGGACACGGTGTACCTCTGTTTGGATAATGACGAGGCGGGCGAGGATGCCTGCGATGGTATGCTGGATACCCTGGAGGATATGGGCTACGATGTGGAGCGCCTGCGCCCGGAGGGGAAGGACTGGAACGATGACCTGCGGGCAAAGCGAGGTGGCCATGGGTAACTTATGGCTCCTCCTTGCAGCGGGCGGCGTCATGGCGGCGGTCATAGGCTGCCTGACGCTGCTGAACAATCGCTACACTCTCAACAACATTAAATCCAAAACCGTAGGCGACGGTCAGCACGGCACGGCCCGCTGGTCAACTGACGCAGAGATTCGTAAGACCTATGCCCTCGTGCCGTTCCAAGCGGCAAGTTGGCGCAAAGGGCTGCACCGCCCGGAAGTGCAGGGGCTGGTGCTGGGCAGCATCAGCCATAAGCACGGCATCACCGCACTGGTGGATAAGGACGATGTGCATTGCCTTATGATCGGCGCATCCGGCGTGGGCAAAACGGCCTACTTTCTATATCCCAATTTGGAATATGCCTGTGCCAGCGGCATGAGCTTTCTGGCATTGGATACCAAGGGTGACTTGGCTCGCAACTACGGCGCCATTGCGGAGAAATACTACGGCTACCATGTATCCGTGGTGGATCTGCGAAACCCTACCCGCTCAGATGGCTACAACCTCATGACGCTCATCAACCACTACATGGATGCGGCGCAGGCCACCGGCAGTCTTGCCGCCCGTGCCAAGGCGGAGAAGTACGCCAAGATCCTGGCCAAGACCATCGTGTCACCGAATGGGGATGCAGACTACGGCCAGAACGCCTATTTCTACGATGCCGCAGAGGGGCTATTGACTTCCGTGGTGCTCTTGCTGGCAGAATTTCTGCCGCCGGAAAGAAAACAGGAGCGGCGGCACATCGTGTCCGTGTTCAAGCTGGTGCAGGAACTGCTGGCCCCCTCGGGGGTACGGGGCAAAAACTGGTTTACCATCCTCATGGAAAAGCTGCCCCCGGAGCACAAGGCACGGTGGTTTGCCGGGGCGGCGCTGAACACATCCGACCAGGCCATGGCCTCGGTCATGAGCACGGTACTGTCTCGCCTCAACGCCTTTCTGGACTCCGAGCTGGAGCAGGTGCTGTGTTTTGACAGCACCATGAACGCCGAGCGGTTTGCTACGGAAAAATCCGCTATCTTCCTGATCTTGCCGGAGGAGGATCAGACCAAGAACTTCATGGCGGGCTTGATGATCCAGACGCTGGCACGGGAGCTGTTCTCCGTGGCGGATGAAAACGGCGGGCGACTGCCGGGGCGTGTTGTGTTCTTCTGCGACGAGCTGGGGACCATGCCCGCCTTCGACATCCTGCCGCTGTTCAGCGCAGGGCGCTCCCGTGGTATCACACTGGTACCCATCATCCAATCGCTGGCGCAGTTGGAGAAGAATTACGGCAGAGAAGGCGCAGAAATATTGACTGACAACTGTCAGGATACCATCTTCGGCGGCTTTGCGCCCAACAGTCAGACGGCGGAGCAGCTCTCCAAA
>OGOV01003459.1_pt1 | contig 10492 bp, 9 predicted proteins | sample 1552711 | NCBI WGS metagenome assembly OGOV01 (sample SAMEA2580216, study PRJEB22360) | human gut metagenome | biome: human gut; feature: human-associated habitat; material: faeces | place: Denmark | collected 2008/2010 | reverse complement strand
ACATCACCGAAGCCGCCTTCGGCGGCAGCTCCCTCAGCGAGGGAGCCACTGGCGAAGAGGGAAAGTTTTCCGTACAGCCAAAGCCTCCCTCATTGAGGGAGGTGGCATCGCGCAGCGATGACGGAAGGAGTTATTTCGTCTTTCTCAAAAATTCTTTCACCTGTTCCGGTGCAGCGGCGCAGCTTCCCTGACAGATGCCGGGTTTGCCGCCGCCGCGGCCATTGAGGGCGGCGTTCAGGGCTTTGGTCAGGGCGCGGACATCGCCGCCCGCCTGGGCAAGGCAGTAGCCGGTGCCCTTTTCGGTGGGGGTCAGGGCGGCGCAGAGACCGGTGGTGGCTTCGGTCAGGCGCACCGCCAGCCGGTGCAGGCCGTCCGGGTCAAGGCCGGGCACTGTGCGGATGGCATCCTCACCGGGGTTTGCCAGCTGGGCAAGTGCATCGAACAGCTGAGAACATACACCAAAGTGTGTAAACTTGAGCGCAGTATACTCATCGTAGACGCGATGCACCGCCACAGCGGTCTGGTCAGCCTTGGCCGAGAGCAGCGCCCCGATCTCTGCCTGCCGCTGGCGCATAGCCTGTGCAGCAAGCAATGCCCGCTGGCCGCACACCACGCTCAGCCGCACACCGCCCTTGTAGTTTTCGCTGGCAAGGATCTTGATCTGCCCCACCTGACCGGTGGTGCGGGTGTGGGTGCCGCAGCAGGCGCAGACGTCCGCGCCCGGGATGGTCACAATGCGCACCTGCCCCTCGATCTCTTTTTTGGAGCGGTAGACAAGGGCGGCAAGTTCCTCCCGGGTGGGGTAGCTGACCAGCACCGGCACATCCTGCCACACGATGCGGTTGGCGGCAAGCTCGGCTGCCTGCAGGCCCTCGGCAGAAATGGGCACGCTGGTGTCCATGCGCACAGCCTCGGAACCGATGTGGAAGCCCACGTTCTCGGCCCCGAACATCTGGTGCAGGATGCCGGAGAGGATGTGCTCGCCGGTGTGCTGTTGCATCTTATCGAACCGCCATGCCCAGTCGATGGCCTGTGCCGCTTCGGCCCCGGGCACCGCCCCGGCGGGCAGGGAAGTGACCATGTGCCAGATGACACCCGCCTGCTCGTGGACATCAGTGACGGTCAGCACCGTGCCGTCAGCAAGGGTCAGGGTGCCCCGGTCGGCAGGCTGGCCGCCGCCCTCGGGGTAAAACACCGTGCCGTCCAGCGCGATGCGCCCGCCGCCGGTCCGGCTGTCCGGCTCTGCGGCTAAAATATGCCCCACCGCCTCCCGGCGGTAGGCATCGTGTTCATAGTATTTTTCGGTTGGCTGCATAAGCACCTCCTAATATAAAAACAAGTATACCACGTTTTTTGCCTGTGGAAAATAGTCTGCAGTTATGTTATGATAGAAAACAGACAAGCCCCAGCAAAAAGTTTGAGACGAGGAAGGATTTACAATGCGTGAAAGTGGTATTCTGATGCCGGTGTCCAGCCTGCCCGGCCCCTACGGGATCGGCTGCTTTGGCAAAAAGGCAGAAAAATTTGTGGATTTCCTTGCGGCGGCAGGCCAGAAGATCTGGCAGATCCTGCCCCTGAGCCCCACGGGCTATGGGGACAGCCCCTACCAGAGCTGCTCTGCCTTTGCGGGCAACCCCTATTTCATTGATCTGGATGCTCTGAAAGCCGAGGGGCTGCTGACAGCCGCCCAGCTCAAGGCCGAGCCTTGGGGCAAGGACCCGCTGAACGTGGATTACGGCACCCTGTACACCAGCCGCTACAAGATCCTGCGTGCCGCCTACGCCGCCTGGCGCAGGCAGTGTGCAGGCCAGCACGGCTGTGCCCATTACTATCCGGATGCGTACTATGCCTTCACGCTGGAAAATGAGGGCTGGCTGGAGGATTATGCCCTCTACATGGCCCTCAAGACCGCCAACGGCATGAAGAGCTGGACCCAGTGGCCCCGGGAGTACCGCAAGCGGGAGCCGCAGGCGCTGGAAGCTTTTAAGGCAGAGAACGAGGAAGAGATCGGCTTCTGGAAGTTTCTGCAGTACGAGTTCAGCATCCAGTGGAAGAAGCTGAAAGCCTACGCCAACGCCAACAACGTGCAGATCCTGGGCGATATCCCCATCTATGTCTCGGCAGATTCCGTGGATGCCTGGGTGGGCGGCCCGCTGTTTGAGCTGGATGCAGACGGCGGCTTTGCCCGGGTGGCAGGCTGCCCGCCGGATTACTTCTCGGCAGAAGGCCAGCTCTGGGGCAACCCGCTGTACAACTGGCCCTACCATAAGCAGACCGGCTATGCCTGGTGGATCCAGCGTGTCCGCCATGCGCTGGGCATCTATGACCTGCTCCGCATCGACCACTTCCGTGGTTTTGACACCTACTGGGCCATCCCGGCAGACAGCACTACCGCCAAGACCGGCAAGTGGGAGACCGGCCCCCGGATGGAGCTGTTCAACGCGCTGGAAGGTGCGCTGGGCAAGCTGCCCATCATCGCCGAGGATCTGGGGGAGCTCTTCCCCAGTGTGCGGGAGCTGCTGGCAGACAGCACCTTCCCGGGCATGAAGGTGCTGCAGTTCGCGTTCGGCGGCGGGGACAGCGAGTACCTGCCCCACAACCACGTCAAGAACAGCGTGGTCTACCCCGGCACCCACGACAACACGACGCTGACCGCCTGGTGGGACGAGAGCGCATCGGCCAAGGAGAAGGCTGCGGCCGCCGCCTACCTGCATCTGACCGGCTGTCAGCCCACCGCAAAGGAGGTGGCCGCTGTCAAAACAGAGGCGGCCCGCACCGCGCTGCTCCGGGCTGCGCTGGGCTCTGTGGCAGACCGTGCCATCATCCCCATGGCCGACTGGCTGGGCCTGGGCGAGGAAGCCCACCTGAACAGCCCCGGCAAGCTGGGCGGAAACTGGAGCTGGCGCGCCGCCGATGGGTTCGACACTGCCGCGCTGGCCAAGCGCATTCTGGCAGAGTGCGCCGTGTACTGCCGTACATAACCGGGCCGGAAACGAGGAGTGTGTTTAGCAGTTTGACGAAAATGTAAAAAAATACGTTAAAGTTTGTGCGTTTTGCTGGAAACGCCCGGCACAAGGTGATATAATTCCGGTAATGGGGCTGCGCTTTCAGCGGCCGTGTGGCAAAGCTGTGCCGGAAGGGAGAGAGTCCGGCACCGGATAATGGGGAAAAACGCATGAAAAAAGAATGGACGGAACAGGATCTGCGCGCCTTTGCAGAAAACGCACAGACCGCCTTTGAGGACGTGACCCTGACGGAAGCCGATGAGGAGACCGCGGACACCTGGCAGGACGATGGCCTGCAGGTGGATTATGTCCTGCGCAATGGGCAGGTGGACTGCGTGCTGCGCCGCCTGATCGAGGCGGACGGCAAGCTCTGGCAGCTGCAGATGACGGCTCCGCTGGCGGGCAGCGACCTGCCGGAGGATCGGATGACCGCGCGGGAGCGGGAGCTCTGCCGGGACGATATGAATCACGATTTCCTGACCGGCGTGTTCAACCGCCGCTATTTTGAAACGGAGTTCTGCACCCGGCTGGATGAGTGGACGGATGCTCACCGCTGTGCTTCGCTGGCGCTGGTGGCGCTGGACGATGAGGACGGGATGCGCGCCCGGCAGGGCGATGCCGTGATGAACCAGCTGGTCTGTTTTGTGGCCAACCAGTGGAAAAAGTACTACGACCGCCCTGCAGAGCGGGTGGTCTGCCGTTTGACGGACACGCTGTTCGCCATCGGCTGCGCGGATAAGAACTGCGCAGAGCTGGCCGAGGAGCTGAACGGCATTTATGCCGAGATGCCCCGCGCGTGCGTGGCATCGGTGGGCCTGATGCGCCGGGTGCCCTTTACCCAGTCCATCGGCTGCGCCTGCACCGGCGAGGTGCGGGGCAAAAACTGGGACGCACTGTATCAGCTGTGTGAGCAGCGCCTGAAGGCGGCCCAGACCGCCGGCGGCGACCAGATCTGCAGCAAATAAACCGAATGCATAAAATCCCCCTTTGCGGTACAAGCTAGTGCCACAAAGGGGGATTTTTGTATGGAAAATCAGAAAAATGATAACCTGAATCTGCTGGAAGCGGTGGTGCAGAACACGGAGATGGGCAAGAACACGCTGGAACAGATCGTGCCCATGACCGAGGACCCTGCCTTCCGGGCCGAGCTTCTGCGGGAGCGGAACCTCTACCGGGAACTGAATCAGGAGGCCCACACCGCCATCGAGGCCTGCGGCGGCACGGCTCAGGGCCAGAGCATCATGGCAAAGCTCAACACCAAAATGGGCATCGGCATGAAAACGCTCACCGACAGATCCACCCGCAATCTGGCCGAAATGCTCAGCGAGGGAAGCAGTCAGGGCGTGATGGACTGCATCAAGAGCCAGAAAGATTATCCCGATGCGGCCCCCGGTTCCAAGCGCCTGATGCAGAAGCTGCAGGATCTGGAGGAAGAGAACCGGCTGAAACTGGAGCAGTTTCTGTAAAGGCCGCTCCGGCTGCTCAGAGTGCTTCTACCATGGCCGCCACGATCCGGGTGGCGGTAGCTACGTACTCGGCGATGCTGAACTTCTTGACCACCAGCACCTCGTGGCCGTCCTCGTCGGCGTTGTCGCTCATGGCCCGGAGGATGACACAGGGCACATCGTTCTTGGCGGCGATCTGGCTCACAGCAGCACCCTCCATCTCAACGCAGTCGGGGGCGCATTTGGCCTCAATGGCGGCCTTGGTTTCGCTGTCGCCCACGAACAGGTCGCCGGTGGCGATCTTGCCGGTCAGGGCCTTGACCCCGGCCTCGGCGCAGGCTTTTTCAGCGGCGGCGATGAGGGCCGGGTCACCGGCGTACTCCTTCAGGTAGGGCGGGTTCTGGCAGATCATGTCCAGCTGGGCATCGTGGTAGAGCACCGTCTTGCCAATGACCACATCACCAATGCCGATCTTGCTGGTCATGTTGCCTGCAATGCCGGAGAAGATGATCTTCTCGGCACCGAACTTGGTGATGAGCACCTGGGTGGTGGCAGCGGCGTTGGCCTTGCCCATGCCTGCACAGCAGACGACCACCTGCTTGCCGGCCAGTGTGCCTTTGTGATATTCCACGCCGCCGTAGGGCTCGACCGTGACATTTTCCAGCCTGGCGCAGAGCTGGTCTACTTCGTCGGGCATTGCGCCCATGATACCTAAAATCATAAACTCTCCTTACACATTGAACAGGAACTCGATGACATCGCCGTCCTTCACGACATATTCCTTGCCCTCGGTGCGCTGCAGGCCCTTGGCCTTGACGGCAGCGTAATCGAAATCGTGGGCCTCGAGGTCGCTGTAGGCGATGACGCTGGCGCGGATGAAGCCGCGCTCAAAGTCGCTGTGGATCTTGCCGGCAGCCTGCGGAGCCTTGGTGCCCTTGCGGATGGTCCAGGCGCGGCACTCCTTCTTGCCGTCGGTCAGGAAGGAGATCAGGCCCAGCAGGTCGTAGCTGGCAGTGATCAGGTTGTCCAGGCCGCTGGCCTCGATGCCCATCTCGGCCAGGAAAGCCTTCTTCTCCTCGGGGGAGTAGTCGGCAATGTCCTCTTCGGTCTTGGCGCAGATGGGAATGTAGCGGGCCCCCTCCTCGGCGGCGCGGGCGGCCACCAGCGGGACATAGCGGTTGTTCTCAATGCCCTCCATCAGGTCATCCTCGCCCACGTTGCAGGCGTAGAGCACAGGCTTGGAGCTCAGCAGGCCCATCTCGTGCAGCACGGCCTGCTGCTCGGCATCCCCCTCGTCAAAGTCAAAGCTGCGGGCGGGCTTGCCTGCGCTCAGGTGGTCGGCCAGCTTCTGCAGCCAGGCGGCTTCAGCGGCAGCACCCTTGTTGTTGCCGCTCTTGGCAGCCTTGGCCATCCGGCCTGCGCGGTTCTGAACGACCTCGAGGTCGGAGAGGATCAGCTCGTAGTCAATGGCATCGATGTCAGCGATGGGGTCCACGGCCTCGGCCTTGGTCACGTCTTCCACCACATGGATGATGTTGTCGTCATCAAAGCAGCGCACCACGTGCACGATGGCATCGCACTCGCGGATGTGGCCCAGGAACTTGTTGCCCAGGCCGGCACCCTGGCTGGCACCCTTGACCAGACCGGCGATGTCTACAAACTCCACGATGGCAGGTGTCTTTTTATTGGTCTGCCAGATCTCAGCCAGCTTGTCCAGCCGCTTGTCCGGCACGGCCACGATGCCGCTGTTGGGCTCAATGGTGCAGAAGGGGTAATTGGCGGCTTCCGCGTTCTTGGTGGAGGTGATGGCGTTGAACAGAGTGGACTTGCCGACGTTCGGCAGACCGACGATACCTAACTTCATATAAAATACGCTCCTTACACGTTTTTTGGCATAACGATACAACTATCATTATACGCGATGAAACCCCGGAGCGCAAGGGGATGGGCGCAAAACAACGGATTTACACGGCGGGAGTTCTATATTATACTGTTCTTAAAATACGAACCGATTTCCGGAAGGGAAGGCAGGAGGATGTTATGGAACGCAACGACCCGCGCTATCAGGCTTATGTGGAGATCCTGAAGGAGGAGCTGATCCCGGCGATGGGCTGCACCGAGCCCATCGCGCTGGCCTATGCGGCGGCAAAAGCCCGCGAGGTGCTGGGGGTGCTGCCGGACAGCGTGCAGCTGCAGGTGAGCGGCAGCATCATCAAGAACGTGAAAAGCGTCATCGTGCCCAACACCGGGCACCTGAAGGGCATGGAGGCGGCGGTGGCGGCAGGCATCATCGCCGGTTCCGCCGAGAAGGAGCTGGAGGTCATCTCGGAGGTCAGCGAGGAAAAGAAGTCTGCCATCCGGGACTATCTGCAGACGGTGCCCATCACCATCGAGCACACCGAGCAGGGGCATGTGTTTGACATCGTCGTCACCGAGCGCTGCGGGCAGGACTACGCCCGGGTGCGCATCGCGGACTACCACACCAACATCTGCCGCATCGAGAAGAACGGCACAGTGCTGTACGAGGTGCCCCTGCTGGACGAGACCGTGCAGGAGGACACCCGCGCCGACCGCAGCCTGCTGAACATGCAGGACATCTGGGACTTTGCCGAGACCGCCGACCTGCGGGACGTGGCAGATCTGCTGGAACGGCAGATCCGCTACAACAACGCCATTGCAGAAGAGGGCCTGCTGGGCGACTACGGCGCCAACATCGGGCGGGTGCTGCTGACCACTTACGGCAACGATGTCTCCAACCGCGCAAAAGCCAAAGCCGCCGCCGGCTCCGATGCCCGCATGAACGGCTGCGAGCTGCCGGTCATCATCAACTCCGGCAGCGGCAATCAGGGCATCACCTGCTCGGTGCCTCTCATCGAGTACGCCAAGGAGCTGCACAGCGGCAAGGAAAAGCTCTACCGCGCCCTCATCATCTCCAATCTGGTGGCCATCCACGAAAAGACCGGCATCGGCACCCTGTCTGCCTACTGCGGCGCGGTCAGCGCGGGTGCGGGTGCAGGCGCAGGCATCGTGTACCTGTGCGGCGACGGCTATCAGGCTGCCATCCACACGGTGGTCAACGCCCTTGCCATCGTGTCCGGCATCGTGTGCGACGGAGCCAAGGCTTCCTGCGCTGCAAAGATCGCATCTTCGGTGGATGCGGCGCTGCTGGGCTACAACATGTACAAGTGCAATCAGGAGTTCAAGGGCGGCGATGGCATCGTGATGAAGGACATCGAGACCACCATCAAGGGCATCGGACGTCTGGGCAAGGACGGGATGCGGCAGACCAATGAGGAGATCATCCGGCTGATGATGAGCTGAGCGGCGGAGCCTGCGTCCCAAAAATCATACAAAACCTTCTTTATTTTGTCATAACTCTTCCGTATAATAAGAAGTGGAATACTTTGTCACAAGGCCCGAAAGGGCCGGAACATACAGAATTGGGGAGGAAACCACTATGGCCAACGAAAAGATCCTCGTCGTGGACGACGATACCAACATCTGCGAGCTGCTGCGGCTTTATCTGACCAAGGAGGGCTATCAGGTCACCACCGCGAACGACGGCGAAGAAGGTCTGGACAAGTTCAATCAGGTCAAGCCGGATATGGTGCTGCTGGATGTGATGATGCCCAAGATGGATGGCCTGGAGGTCTGCCGCCGCATCCGCAAGCTGGGCAACACCCCCGTGATGATGCTGACCGCCAAGGGTGAGACCTTTGACAAGGTGCTGGGCCTGGAGCTGGGCGCAGACGATTACATGGTCAAGCCCTTTGACACCAAGGAGGTCGTGGCCCGCATCAAGGCGGTGCTGCGCCGCTGCACCACCACCACCGCCCAGACCGAGAGCACCGAGGGCGTGATCGAGTTCGACAACCTGCGGCTGGACATGAACAGCTACGAGCTGCGGGTCAAGGGCAAGGTGGTGGAGGCTCCCCCCAAGGAGCTGGAGCTGCTGAACTGCCTGGCCTCCCACCCCAACCGTGTTTACACCCGCGACCAGCTGCTGGACGAGGTGTGGGGTTTTGAGTACTACGGCGACAGCCGCACCATCGATGTCCATGTCAAGCGCCTGCGCGAAAAGCTGGCGGGCGCTTCCGACAAGTGGGAGCTCAAGACCGTCTGGGGCGTGGGCTATAAGTTCGAGGTGCGTCAGTAATGCGCAAAAGTATTTCGGTCACCTTCTTTTCGATGGTGGCCACCCTGCTGGTGCTGGGCACGGCGGTGCTGGGCTGTTCCGAGTGGCTGCTGTTCAGCCGCTATTTTGCCCAGGAGCGGTACGACACGCTGGACAGCGTGGCGGATGTGACCCAGCGCGCAGCGGATTATATCGTGCAGCAGGCGGCTCTGCCCAAGGGGGCCGAGCTGGATGCCCTGAACACCAAGCTGGAGATCATCGGCGAGAGCGCCGAGGCTTACCTGTTTTTCACCGATGAAGAGGGCAGGGTACTCATTGCCTCCAACCCCGAGATGGTGGGAACAGATGTTGTGGGGCCGGAGCTTATGAAAAAAGTTGCCGGGGATCAGCCCTACCACACCCTGAGCACGCTGGACGGTGTGCTGACCGAGAAGAGCTATGTCTCGGTGCGGCACATGCAGGATGCCCGGGGCAACAACAGCGGCTATCTCTTCCTCTGCTCCTCCGGTGCGCGGCTGACCGACTTTAAGGAGGAGTTCTGGTCGAACTTCTTCTTCTCGGCCTGCGTCATGCTGCTCTGCGCCAGCGTGCTGACCTCCTTCCTGATGCGGAAGCTGACCGACCCGCTCCAGAAGATCACCGATGCCGCCCAGCGGTTTGGCGGCGGGGACTTCTCTGTCCGTGTTGAGGGCGTGGAAGGTGAGGGCGAAGTGGTGGATCTGGCCCACACCTTCAACCAGATGGCGGAGAACATCCAGTCCAACGACAATTCCCGCGGCCAGTTCATGGGCAACATCGCCCACGAGCTGCGCACCCCCATGACCACCATCAAGGGCTTTGTGGACGGCATTCTGGACGGCACCATCCCGCCCGATATGCAGAACCACTACCTGCAGCTGGTCAGCGAGGAGACCGGCCGCCTGGCCCGGCTCATCCAGAACATGCTCGATCTCTCCAAGCTGGAAAGCGGCGAGTATCAGGTGAACGCCCGGATGTTCAACATCTGGGAGACGCTCACCGGTGTGGCCCTTTCGGCGGAGCAGCGCATCAACGACGGCATGATCGATCTGGAAGGCCTGACCATGGATGAAAAGGTGTTGGTCTACGCAGACCCCGACCTCATCCATCAGGTGGCTTATAACATTCTGGACAATGCCATCAAGTTTACCCCGGCGGGCGGCACCATCAAGTTCCATGTGGAGAAGCTGGGCCCCGAGGTGGAGATCTCGATCTGGAATTCCGGTCAGGGCATCAGCCCCGAGGCGCTGCCCTATGTGTTCCAGCGCTTCTACAAAGAGGACAGGTCCCGCGGCCTGCACGCCCGGGGAGCCGGTCTTGGCCTGAATATCTGCAAGGTGCTGGTCAACCTTTCCGGAGGCCAGATCCGTGTGGAGAGCCAGCAGGGCGAGTGGTGTCAGTTCGTGTTCACCCTGCCCGCCACGCCCCCCAACCCCAGCGGTATGAAGCGCCTGCCGGACGAATCCGGTCAGCCTGTGCCGGTGGAGGACCCCGCCAGCATGAAGCCTGTCAACTGAATCCGCGGCCAGACTGTCCCCCTGAAACGGGCGGGGCGGTCTGGTCGTTTTTGGTTTTGGAATGGATTTTGGATGGATCCGGGGGCAGGTTTGAGACTTTTCCGTGAAAAACACGGCTCCGGGTTTGATTTTTTGCGTGTTTTCATGTAAACTAAGAGTAACCATGCCCGCCCTGCATTCCGGCCCCAAAACAGGTGCTCTGGCAGAACGGATGGTGTAATCTTTCTGAAAAATAACGGAGAGTATAAAGCGCAATGACGATCATTAGTCCTTCGATCCTTTCGGCTGATTTCAATCAGCTTGGCGCAGACTGCCGCATGGTGCTGGATGCCGGTGCGCAGATGCTGCATTATGACGTGATGGACGGCCACT
>OGOV01003458.1_pt1 | contig 10493 bp, 11 predicted proteins | sample 1552711 | NCBI WGS metagenome assembly OGOV01 (sample SAMEA2580216, study PRJEB22360) | human gut metagenome | biome: human gut; feature: human-associated habitat; material: faeces | place: Denmark | collected 2008/2010 | reverse complement strand
GGCGGCTTTATCGCCGGCCTTAAGATGAGCTTTGGCGAGTCCGTCGGTCCGTGGCGCAAGCACGACGAGGTCTTTAACGTCAACAAGGCTCATCGCGCCGCCGCCGACGCGGGCGATGCCGAGGAACGCCGCCGTGCGCGTCACAATGGCGCGGCCGACCGACAGCTCATCTCGGTCACCGATGACAGCAAGGGTGCTGGCAAGCACGCTAAGAAATAGTAAGAAGAGGTAACTATGGCAGAAAACAAGGAAGAACAGCTCACCGACGAGGAGCTGGCACAACTTCAGCTGGCAGAGGAGAACGAGAACGCCGTCGACCGCCTGGTCAAGGAGCTCGGCTGCCCCACGCGCCGCATCCGCCAGTTTGCCGCCCGCGTGCTGCACCTGCTTGCCGAGCGCGATCCGCAGCGCGTCGTGCCCTGCGTGCCCGCGCTGATCGAGGCACTCGACCGCCCCGAGGCTCAGACCCGCTGGGAGGCCCTCGATGCCCTGACGGTGCTCGCCACCACCTGCCCCGAGCAGCTGGGCGATGCCTTTGAGGGCGCCGAGACTGCACTGTTCGACGAGATCTCCTCCACGCTGCGCTATGCCGCCTTCCGCCTGCTGTGCGTGTGGGGCGCCACGAGCGTCGAGCGTTCACGCGAGGCTTGGCCCATTCTGGACGAGGCCATCCAGTGCTACCACGGCGACCTTGAGTATCGCGATATGCTCGGTTGCCTGTACGAGTTTGGCCAGGGCGAGATCGACGCCGAGGTCGCCGAGAAGCTCGCGCTGCGCCTTAAGTTCGACGCCGAGAACGGCAAGGGCAGCTATCTCAAGGCCCGTTCGAGCGAGATTTGCGAAATGCTTGTTAAACGTTTTGGCCTGGATCTCTCCAAAAAGAAGAAGCGTGCTAGCGTTAAAAAATCTGACGCCGCCGAAGACGAGGAGTAACAGATTATGGCGCACGATGTAGTCCTGATTCCCGGTGACGGTATCGGTCCCGAGATTACGCAGGCCATGCGCCGCGTGGTCGAGGCCACCGGTGTCCAGATCAACTGGAACGTCCAGGAGGCCGGTGCCGGCGTTGTGGACGAGTTTGGTACGCCGCTGCCCCAGCATGTGCTCGATGCGGTCGCCGAGACCAAGGTTGCCATCAAGGGCCCCATCACCACGCCGGTCGGCACGGGTTTCCGCAGCGTTAACGTGGCCCTGCGCAAGCACTTCGACCTGTACGCCTGCGTGCGCCCCTGTCTGTCGCAGCCGGGCGACGGCTCGCGTTTTCGCGATGTCGACCTGGTCATCGTGCGCGAGAACACCGAGGACCTCTACGCCGGCATCGAGTTCGATGAGGGCGCTGCCGAGGTCGAGGAGCTCTCGCAGCTCGTCGAGCGCTCGGGCCAGAAGACCTTCGCCGCGGATTCCGCCATCTCAATTAAGCCGATTTCCATCGCCAAGAGCCGTCGCATTGTGGAGTACGCCTTTGAGTACGCCCGCCGCTGCGGCCGCAAAAAGGTGACGGCCGTGCATAAGGCCAACATCATGAAGGCGACCGACGGTCTGTTCCTGCGCGTTGCGCGCGAGGTGGCCGCCAACTATCCCGATATCGAGTTCAACGACAAGATCGTCGACGCCACCTGCATGGGCCTGGTCCAGAACCCCAACGACTTCGATGTCCTGGTGCTGCCCAACCTGTACGGCGACATCGTGAGCGACCTGTGCGCCGGCCTAGTGGGTGGCCTGGGTATGGCTCCGGGTTCCAACATCGGTGCCGACTGCGCTATCTTCGAGGCGACGCACGGCTCCGCGCCCGATATCGCTGGCCAGGATATCGCTAACCCCACGGCCGAGATTCTGTCTGCTGCGATGATGCTCGATCACCTGGGCGAGAACGACGCGGCCAATCGCATTCGCGCCGCTGTTTCTGCCACGCTCGACGAGGGTGAGCAGGTTACCGGCGACGTTCGTCGTGCCCAGACCGGCTCCGTTGAGGGCGCTGTGGGCACGCAGGCCTTTGCCGATGCCGTTATCGCGCACCTGGCCTAAGGCATGCAGACTGCAAACGCCTAAATAGTACTTAAGTGTTTGCGTATAACCTGAGAATCAATACGCCCGGCGCTCTGTCGGGCGTATTCTATTGCGGACTATGTTTCCTAACAAGGAGTAACTGATATGGGTCTGATTCAAAAGAAGGACGAGAAGGACGAGATCGACGGCATCCAGATCATCGAGCGCGGCGAAGGCCCCGACGGTGATGAGGAGGAGAAGATCGATCTGGTCGCCGGTACGTCTGCCGAGCACATTGCTGCCGGCACGACCGCCGAGGAGGAGGATGCCCGCCTGGAGGCTCAGATTGCCGCGGATGCCGCTGACGAGAACCTCATGCCCGAGGAGCAGGACGAGGACGACTCCGACGTGGACGACCGCGCATCCAAGCACAAGAAGACTATGATTGCCGCCTTCGTGGTTGCAGTTGTGATCGCTGCTGTGGTCGGCTTCTTTATCGGCAATGGCGGCTTTGGCGGCAAGGGCGTCGGCTCGGCGACCCTCACCGAGGACCAGCTCGATTCGACCGTGGCAAGCTACAGCTACAACGGCAAGAAGAGCGACATCACCGCGCGCGAGGCCATCGAGAGCCAGTACAGCCTCGACACCGTCAAGGATGGCGATGGCAACTACACCGCTCCCTCTGCCGATGTCATTCTGTCCTACGTGCGCAACAAGATTCTGCTCGATGCTGCCGAGGACGAGGGCATCACCGTCTCTTCCAAGGAGATGAAGAAGTACGCCGAGGATTCCATCGGCACCTCCGACTACAAGACCATGGCTACGCAGTATGGTGTGTCCAAGGATCAGGCCAAGCAGATCGTCCGTCAGTCCGCGACGCTGCAGAAGCTCTACAAGAAGAAGGTGGGCGATAGCTCCGCAAGCATGCCGACCGCCCCGACCGAGCCTGCTGACGGCAACGAGGAGACCGCGAGCAAGGACTACGCCGATTACATCATCAAACTTGCAGGCGACGAGTGGGATAGCGAAAAGGGCACCTGGAAGGACGCCGATAGCACCTACGCTAAGGCCTTCGCTGACGATGCCTTTACGGCCGATAGCGCTACCTATAAGCAGGCCATGACCGCCTATTACACCGCCTACCAGCAGTACTCCTCGCAGGCTTCGAGCGCCAGCTCCAAGTGGACCGAGTATGCTAACGGCCTCTACGCCAAGGCTAACATCAGCATCTACGGCCTGTTTGCGTAAGGTTTGCCTGCACTACTGCGCGTTAACCGATCACCTGATTAAGCCCGCTAGAACGGACAACGTTCTAGCGGGCTTTTTGCGTTGAGGGCGTGATTGACGGCTTAATTATGACTATTCATCTTTAAGCCCAAAAAGGCTATCGGCTTCATCGTCGGATATATATTCCAGTACATCGCCTGGTTGGCAGTCGAGTGCCCGGCATATCGCGTCAAGAGTTGAAAAACGTATGGCAGAAACCTTGCCCGTCTTAATGCGTGACATATTGACCTGGGAGATGCCCACACGTTCCGCAAGCTCTTTGGATGAGATCTTGCGTTCGGCGAGCATACGGTCAAGCCGCAGAACAATCATGGATTACCCCTAGAGCAACTCGTCATCTTGTTTTTGCAGGATATACCCGTAGCGGAAGATGCTGGCAATCAGGCAAATAATCAGGCCTGCAAAGAGCATGGAGGGCTCGAATAACTGGCCGACGAACGCATCCGTAAAGCTGCCGCCAAATCCTGAGAGTATCATTCCCGTGATTACGGCACCAAGAAGCCTCACGGCAATGCCGCCGATAAGGAATAAATGTCCTACTCGACGAAGTGTGTGGTTACATTCAAGGTCAAAGGGCCTGCCTTCCTTTTCAATGTTGAAGAAAAGCCTGCGCACGCTTATCGCGATGGTGAGCGCGAGGCATGTCATCAAGAGGCTCCCTATGGCAGTGTGACCATCGTGTGCGACGAGCATAAGCGGGGTCTGCGCATCGGTACCGACGATAGCAAGGCACGGCCCTTCGCCGTCTTGAAGTTCTACGGATTGGAGACACGACCCTTGGGAGAGGCCAGGCAATATGAGTAGAAGGTCAATCGCAATGACTGCGAGGAGTCCCAGGGCGAGCGCGGTGGTAATGCAGATTGTGGCCCATTTGCAGATGCGAGCGAGCTTCCTCAGTTTGGCTATTGTCTGTTCGCGGCTGATGGTTTCATTTGATATAGATGCGTTTCGATGGACCATGACCCCTCCAATCGGCGTTTTGGATGATACTTGTATCATATCAGAATTAACGATAAACGATAAATAATTACGTATACTGAGTAAGTAATGATTGAAAACGATTAGCGTGAGCTATTAGCTCATTTTGGATGCCGGAGTTTGGCGTTCGGGGGATGAGGACAAATGCCAAAACTTCCCGTGATCGCGCAAGCGCTCCATCGGGTTCCCCTAATTCATCTGGGAAAACAACTGCAAACGATTGCAAATAACCGGTGAACGGTCGAAAACTACCGTTCACCGATAATATCGAAACTGGTTCTAACTGGTATTAAGTCAAAAAGACCAATTCACAAATCTTCACAATGACCTGCATTTTTTCTACACGCCATTTTTAGCCACCCTGCGTTGTTTAGACACAAAAAAAGTTCCGATCTTTCGTCAAATCATTTCGAAACAGTTTCAAAACCGCAGGTAGAAGTGTTAATGAGCGGTAAACGGTCGATTTTTCACCGTGAACGGTGCAAAAACGTTTTACTGTATGAATCAACGAAAGCAACCTCTTCTGTGGTGATATAGTGACAACAACACGTCACGTGGTTACTACCAGTTAAGAAACCACTGGTCTTTAAAGAACGCTTTCCAAGAAGCTTTAAGGGCACTCGCCCGCTGGCTTCCGAACATCATCGGACTCAGATCGTACACACCTTCGGAAGGGAAATTTGAATGGTTGGCTTTATTCTTACCGGTCATGGACAGTTCGCACCCGGCCTTGCAAGCGCTATCGCTATGGTCGCTGGCGACCAGCCCGCTTTTACCGTCGTTCCTTTCGAGGGCGACCAGGCTGCTTCCTACGGTGAGGATCTCCGCGCCGCTATTACCGCCATGCGCGAGGAGTGCGATGGCGTGCTCGTCTTTACCGACCTGCTTGGCGGCACCCCGTTCAACCAGGCAATGATGATTGCCCAGGATGTCGACAACGTTGAGATTCTGACCGGCACTAACCTCCCCATGGTTATTGAGCTTCTGTTCCTCCGCGGCAATGCTACGCTCGCCGAGCTTGGTGAGCAGGCAGTGACCGTTGGCCAGACGGGCATTACCGCCCAGACGGTCGCTTCTGTTGCTGGAGCCGAGGAAGAGGATGTCTTCGGCGACGAGGACGGTATCTAATGGCCGATTTCGGAGCCAACGTCCTGAGCTCCTCGGTCGCCCTTTTAGGCCTGCTTGTCATCATGGGCTTGATTTACACCATCTGGTCGCAAATCAACATGAAGAAGAAGCAGAAGTACTTCAAGGAGCTGCACACCGAGCTCAAGCCGGGTCAGGAGGTTCTTTTCGCCGGCGGTATCTACGGAACCGTCAAAGGCATCGAAGGCGAAAAGGTCCAGATCAAAGTCCGATCCGGAGCCGTCGTAGATGTTTCGCGTTACGCGATTCAGGAGATCAAGTAACTGTCGTCAGCAAATAACGAAAGGAAGCTGATCAACATGGCAGAACCCAACATTCTTCTTACCCGCATCGATAACCGACTGGTTCATGGTCAGGTTGCCACCCAGTGGAACTCCACTCTGGGCTCCAACCTCATCCTCGTCGCCAACGACGACGTGTCGACCAACACCATGCGCCAGAACCTCATGAAGATGGCCGCTCCCACCGGCGTCGCTACGCGTTTCTTCTCCCTGCAGAAGACCATCGACGTCATCGGCAAGGCGAGCCCGCGCCAGAAGATCTTCATCGTGGCCGAAACACCGGAAGACGTGCTTACGCTCGTCAAGGGCGGTGTGCCTATAAAGAAGGTAAACATCGGCAACATGCACATGTCGGAAGGAAAGCGCCAAGTCGCCACCTCCGTCGCAGTTAACGACGAGGATGTCGCTGCGTTTAAAGAGCTGCAGGAATTGGGGGTGGAGTTGGAGATCAGGCGCGTTCCGAGCACGCCTGTTGAGGACACGAGCAAGCTCTTCTCGTAATCCTCGTGATCCACGTTGTCAGGATTGAAACCCTGACATTCTGTACGTGAAATCCAAAGTGCGTACATACATTTTGAAAGGAGGAGCAAGATGGAATACACGATCTTCCAGGTCGCTCTGGTCTTCATCGTCACGTTCGTCGCGGCAATCGACCAGTTTAACTTCCTCGAGTCTCTCTATCAGCCCATCGTCACCGGCGCCGTCATCGGTCTTATCCTTGGCGACCTCAACACCGGTCTTCTCGTGGGTGGTACTTATCAGCTCATGACGATCGGCAACATGCCGATCGGAGGTGCTCAGCCGCCTAACGCCGTTATCGGCGGCATCATGGCAGCCATTCTCGCTATCGCCACGGGCCTCGAGCCCAACGCGGCAGTCGGCCTTGCCATTCCGTTCGCTCTGCTTGGTCAGCTCGGCGTTACCCTGGTCTTCACGCTTATGTCGCCGCTCATGTCCTCTGCGGACAACATGGCTCACAACGCTGACACCAAGGGTATCGAGCGTCTGAACTACTTCGCCATGGCTCTGCTCGGCCTGATCTTCGCTGTCGTCGTCACCCTGTTCTTCATCGCTGGCGCTACCATCGGTCAGACCATCGCTTCCGCCATCCCGACCTGGCTGCAGACCGGTCTCTCCGCTGCAGGCGGCATGATGCGCTTCGTCGGCTTCGCCGTCCTGCTCAAGGTTATGATGAACCGCGATATGTGGGGCTTCTTCCTCATGGGCTTTGGCCTCGCGCTCATCACCGTTGCCAACGATTCTCTGGCAACCCCTGCCCTGCTCATCCTCGCTCTCATCGGCTTCGGCATCGCTTTCTGGGACTTCCAGCAGCAGACCGAGCTGAAGGGTGCAGCTGTTTCTGACGGAGGTGACTTCGAAGATGGCATCTAATGAGTATGTGATCCCGGAGCACTACGAGGATCTCACTCCTGCTCCGCAGCTCGACCAGAAGACCCTCAACAAGATGGCTTGGCGCTCCTGCTTCCTGCAGGCCTCGTTCAACTACGAGCGTATGCAGGCCGCCGGCTGGCTCTACTCCATCATCCCCGGTCTGGAGAAGATCCACACCAACAAGAACGACCTCGCGGCTTCCATGAGCCACAACCTGGAGTTCTTCAACACTCACCCGTTCCTCGTCACCTTTGTTATGGGCATCGTGCTTTCGCTCGAGCAGAATAAGGTTGACATCCCCACGATCCGCGCCGTCCGCGTCGCCGCAATGGGCCCGCTCGGTGGTATCGGTGACGCCCTGTTCTGGCTGACGCTCGTGCCTATCACGGCCGGCATCACCTCCAACATGGCCATCAACGGCAACGCCGCTGCACCGATCATCTTCCTGGTGATCTTCAACGTCGTCCAGTTCGCTCTGCGCTTCTGGCTCATGAACTGGTCCTACAAGCTTGGCACCAGCGCTATTGACGCTCTGACCGCCAACATGCAGGCCTTCACGCGTGCCGCTTCCATCATGGGCGTCTTCGTCGTCGGTTGCCTGGTCGTCACCATGGGTGGCACCCAGATCAACCTCCAGATCCCCAACGGCACCACCCGTGGCCTCTCCGCTACTACCGTGATCGTCTCCGAGAAGGAGGCCGAGAACTTCACCGGTATGGAGGGCATCGATACCGAGACCGCTGAGGCCGGTACCATCGCCATGACCGATGAGGACGGCAACGCCCTCACCGCCTCCGATGCCGACGGCAACGCTGTCGAGTGCGGCGTCACCGATCTGGGCAACGGCATGGAGTCCGTGACCTACGGCACCGTTACCGAGGATCCGGTCAACTTCTCTGTTGCCGACACCCTCAACACCATCGTCCCGAAGCTCGTCCCGCTTATGCTTACGCTGCTGCTTTACTACATGTTCGCTAAGCACAGCTGGACCCCGACCAAGGGCATTCTGCTGCTCTTCGTCCTCGGCATCCTGGGCGCTGGCCCGCTTGGTCTCTGGCCGAGCATCTGGTAAGGCTCTAGCTTGAGGGGTGTGTCCCTACGCGGCTCACACCCCGACCCCTTAAGCCATGTGTATGTTAAAAGCCGCGTGCTCGAAAGAGCGCGCGGCTTTTGTTTTCTTGTTGATTCGGGTGTGGCAGACAGATAATGCTAAACACCCAAGGTAGTAGCCGAGTTTGAGAAAATGGGAGGATAGGATGGCGATCGGAGCGCGTAAGCAACCGCTGTACGATCAGCTGGTCGATATTCTGACCGAAAAGATCGACCATGAATATCGCGCCGGTGACATGATTCCTTCCGAGCGCGAACTATCGGAGCGCTATGGTCTCTCGCGCACTACGGTACGCCTGGCTCTGCAGGAACTGGAGCGTTTAGGATTGGTGGTTCGGCAGCACGGTCGCGGTACCTTTGTGACCGACCGTTCGGCAAAGGCAACCAATCTTATGCAGTCCTACAGCTTTACCGAGCAGATGCGCGCGATGGGTCGCGCCCCCGAGACCACGATTCTCGAGTTTTGCGAGATGGAGGCCGATAAGAATCTGGCCGAGCATATGGGATTGCGTATCGGCGATCGCATTTTTAAGCTCAAGCGACTTCGTTCTGCCGACAACATGCCCATGATGGTCGAACGCAGCTATCTACCGGTTCGTCAATTTCTGTCCCTAAAGCGACCGCTGCTGGAGCGTAAGCCGCTTTACGATGTGATTGAGCAAGACTTTCAGCAAAAGATTCGCGTGGCCGAAGAGGAGTTCTATGCGAGCATAGCCCGTCCCACCGACGCTCACCTTTTGGGAATTGTCGAGGGCTCGCCTGTGCTCGATTTGGTCAGGACTACGTATAACGAGTCAAACGAGGTTGTGGAGTATACACTCTCGGTTGCTCGTGCCGATCAGTTTAAATACAAGGTTTACCACCAGCGTAGCGACTAGTGTTCGCATCGTATCCATATGATGATTCTTTGCATTTAACTGGTTACTACCAGATAACCAACTGAAGTGTATAATTGCACGTCAGAGGATTACTTCTAGAGAGAGGTATTAGAAATGTTCGAGAAGAGTGTCGAGGAGCTCACCGAGCTCGGCGCCCAGATCACCACGGCCGAGATTGCTCAGCAGCCCGAGCTTTGGCGTGATACGCTCAACATCTATCGCGAGAACAAGGAGGCCATCGAGGCCTTCCTGGCCGAGGCTCGCGCTATGGGCGAGGGCCGTCTGTCCGTTGTCTTTACCGGTGCCGGTACGTCCGACTACGTTGGCGATACCTGTGCCCCGTACCTGCGTCACGCTGGCAACACTGATCTCTACGACTTTAAGCCCATCGCCACGACCGACATCGTGAGCGCTCCGCGCGACTTCCTGCGCGCCGAGGATCCCACGCTCGTGGTTTCCTTTGCCCGCTCTGGCAACAGCCCCGAGAGCCTTGCCGCCGTTGCCGTTGCCAAGGAGCTCGTCCACAACGTCAAGTTCCTCAACATCACCTGCGCTCCCGAGGGCAAGCTCGCCGTCGAGTCTGCCGATGATCCCAACGCGCTGACGCTGCTCATTCCGCGCGCCAACGACAAGGGCTTCGCCATGACCGGTTCTTATTCCTGCATGACCCTGCTCTCCACCCTTATTTTCGACACTGCCTCTGACGAGCAGAAGGCCGAGTGGGTCGAGACCATCGCCAAGATGGGCGAGGAGGTTATTGCTCGTGAGCCTGAGATCGCCGATTACCTGGCTGGCGACTTCAACCGCGTGACCTACCTCGGCTCCGGTTCCTTTGGCGGCCTGGCCCAGGAGTCTCAGCTCAAGATCCTCGAGCTCGCCCACGGCCTCGTTGCTACCTCCTACGACACCTCCATGGGCTATCGCCACGGGCCGAAGTCCTTCGTCGACGACAAGACCCTCGTGTTCGTCTTCGTCAATAACGACGAGTACACCCGTCAGTACGACCTCGACATCCTCAACGAGATCGGCGGCGACGAGATCGCTATGAAGCCCATCGCCGTCCAGCAGGACGACAAGACCGTCTTTGGTGGCAAGAGCTTCACCTTCAAGGGTTACGACCTGCTTCCCGAGGGTTATCTGGCGCTTCCCTTCGTCATGGTTGCTCAGACGGTGAGCCTGCTCAATTCCGTGCGCGTCGGCAACACCCCCGATACCCCCAGCCCGACCGGCACCGTCAACCGCGTGGTCAAGGGCGTGACCATCCACCCGTTCAACGCCTAAGGAGCGCGTGATGAGCAAGTACGCCATCAAAGCCGCCAAGTTCCTCCTGCCCGGCGCCGTTATGGCGGGCGGATACCTGACCATCGACGGCAACAAGTTCGGCATGTGGTCGGCCGAGGCTCCCGAGGGGCTGCCTGTGGTCGACGAGTCGGGC
>OGOV01003455.1_pt1 | contig 10499 bp, 10 predicted proteins | sample 1552711 | NCBI WGS metagenome assembly OGOV01 (sample SAMEA2580216, study PRJEB22360) | human gut metagenome | biome: human gut; feature: human-associated habitat; material: faeces | place: Denmark | collected 2008/2010 | reverse complement strand
GGCGTGAGTGCCCAGCAGAAGCTGCTCATCGAGCCCATTGCCGCCAAAGTCAGGGCCTCCGTTATGCCCGCCTTTGCCGAGGGGCTGGAGATCCGCGCCGCCCAGCTGCACAATGATGCCGGTATGGTAGGCGCAGTCTATTACTTCCGCCAGCAGCACGGCGAAGCCTGATCACCTGAACGATCAAAGGAGTGTATTGAGATGAAAACACATATTCTCTGCCTGGGCGATTCCAACACCCACGGTTATTGTGCCGACCCCAAGGATAACGCCGACGGCGGCATCCGCTTCAACGAGGACGAGCGCTGGACCTGCCGCCTGCAGACTGCTCTGGGCGACAAGTATCTGGTAACCGAAGAGGGCCTTTCTGGCCGCACCACCGTTTTTGCAGACCCCATCCACGAGTCCATGGATGCTCTGAGCGTGGCCTATCCCCTGCTCAAGAGCCATGAGGTCATCGACCTGCTCATCATCATGCTGGGCACCAACGATGTGAAGGAGCGCTTCAACGCAAACGCCGCCTGCATTGGCGCTGGCATGGAGCGCCTGATCCAGAAGTGCAAGACCGTGGATTGCTGGGGCGGCAAGGAACCCAACATTCTTGTAGTTGCTCCTCCGCGCATCAAGGAGGGCTTCCACGATGAGGTCATGGGCGACGGCTGTGTGGAGAAGTCCAAGGGCGTTGCCGGCTGGTACAAGATCATTGCAGAGCGCAACAACGTCCATTTCCTGGATGCTGAAGGCTGCGAGTTCAACCAGATCGACTTCATGCACCTGACCCGTAAGGGCCATGCACAGCTGGCCGAGAAGCTGGCCGAGCTGGTGCCGACGCTGATTTAATTTATCAAAATTTCACCATCATAAAACAAGCCCGACTTCCTTACTGCTGGGAGGCCGGGCTTTTACTATTTTATAAAGGAGAATTATTATGAAGATTGAAATTGAAGCAGAAGAACTTATTGCCATTCTCGATTACATTAAGGGACAGCGAGGACTTATTGGAAACGCTGATGATTTGGCGAAAGCAATCAAAGAAAAATTACCTGAAAAAATAAAGAGATTAACAGAGACAAGGGACCAATGCGTAAAATCAGTACCAATCAGCTCGAATTCTTTAACGGATTGGAAATCATAACCATTTCGGTGTAGTTTCCCATTCTACTCCTGATTTTCTAATAACCAGAACATCGCATTTCTCGCTAATACTTTGCAAATGTTTTGAATATTTTTGAAAACCCGCTACTGTTCGATTTAGAAATTTCAAATATTCTACCATCTCTTGAATCGGATAATATGCTGCATCAACAGGAAATAATTCAAATATCTCTTGTAATTCTGTATCATCGCCTCTATAAATGAGCCCATAGCCGAGTGCGTCGGTAGCTGCTACAGGGGGTTCTGATTTGAGTGAAATAGAGAGAACCTTTTGTTCTCCATTATCAAACCCAGCCCCAATCAAAATAATATATGCGTCATCAAATACATTATCTGCAAGAGTATTTCTGATTGTGATCAATTCATCTCCTATCAACATACCCGAAGGCATTTCATCAATAACTTCTTTGATTAAGCATGAAGATGATTTCATATTTTTCAAAACACCTGAGCCAACTGTGGCTATTGCATGTCCTGATTTTGTTACAAAAAGTTTTCTTTCGTTATCAGTGAGTAATAGCGAGCTATTCCCGCCGACTGGGTCTCTTGTCACTCGCCTATCTGCAGATATGACTATTCCATTGCAATTAGATATCGCCATTACTAAAGACATTGTTATGCATGCTCCCCTTTTGCTACTGCTATGCAGTTAGTTATCGTCGTCATCTAATCCATATTGAGGCAGATAACAATCCTGTTCCAGTTCGCTAAAATCAAGATCGTAACGTGCTTCCAAGGCATCTAAGATTTTCTCGATTGCCTGTCCAATATAAAATTCGTTGTATCCAAATTCGTAGCATTTAGATCTTGCGTCTTCATAATTTGTCGTTACAGCAGAGTCTCGTCTTTCTTGATATTTATCTCCGCCATCTTTTTTCATTTGAACGGGATACCTAATCCATTTGTGATGTGGTCTGTAATATGTGTAATCTGATATTTTGCTTTCCAGCCAGCTAATAAGCCATGCGGTATTTTCATTTTCTGTCATTATACATCCTCCGCGAAGCGTTAAAAATTGCTGCCGCAGTTTTTGCAATGCCACTGTTTACCGATCTTCCCGCTGGCAGCGCCCACGAGAGACACAGACACGGCACGGCTTACGGTGCTGATCTTCTCGGTGTTTGTAGATTTGCAGTAGGGACAGACGACACGCTTGCCGCTGGCGAGGTCTTGCTGCTCTTGAATTTCATTTTGCCTTTTAGCGACGTCCTTAATAATTTTTTTGTCTTGTTGATTTGCACGTAAGTTCTTTTCGTATAATTCCGGATTGTTATACATTAAAAGGAATTCATCCGTAGCCCAATAGTAAGGCTCAATGTATCCGTTGCTTTTTTTACATCTTTCATATATTTCTTGATATTTTTCTTTTAGCTCTGGATTTTGGTTTAAAATACAATCAACCATGTAAGAATATAAGACAAGTCGATAAAATTCATCTTCATTTTTTACATTTTTATCATTTTTTAATTTTTGATATTCTTGATGTGTATTAAAAATCCGTTTGCCTTCTTTTGCTTCTTTTTTCCTTTCAAAAAATCCCTTCTTATTCCCCCATGAATAATTAACATCGATTTTCATTTCGCCAAATTTCATATTATCACCTATTGACATTTTTGTGTTATTTGACCATTAGCACAATTATACGATTCGACAGTCAACAAGTCAATGAAAGATTTAGGAAATGGATTTGACGGTACGCTTTCCAAAGCTCTTGAAACTTCAAAATTGGCATTCGGAAAACCCAAGTGGCTACAAGACTATATGCTTGCCGGTGATCTTATATCTTAATGAGTTAAGAACGTCAGCAATTATAAGCCTTTTTAAGATTTATTTCCCAGTTTGAATTGTAAATTGAAAACACCCGAAAAACCATGCTCAACAACATGAATTTTTCGGGTGTTTATTAAATCAGATGTAATCCGAAATATATGGGATCTTATGGAAGAGCACATCATCCAGCCGTTCCACAGCCTCTTCCCTGCCCTCGATGCGCTCCAGCTCATACAGACGCTCTGCGGTCTTGTAGCCCAGCAACAGGGTGGTAAAGGTGCCGATGCCCATTTTCAGGTGATACTCGGCGGGTTCACGGGTCATGGTGCAGTGCCCATCCGCAAAGCGAACGTTGAACGTCCGGTCGTTCCATGGCAGAAGCGAGTCCTCGATCTCCAGCTCGATACACAGGGTGCCGCCATCCGGGTCACAGGGGTAATCGGCGAGGAAATCCTCCACGTCGATGATGCGTCCCATGGCATAGGGGCGGATGCTCTCCTTGATGTCGCCATCGTCCATCTCAAAGGCGATGGGTTCGCTGAAATAGGTGCTGCCGTGCACCTCATCGATCATGGAATCATGGGCATGGATATACTCCCACAGGCCTTTCTGGGCCTCGCGGTTGAGGTAGACCATCTCCTTGATGTGCATGATGTCGTTTTTGATGAGGTAGACCATGTAGCCGCAGGGCTTATCCTTGACGTTGTAGTAGACCGCAACATTGGTATCGTCCTCGTCCCAGCGCCAGTATTCCTCCCAGGCCAGACTGTTGCGGAACAGACAGCCATGGGTGATGGACGCAAAGTGGGAGTGCAGCTCATGGAACTCGGTGTTATCCCAGCTGACACGCCGGACATAGCCGGGGGCCTTGACCTTGGTGGGAATCTGCCGGTCCTTGATGTTGAACGAGATCTTGTTGGAAACGATCTCCCAGCCCAGGTGATGGTACAGCGGAATGCTGTACGGGTAGAGCAGGGCGAAGGATTTGCCCTCCTCGTGCATCTGGGTCAGGCCCTTGATCATCAGGTGCTTCATAATGCCCTGCCCGGTGTACTCCGGGTAGGTGCAGACACTGGTGACAAAGCCCACATGGTAGACCGTATCGTAGATGTTCATTTTCAGCGGATAGACGGCAAACTGGGACACCAGCGTGTTTCCATCAAAGCAGCCCAGCACATCGGCACGTTCCAGCACCGGGAACTTGGACTGCTTGATTTCATCGTCCTTCCAGCCTGTGGCAGTCAGCTCTTCTTCCGTGACCTGAAAGGTGTAGCGGAGCAGTGCATTGTACTGATCCAGATCCTTCGCTTCCAGATAACGGGTCAGATAATGGTCTGCGGCGTTCATACGAACACCCCCGTTCTTACGGGGTCAGACGGTTGGGGCCGCGGAACAGGAACTCCGCGTCCTTGATGCTCTCGCCCACCAGCAGCATGGTCAGGCGGTCGATGCCCAGACCGAAGCCGCCGTGCGGGGGGCAGCCATACTGGAAGAACTCCAGATAGAACTTGACATCCTCAGCCAGACCCTTCTCCTCGGCCTGCTTCTTCAGCACCTCATAGCGGTGCTCGCGCTGGGCACCGGTGGTGATCTCCACACCGCGCCAGATCAGGTCGTAGCCCTGAGGCACGCCGTTCTCGTCGCGCATGTGGTAAAAAGCGCGCTTCTCAGCATCGTAATCCGTGACGAAGAGGAACTCGTGGTTATAGTGCTTCTTCACCCAGTCGTAGCTCAGGCGCTCGGCCTCAGTGGTCAGGTCGCCCTTCTCGGAATCGTCCACCACATAACCGAAGTCCTCTTCCAGACCCTTGTACAGGTCAGCCAGCTTGACCACGGGGAACGGGGTCTCGGGCACGATGACTTCCTTGCCGAACAGTTCCTGGATCTGATCGCCGTATGCGTCCTTCACAGCCTGCAGGCCAGCCTTGAGCAGCTGCTCCTCCATGGCCATGACATCCTTGTAAGAGGTGATGTAGCTGAACTCCAGATCGAAGCCGGAGAACTCCGTGGCATGCTTGTTGGTATAGCTCTTCTCGGCGCGGAACACAGGGCCGGTCTCGAAGATGCGCTCAAAGCCTGCAGCCATTGCCATCTGCTTGTAGAACTGGGGGCTCTGTGCCAGATAGGCATTGCGGTCGAAGTAATCCACCTTGAACACCTCAGAGCCGCTCTCGCTGGCAGCAGCGATCAGCTTGGGGGTGTGGATCTCGATGAAGTTCTGGTCCAGCAGGAACTTGCGCATGGCGTTGACCATGCAGCTCTGGGCCTTGAACATCAGCTGGTTCTCGTCGGTGCGCAGATCGACCCAGCGGTAATCAATGCGCTGGTCGATGCTGGAACGCTCCACCGCCTTTTTCTTCTTGGTGGCGGCAATGGCCTTACGGGCAATGGGCAGTGCATCCGCAATGCTCTCCACCTCGATGGCCTCGGGGATCATCTCGATGCCGCCCATCTTGACGTAGTCGTTCTCGACCACCTTACCGGTGACAGTGATGACAGAATCAGGGGTCAGCTGATCGATGGTGTCCACCAGATCAGGATGATCCTCTTTTTCAACCGTGATCTGCAGCTTGCCGGTAATATCCTTCAGTACGATAAAGGCCATATACTTGCTGTTGCGCAGGTTTTCAATAAAGCCCTGTACCTTGACCGTATTGCCAATTTCCTTTTGTACCTCGTTGATGTAGGTGCGATTCATGGAAATCCTCCTTTGATGTCTTATACCGTTTTATTATACGCTTTTCAGGGGATAAATCAAGTATTCTGCCCGGGCCAGTCTTACTTCTTGTGGTTTTCCTCTTCGTGCAAAGTGCCGGTGCCGCCCTCGACCACACCGTCGTGGTCGAGCACCGCCCTGATGGTGCCAAAGAAGCACTTTACGTCCATGCCAAAGCTCAGGTGCTCCACATAGTAGCCGTCCAGCCGGGCCTTGTCCACGATCTCCAGCTCATCCCGCCCATGGATCTGGGCCCAGCCGGTCAGGCCGGGGCGGACATCGTTGGCACCGTACTTGTCCCGCTCGGCCAGCAGGTCATACTGGTTCCACAGCGCCGGGCGCGGGCCGATGACTGCCATATCGCCCACAAAGATGTTCCAGAGCTGGGGCAGCTCGTCCAGACTGGTCTTGCGCAGGAAGTGCCCCACCCGGGTGATATACTGATCCGGGTCCTTGAGCATGTGGGTGGGCATATCGTGGGGGGTGTCGATGCGCATGGTGCGGAACTTGAGGATATTGAAATGCTGTTTGTGGATGCCCACCCGCTTCTGCCTGAAAAAGATCGGTCCCGGGGAATCGATCTTGATGGCAAGGCAGAGGATGAGCAGCAGCGGCGAGAGCACGATCATGCCGCAGAGGGACAGAATGACCGCCAGCAGCCGCTTGATGCCGTTTCGATACATGGAAGATCCTCCCTTTTCAGAGTACCTTTTATTATAGCAAGCCCTTCGACAGTTTGCAATCCATTCCGTGCAGTTTCACGCCTGAGGGGCTCCGGCAGGCGCAACAGAAGTATTGGCTGTTGCGCAGACCACAAAGCGCCTGTTTTGTTGCATTATTTATCCTGTTTTCTCTCTTGTTCCGGAACGATTTCTGCCGTATCATTACAGTAACAACTCTATCTGAAACAGGAGGTTTTTTCTGTGATCCAGCGTTTTTCTTTCGGGCATCCCTTCCCCACCCAGAGCGTTGTGCTGTCTCTTCCCGCGGAAAGCAGCCCCGTCCCCTTTCTGACTCCAGATGGCACCGGCTGGCGGTTCACCCTCAGTGAGCAGTCTGCGGTCTACGGTCTGGGCGAAATGCCCCGCGGCATCAACAAGCGCGGCTGGCACTACATCACCAACAACACCGACGAATCCCGCCACAGCGAGGACAAGCTTTCCTTCTATGGTGCGCACAATTTCCTGCTGGTGCGGGACGGCAGCACCTGCTTTGGCCTGTTCGTAGATTTCCCGGGCAAGGTGTATTACGACATCGGCTATACCCGCCACGATCTATTCTCTTTCCACACCGAGACTCCCGACTATGATCTGTATCTCCTCTCCGGCGGGAACGAGAATGCGATCTGCAAGGAGTTCCGCACCCTCATCGGCCGCAGCTACATCCCACCCAAGTGGGCATTCGGTCTGGCACAGAGCCGCTGGGGCTACAAGACCGAGGAGGACGTGCGGGAGGTTGCACGCCAGTACAAGGAGCACGACCTGCCGCTGGATATGATCTGTATGGACATCGAGTATATGCAGGACTATGCCGATTTCACCGTAAACAAGGAACGGTTTCCTGACCTTACAAAGCTCTCCGCCGACCTGAAAGCGCAGGGCATCCGTCTGGTGCCCATCATCGATGCCGGCGTGCGCGTCGACCCCAACGACTCCACTTGCACTGAGGGGCTGGAAAAGGGATACTTCTGCAAAAAGGCCGACGGAACTCCCTTTGTGGCGGCAGTCTGGCCCGGCAAGGCCTACTTTGCCGACTTCCTGCGCCCTGAGGTGCGGGAGTGGTTCGGTCACAAATACAAGGCCCTGACCGACTGCGGCATCGAGGGCTTTTGGAACGATATGAATGAGCCCTCCCTCTTCTACTCACCCGAGCGGCTGCGCGCTTTTCTGAACGACATGGCCGCCCTGCGGGAGAAGGACAACATTGAGCAGGAGGAGTTCTTCCCGCGCGTGGTAGGCGGTGCCATGGGACTGATGAACAGCCCGGCAGACTACGCCAGCTTCTACCACGAGGTGGACGGCCAGAAGGTGCGCCACGATCAGGTCCACAACCTCTACGGCGGCAGCATGACCCGCGCCGCTGGCGAAGCCTTTGCCGACCTGCGCCCGGGCCAGCGCACCCTGCTTTACAGCCGCTCCAGCTTCATTGGCAGCCACCGCTACGGCGGCATCTGGCTGGGCGACAACAATTCCAGCTGGGCCCAGCTGCTGGCCAACATCCAGATGATGCCCAGTGTCCAGATGTGCGGTTTCCTGTACAGCGGTGCCGACCTCTGCGGCTTCTCCTCCGATACCACGCCGGATCTTGCCCTGCGCTGGCTTGAGTTCGGTCTGCTCACCCCGCTGATGCGCAACCACTCCGCAGTTGGCACCCGGATGCAGGAATACTACTGCTTCCCCGAGGTGCTGCCCGCTGTGCGCAATATGATCCGTCTGCGCTACGCCCTGCTGCCCTACCTGTACAGTGAATTTATGAAGGCCGCGCTGGAAAACACCAGCTACTTCCGGCCGTTGGCCTTCGACTACCCGGATGACCCCGATGCCCGGGAGGTGGAAGATCAGCTTTTGCTGGGCGAGGGCCTGATGGCCGCTCCCGTCTATATCCAGAACGCCCACGGGCGGCATGTCTACCTGCCTGAACCCATGAAGCTCCTGCGCCTGCGGGCTGTGGACGACTACGACGAAGAGATCCTGCCCGCCGGGCACCACTATATCCGCTGTGCGCTGGACGAAGTGCTGTTGTTCCTCCGTCCGGGTCACATCGTTCCCGTGGCACAGCCCGCCAACAACACCTCTGAGCTGGATGATGCCAGCCTGACCCTGTGGAGCTTCCTGCCCGACGGCGAATCTGCTGAGTACCGGATGTACCGGGATGATGGCGTGACAACGGAATATGAGAAGAAAGAGCACTGGAAAACGCTGCAGATCCATCATTCCTGATCGAAGTGTCCCGGAAAGGCAGGATCTCTCCTGCGCGGCATCTTGTATTTTACAGAAAACTGTATTATAATATAGGTGTTCTTTACAAATTGCGTTGTGCCGCAAAACGGCACGGCGCATTTTTTACGCTTCAATTTTGGTGCAAGAGTATGAGAGAAGTTTCAAAGGAGGCGGAGCTTTCATGGCACAAATGTCCCAGGCCGGTGATCTGACCAGCGGCCCGATGCTGAAAAAGATCATCCTGTTTTCCCTACCGCTGGCGGCATCCAGCTTTTTGCAGCTGCTGTTCAATGCTGCCGATGTGGTCGTGGTGGGCCGGTTCGCCGGCAGCGCCGCGCTGGCAGCAGTTGGTTCCAACGGTGCGCTCATCAACCTGCTGGTCAACCTGTTTGTCGGCCTTGCGCTGGGTGCAAACGTTGTGGCTGCCCGCTGCTATGGCGCAAAGGATGACCAGGGCGTGCACGAAGCGGTGCAGACCGCTGTTACCCTGAGCCTTGTGGGCGGCGTACTGATGGCTTTTGTGGGCTTTTTTGCAGCCCACGGCCTGCTGGAACTGATGTCCAGCCCTGAGGATGTCATTGACCTTGCCACCCTTTATCTGAAGATCTACTTCATCGGAATGCCGATGACCATGCTGTACAACTTCAACGCCTCCCTGCTGCGTGCCGTGGGCGACACCCGCCGCCCGCTGGTCTGTCTGGCGGTGGCAGGTGCCATCAATGTGGTGCTGAACCTGCTGTTCGTCATCGTGTTCCAGATGAGTGTGGCGGGTGTTGCGCTGGCCACCATCCTCAGCCAGACGGTATCCGCCATTATGGTCACGGTGCTGCTGGTCAGGGAAGAGGGTGCCATGCACCTTGACCTGCGGCATCTGGGCTTCCACAAGAAAGCCCTGCTGCAGATCATCCAGATCGGCCTGCCCGCCGGTCTGCAGAGCACCGTGTTCAGCCTGTCCAACGTGGTGATCCAGTCGGCCATCAATTCCTTTGGCTCCACGGTCGTGGCCGGAAACTCTGCCGCATCCAACCTCGAGGGCTTCATCTACACCGGCATGAATGCCTTTGCGCAGGCGGCCGTGACCTTTACCAGCCAGAACGTGGGTGCCCGCCGGTACGACAACCTCGACCGCGTCATGCGCAACTGTCTGCTCTGCGTCACTGTGGCGGGCCTGTTCCTGGGCTGCGGCGCTTACTTTGGCGGCGAGGTCCTGCTGCACTTCTACTCCACGGATGAAGCCGTGGTGGCCGCCGGCCTGTCCCGGATGCAGATCATCTGCACTGCCTACTTCCTGTGCGGCATAATGGACACTCTGGCCAGCTGCCTGCGCGGCCGGGGCTACTCCGTCCTGCCGATGGTGGTCAGCCTCGTGGGCAGCTGCCTGCTCCGCCTCGTCTGGATCGCCACCATCTTCCGGCTGTTCCACACCACCACGATGCTTTACCTCAGCTACCCCGTCAGCTGGATCCTCACTACACTGGTACATCTGGCCTGCCTGCTGGTGGTACGGCATAAGATGAACGAGAACCTTAAAGCTGCTGCACAGCGGTAAGCAGGCTCTTTGTCAGAGCGATACGATCGCAGTGCAAGAGCTGTTTGGCAGCGTCCTTGCCCTCTCAGGCGCTCCGCGCCAGCTCTCCCAGAGGGAGAGCCTTTGGCAGGCCAGTCAACTCTGAGCTGGCCGCCGGAAGCCTGATATAACGCAAAAAATAGTGCCCTGCTACAGAGGGCAGCAGCTGCGGAACCATGTTCCTTGTCAAGCTGCTGCTAGCCTTGGTAGCAGGGCACTACTGTTTGCGATACAAATTAAGCTTTACTCGTCCAGCATGGGCTTGACCGACACGCCAGTGCCTCTCCCTTCGGGAGCAACGGCGACGACCGCCGCCAGCGGCGGAAACAGGGAGGAGTTGTTGGGGCAGCGG
>OGOV01003454.1_pt1 | contig 10505 bp, 8 predicted proteins | sample 1552711 | NCBI WGS metagenome assembly OGOV01 (sample SAMEA2580216, study PRJEB22360) | human gut metagenome | biome: human gut; feature: human-associated habitat; material: faeces | place: Denmark | collected 2008/2010 | reverse complement strand
AGTCCGTACCTGTGGCTTTCGCTTCGCACGCCACTTGTCCGTCCTGCCTTATGTGTGTAAGTTCCCCAATCGTACCCAAGAAATCATATCCTTTGGGTACAAGGGGAGTGTAAAATTCCGATATGACGCTTGTTCCCACATCACAGTATCCACGCCCTTTGATTCTCTTCTGGAAGAACTGTTTTTTTACATCACTTCCAAAGAGCATACCGTAGCCGAGTTCACTCATGCGACCAAGCCCCACACGGAAGTTAAAGTTATCTCTGATACCGTCCCCGAAATACTTTGCGTCTGGACGCTGGCAAGCCACAATCAGAAAGTATCCAGCCTGTCTGCCGAGCATGACGATTTTCTTTAGCTGGCTTAACAGGGCGGTGCTTTCTTTTGTCGTGAGCATTTCTAGGAAAGCCACGTATTCATCAAAGATAAGGAACTGTGGAGCAAGCCCCAGATAGGCATAGTTTTCCCCTGTACGGTAGTTCGGGTGCAGTTTCATTTCTTCCGAGCGTGTGACCATGCCCTCATAAAAGGCATTGACGCAGTCAATCATATCGTCTTTCGTGTGGTAGACATTTTCCATGACCATTCCCAAGTCTGCAAGGTCAGCGTTCTTCGGGTCAAGAATGTATAAATCCGCATTGGTTCTAAGCAAGGCTTCAATGATGGTCAGCAGAAAATAGGTTTTTCCACCACCTGTACCACCGCAGATAAGGGCATGGGGAAGTGAATCATATTCCCACACCAGATTTTTCATTAACCGCAGACCGCCGTTTTCGGCAATCACTTCATCAATCGAAATACGGTTCGCTATCATATCATAGAGCAGGGTGTATTCGATGTATCCGTCATGCAGTGTCTTGTCGGTCAGCTCACAGTACAGCCCCGATTCCAGTTTATCCTCTAAGGACAGGAGCTGTTCTTGATATTTTCCCATTGTGATTTCACACAGGATATGGAGCAAGCCATTGTCCATCTGGTAGTAGATTTTCGGAAACCACACGATTTTTTCTCTTGATCTGCTTTGCAGGTCAGTGAAAAAACCGCTGTCTTTGGTGTTTTCTGCTTCATACCATTTATTTTCCAGCACCATACGAGCCAACTTTTGTCTGTGTAACAACCGCTTGATACGGTCATATCCGTAACGGTAGTAGAGAAAAGCGACCAATGCACAAACACCAGTCGCTATCAGAACCGTAATGGAATTGTAGGCAGTCCAAGTAATTCCGGCATGGAGCAGGTTAAAATCTTTCCAGTCTATAACAAGGAGCTGTCGCAGATTCAGTAGCAGGAACACCGCAACGAACAGGAGCAACAGCCAACCGATACAGAAGTGATAGACCAGCGATTTGTCACTGGCACGAATCCTGTTACCTTTCTTTTTCCACGTCATACGCTAACACCTCTTATTTCTTCGGCGGTTGCTGTGGAGCATTGTTCTGTGGATTTCCGGCATGAGTGCCTTTGTTCTTCAAAACAATATCGTCTGCCTTTACATACCAGTCCACATCTGCACCACGGTAATTTGCATTGGCTACCGTATCTGCAACAGGATTGATAAGTTCCACTTCGGCGTTGTAGTCATAGTCCTTTAACGGAACAGTCGCCGGAACGGATACCTGTATCATGCGTCCCTGTGTGTTGCATTTTAAATCGTAGGTGCGTTCCTTGATTTCTTCACTGACTGTTCCATCTTCATTCTGTACATGAACCTCACGGCGTAATGCGGAGAACTTCAACACTCCAAAAGTCTTTTCTTTATCAATGACGATTCCATTTGCTAATCTCATAATCTGAATACCCCCTTATTTACTTTCTGCTGGTAACATATCGTCTGCAAGCAGGATATAATTGACAAATCCACGTTCCCCGATTTTATAACCATCGGTAGTGATTCGTGGGTTGATAAGTTTTACTTTCTGCTCCGGCGAGAAATGTTTTTCGCCAGCTTTGGCAGGAAGCACAACGACAACATCATCGGCTCTCTGCACATCGGAATACAGGTTGTAGCTTCTGGTAATGACAGCCATACGCCCGTTGATTCTCTGCTGTTCCGTAGTATTTTCTCCGGCAAACTCCAAGTTTCCGAATGTCTTTTCCATATTTGGTACGACAAATCTTAATTCCATAAATAATTGACCTCTTTTCTTTCTATTTGTAAGTTCTTTCCTGCTGTACTTTGTGGGGAGCTACACTCCCCACGCCCCTAGTGGACTTCACGCTCCCGTAAATCAGAGCTTCACGGGAGCGTGAAGTTGCAAAAAGGGTGGCGACCTTGAACGCTCTACCAACCGCTACATTACCGCCTTATGATTTCTTTCTACGGCGTTTGAAGTAAAGCATACCGCCAAGCCCTACGCAGGAAAGACCGAGCATGGCAAGATAAGCATAGATATTGGTATTGTCGCCTGTTTTTGGGCTGTCACTTGTCTTAGTAACCGTAGATGGTGTATCCGGCGTGTCGGTATCCTTTGGTGTGTCTGGGACTTCCGGCACTTCCTTGATTGTCACAGTCTGTCCATCGTCTGTGATGTCCTTATGTTCTGTCACTTTCTTTGGTTCGTCTGGATTGGTCATATCGTATAATTCCTCAAATGTGACAAGGCTCTTGCCACCAAGAGAAGAACCATCAAAAGTAAATGCAATCTCAACCGTCATTTTTTCATTGTCAGCTGTAAACTCATAATCATTGGATACTTTCTTTCCATCAATCAGAAGTTCTGCATTTTCCTCTTTTAACATCTGCCAGCCGGAAAGTTTGTATTTTGTTCCAACTTCCAGACCATCTAATGTGACTTTATCCACAATCGTTACATCTTTTCCGGCTTCGATTTCTTTCTTGCCGTTCTTGTCCGTAGCGGTCGTATGGATTTTGATGATACGTTCTGTGATAAGAACAGTCTGTCCATCATCGTTGATGTCTTTATGTTCGGCAACCTTGACAGGCTCTTTCGGATTGCTTATATCGTACAATTCCTCAAAAGTAACAAGGTTCTGACCGCCAAGAGCTGAACCGTCAAAACTGTAAGTAATCTCAACCGTCATTTTTTCACTGTCAGCAGTGAAAGTATAATTACTGTCTACACGTTTCCCGTCAATCAGAAGTTCGGCGTTTTCTTCCTTTAACATCTGCCAGCCGGAAAGTTTATATTTTGTTCCAGCTTCCAAGCCATCAAGTGTGACTTTGTCCACGATCTTGATGTCTTTTCCGGCAACAATCATTTTTTCGCCTGTTTTCTTGTCGGTCGCTGTGGTATGGATTGTGATTTCTTTTTCGTATTCATCAGTAAGTGTCCCTAAATCTACGGTCACTTTATTTCTGGATACGACCACCTCAAAGGCTGGAATCAGCTTAAATCCGGCGTTGGAATCACACTTTAATTCCTCAATCACATAGGTATCATAGAGTAATGCACCTTTGCTGTCGTCTGGTTCAGATGTACCAAACCATACACCGTCCTCACTGGATTTTCCGGCATTGGTATTGACCTTGTGGGAAGCCCAGCTTGAAGCAGTGGAGAACTGACCGTTTTTGTCAGTGACTACAATATGGGATTCTCCCGTTGTCTTGCTTGTAATTCTGAATGGAACACCTGCAAGACGTTTGTGTGTACCTGCACCGATTTTTACACCCTCAATATCGCCACGCTTAATCTGGTTGTAGACAGAGTGGGATTTGTCGGTCAAGTCCACGATTTTTCCATCTTCTGTGATAGAAAAGTCGATTGCTTTTGCACCATCTGTCAAGTAGCCCTCTGGTGCTTTGCTTTCTTCTAATCTGTAATTTCCGTAAGGGAGTAAGTCAGCAGAAGTAGAAGCAATTCCGTCAATGCCTGTCTGAATCTTCTTTACCGTTTCATTCTTGCTGTATAATTTTCCCTCAACCAGTACAGGACTGTCATTTAAGGAAATGATATTAAATTCTGTGTACTGTAAGGTCGCACTTCCCTGTGCTTTGGTATCCTTTGTTTCAAGGTCACGTTTCTGGATTTTCACACCGCCACGGATAACCTTGTCGGATACGGAATACTGGTTGCTTCCAGAAAGTACGGCAAGTTCGCCATCTTCGGAAATCTGTGTAAGGTATGTTCCCTTAATCTGTTCGGAACTTCCGTCAGCCTGCATATATGCACCATCTAATAAGTAGCCGTTTGGTGCTTTTGTTTCTGTGACAGTGAGTGTACCAAGTGGCAGTACATTTTTACCGTCCTGTGTATAGAAGCTGTCGCCGGATACTTTGTAGCTGTCGGCAAGTCTGGATACATAATGGATAGTTCCGTCACTGTCTTTTTCTGCAACGGTTTTTGTTGTCCATGTACGGGTAGCCTTTGCAGGAAGATTGTCTGCATTGTAGTAACCGTCATAATAGCTCCATGTGAACTCTGCACCCTCTAAAGAAGCATTTCCCTGTGGAGTGGATTTTCCTGTTTCCATGTCGATTTTGAATAAATCAATCAAAGTTTCTGTGACCTTTGGAGTGTCAGCAACAGTTAATGTCGCTGTTTTTCCAACTTCCACATTTAAGGCATGGACAGTAGAATCCAGCTTGTAACCCTTTGGAGCAGAAAGCTCTTTGATGTAAACTGTTCCGGCTTTTACCTCAACTTCTTTGGTATCGCCGTTTCCATCGGCAGTAAGTGTGGCAAGCTGGCTGTTACAGCCCTTATCAGAATAGACACCAAATGTCGCACCCTCAAAGGAATAGTTGGCATTGCCATCTGTGACCGTTGGATTGGAAGAAGTCTTTTTGACCTTTGCATTTCCTACATTTAACTTCGCCCAGAACTGTCCGATGTCCTGTCCTTCGCCAGTATAAATGTAACCGCCACATTCATAGCGTCCCTTATTTGCTTTCACAAATGCTTTCGCACCAGCGTAAACTTCATTCTGTACTGCCTGTGAGATTTCATTATAGGAAGCTCTGACGTTATCGCACTGCCAGCCGAGCTGTTCACTCAACCTCTGCCAGACAACACACTGTTCCAGCAAATATCCCTGTTTGTAATTCAAGTTCGTATGAGAAGCGGTATATTGCTTGACGTACTCTAAGGAAAGAGCAACGTCCGCAATCTGATCGCTACTCATACGGGAGCTTGCGTCAGAACGTGTTTTATATCCATTCTTAAAACTGGTGTTGATATCCACGCAGTAGGCAGTTTCGCCCTCAACTTTCATGTGTCCCTCATTGAATGTAGATTTGATAGAACCATCATTCATAACGTGTTCAATGTAGCCGACACGTTCTGCTGATTCTGTCCAGTATTGATTGCCGGAAGCATGAACCGCCGTCACTGGTAATGCCGTGAGAATGGTTGCAAAAGCAAGCGTTCCTGTCAGCAATCGCTTTACTAGCTTATTCATATTTTCTCTTTCTCCTTTCGATTTTGGGTATGAAAAAAGCCGTCCATTTCTGAACGACTGGAAATAGAAAAGGAACGCCAAAAGTGTACGTTCCATAGTCTATAAAATATTTAATTTTTCTCTCTGGTGTGCTATCTGACGCCAATTTTGACCCCAAATTTCTGAAAAATGACGATTTTTGATGAACAGCTACAAATTTTCAAAATCCGTGAAACCCTTGTAACTAGGGCGTTACGGGACTATATGAAACTAGACAAAACCAACGTCACAATAACAAGAGGTGAGTGCTAATTTTTTGTGAAGAATTTGTGAACGCTACGAGCCATGCAAAATAGCAAAAATAACGCCCTGCAAGTTTACTTGCAAGGGCGTCTATTTTTGCTATTTTATAGGGCGACAGCGAGGGAATTTATTCCCTCGCTGTGCATGGCGTAACATTCTCTTTCGCACTCAATTTTCTTGATTTGACCACATTTTTACGACAAATTCTTGGAAAAATATATTCGTCTGATTTTCTTACCACATTTTACGACAACGGCTTATGGTTTATACCACAGCAGGTACAGTTTCCGGCAGATTCATTTTAGACATCTCATTTTCCACGTGAGACTTCTCTGCAATATGATTGTAGACATTCATTGTAATCTGTGCATCTGAATGTCCCATCACATATTGCATGACCTTTGGATTGACGTTGTTTTCACCCAATCTGGTACATCCCGTATGACGAAGGGTATGCGATGAAATAGGCGGCATCAGCTCCGGCTCTCGCTTCTCTTCTTCTGCCAGTTTGCTTTCTTTCTTATTATAGGCATTGACAATATTTTTCAGAAAGCTGTTCACTCCCGCCGGCATGATCGGACGTCCATGCTTTGTATTGAAGATGAATCCACTACGTCCACCGATCTCCACATTACTCTGTAAACCAAGCATCAGGTTCAGCTCTCTCTGTTTACGGAACGCATCATATACCATCTGTGTCATAGGAATGTCTCTGATTCCTGCATCCGTTTTGGTTTCTGAATCATGGAAACAATATCCTTCATCACCTTCATAATACACAAGCTGTCCACCTACATGGATCTCCCGGTTCTTCATATCCACATCTGACCAGGTTAAGCCGATGGTTTCACTCACTCTCAGGCAAGCCCCAAACATAACCTGCATCATTGGAAGATGAGGCTTATACACATTACTCTGTTCAACAAACTTCAGAAGTTTTTCCTGCTGTTCCAGTGTCAGTGCTTCCTTCTCTTTTACCGGAGCCCCATAATCTCCAAGTGTTCCTGTTACCGGATTCTTGCGGATAATCCCATCTTCCACTGCCAGTTCAAAACTGGGATTCAATAAGCCATAAAGACCTTTGATCGTACTGTGTGCCAGTCCTTCATCTGACAATGCGGAAAAGAACGTCCTTACGTGAGATGTCTTAAAATCCACAACACGAATGTTTCCCAAAGTATTTCGTATCCGGTAATCCCACATACGGATATAATTCTTTTTCGTTCTTTCCTTGATATTCTTTGTTGCCATGTATCGCTCAAACAACGTATTTACGGTCAGCTTCTTGACTGAGGCGTCTGTAATAAGCAGATCATCCATATCCTTATTGATCTTCTTTTCCATTTCTCGCAGACTCGCCAGATCAGCTGCATAAACCGAATTACGCTTTCCGGTAATTTCATCCTTGTAGCGATACTCATAACGTCCATCCGGGCGCTGGTATTCACCTGTTTTTAAATTTCTGCCTTTATTATCTTTTCTTGCCATATCAATCATTCCTTTCACTTCATTTTTCGTTATTCGGAATGATTTTTGTCCTGTCGGTATCAGTCATTTACTGTCTGATATCTGCTCACAGATTAACATAATATTTTATGATTTCCAAGGGTAAATTCCTGCAAAATGCTAATTTTTATTTGCCTATTTTACAGGAATTTTTCCCTTTTTTACTTTTCATTCCGAAGGAAAGCTGTTGTATTTTATCTTCTCATCTTTCATTACACTGCCATTGCATCAAGATATTTTTTTATCTTATCCACGTTATAAAGAACACGTCTTCCAACAATCACTCTTGCTTCTGCATAATCTGCAATTTTCTTTGCAGTTACTTCTCCGCAGGATAACATTGCCATTAATCCTTCAATATCTACCGTCAGACGGTTCTCAGCCTTATACTCTGTTGTTTTTCTCATGATGCACATACCTCCTTTCCTCCGTATTCTTCTGCATCACCTCCCAGACAGCGGTTATGCCCGTTGTCAGTACATCTACTTTTTGTTTGGACTTCTTACGATGATTTTCCATTCTGTTCGGCGTGTTGGCTTCCATTTGTATATGGCGGTGTCAACGTTACAATTGACCTCTATCAGAAATCTTTCTGAATACTGGCAGCTTCTTCTCAAGCATACCAGCCGTTGCCGGAGTATCTTCGGTTTCCACATACTACTCTCTGATACAGCGGTGGAATCCTGTGTTATCCTTTCATCCTCTAAGGGTACCTATACAGCTCATTCAATTTTCAAGGTGCGGAAAAGCTCTTGAATTCCTATTCAAAACCTTTTTCTACTAATCACACGTGGCAGGGGCAATAAGGTCATATTTTCCATAAAAAAATTTGATTTTTTCATCTCCGCCTTGCTTATTCACTTTTATGCGAATGTTGATTATGCTGTCATTATAGTTCGCTTTAATGTTAATGTCAAGTATTTTATTCGCTTAATTGCGAATGTTTCTGTTTACATTCTGGAATTTTGATAGTAAAATGGAATTATCAAATAGAAAGCAGGAAATCTGATATGACAATTGGTGATAAAATAAAAAAAATCCGGACATTCCGGAATATGACACAGGCAGAACTCGGTGCAGCTCTCGGTTGGGGCGACAAAGGTGCAAACCGTCTCGCTCAATACGAAACCAACTACCGGGTTCCCCGTAAAGATCTGGTTACTGAAATGGCTAAGATTTTGGATGTAAATCCACTGACACTGCATGAACCAACTACGATGAATGCTTCTGAACTGATGGAAATCCTGTTCTGGATTGACGAATTTAATCCTGGCATGATTAATCTCTTTCAATTAGAGACTTATCCAAGCGAAAAATCAAATTCCAGTGACGATACAGCTATCCGCTATCATAATTCCGACAGCTGGCCTGCTCATCCACCTGTTGGCATGTGGTTTAATTATGGGATTCTTAATGATTTTTTGAAAGAATGGACAATTAGAAAAGAAGAACTGAAATCCGGCGAGATTACCCAAGATGAATATTTTGAATGGAAAATTAACTGGCCTCAGACATGTGATGACTGCGGTAAACGGGAACCGTCAAAGCAGTGGAGAAATTTATATAAATAATTCAAAGACCGAAACTCTCCATCTTGCTTTGAATTTCGGTCTTCTTAAAACTCATTCATAACCGGTCAGTACTTTCACGGTTGCTATAAATGTTGCTCTTTCATATGATTTCTACAAACGTCTTATAGAAATCATATGTCTTTCCGTTTTCCTGAGCACAGAGCAAAAAGCGGCTGATGATTGCACCGGTACGGTGTGATTCCTGAATATGCGATAAGTGTTCGTGCAGGTTATTAGGAAACCCCTCTGTCACTTCTTCCCTCAGCAAAAAAGTTACATACCGATCTGCCTTTTTTTGCCAAAGAATACTGGATTTTGGAAATAAGGAACTCATTTCCGCTGGTATAGTAAGCCCACGTTGTTCCTGTGGAAGTGTTTGCGTATGCTGCACCCGTGAATAAAGATACGGATTTTCAATATACCGACGCAGCTTGTCCCTTTCAATCAAGTCAAAAGATACAATGCAACAGTTACCTCTGCTATCCTTTGTTAATAACGCTTTTACTTCCCACATATGTCAACAGGAAATAACTTCCATATACGAACACAATAAATATTGATGTTACAAGGATCGTGGATGCTACATTCATATCTCCAAACACCTTAATAACTTCACGGCTTGCCACCGTCAAGCCGACGACTGAATGAATCACAGCCAGTAAAAGTGGAAGCAGATAATAGCTGAGAATTTGTATAAACAGTGCACGATTCAGTTCCCGGTGTTCTACACCCAGTTTTTTTAGGAGCTTGTATCGTTCTACATTGTCAGTGGCTTCGGAGAGCTGCTGAATAGCAAGGATTGCTGCACAGGCTATCATAAATACAATACCAAGGTAAATTGCCTGAAATGCTATGATTGCCTTTGTAGTGACCGAGGATTCATATGCCTGCTGCTTTCCTACATAATAGGCAAAGGCACATTCTCTTTTGCTCTTTTCCTGATAATTATCCAGCAATGTATCAAATTCTTTTGCTGCGTCTTCACTCACGCACTGTACATTCCATATCATCGTATCGACATTCATATTTTTCATCCATGTATCTGCGACTACAAATATGATTTGGCCCATGTCACTATTTGACATGGTAAATTCTTCAGCTTCATTCACCGGAGAAAGTACATTTTCCTCAATAGTAAGATTGATACTTTTATCATGAAATTGTTCTGCAAGTCCACGAACATTTTCTTTATTATATAAAATTCTATAATTGTTTTCTAATAAATCAATGCTGTCCATGCCTTGTAGTTTACGCATGCCATTATAATCTGACAGGCTTACAAATGTCAGAGGACTATCTCCATATCCATAAGCAGACAATGTTTCTGGTATCTCAACATCGTAATCCTTATAATATGCCTTTCCCTCTGCCATGATCCCTTCCATACATCAACGCCGAGTACGAGGAAAAGCTGGAGGAAATCAAAACATCCCACACCTACGACGTGCTGGAGATGTCCGGCAGCCGGGCGGTTTGGAAAGAGGTGCTTGCGGTGTATGCCGTCAAGATCACCACCGACCCGGACGCTGCCCAGGAAGTGGCCACCATGGACGATTCCAAAAAGCAGCTCTTAAAGGATATTTTCTGGCAGATGAATGAAATCTCATCCAGCACCTCTACCCAGACGGAAACCATCATTGAAACCTCAGACGATGGGAACGGGAACATCGTAGAAACGGAAGTCACCGTCACCCGCACCTATCTGTATATCACCGTCAGCCACAAGACGGCGGAGGAAATGGCCGATCAGTTCAGCTTTCACGAAGATCAGCGGGAACAGATGGCGGA
>OGOV01003448.1_pt1 | contig 10519 bp, 9 predicted proteins | sample 1552711 | NCBI WGS metagenome assembly OGOV01 (sample SAMEA2580216, study PRJEB22360) | human gut metagenome | biome: human gut; feature: human-associated habitat; material: faeces | place: Denmark | collected 2008/2010 | reverse complement strand
CCCGGCCAATTTCCTGATCGACAAGGAGGGGACGATCGTGGCCAAGAACATCTACGGCAAGAGCCTCGAAGCGAAACTGGACGAGCTGACAAAATAGAATCATGTATTATTTCGCATCCGACATCCACCTGGGAGCCGGCGATGCCGCGACGGCACGGGCGGTCGAAAGACGCTTCGTGGCGTGGCTCGACGACGCGGCCCGGGATGCGGAGGCGATCTTTCTGGTCGGGGACATCTTCGATTTCTGGTTCGAATACCGCCGTGTGGTCCCCAAGGGCTTCGTGCGGACGCTGGGCAAGCTGGCCGAATTGACCGACCGGGGCGTGCGGGTGGTCTTCTTCACGGGCAACCACGACATGTGGGTCGGCGACTATCTGGCGCGCGAGTGCGGGCTGGAGATCCACACCTCGCCCGAGGTGATGACCCTCTCGGGCAAAAAGGTCTTCATCGCCCACGGCGACAACATGAAAATCGACGGGCAGCCGATGCTCAAGTTTCTGAACCGCATTTTCCGTTCGCGGACGTTGAGGTGGCTCTTTTCGTGGGGCGTGCATCCCGACTGGGCGTTGCGCTTCGGCCATTGGTGGAGCGGCAAGTCGCGCAAGGGGCACGGCGAGGAGGCGGCCCGCGGGGCGTCGCTGACCGAACCCTACACGGGGTCTTCCGAGCCGCACACCGAGCCGCTGGTCGAGTATGCCCGCGAGTATTCCCGGACGCATGCGGTCGATCTCTTCGTTTTCGGACACATGCACTTCCCGCGCGACTACCGCGAAGGGTCGCTGCACGTGGTGAATCTCGGCTGCTGGGCCGGGAATCCCTCCTACGCCGTGCTGGACGCGGCGGGGGAGCTGACGCTGAAAATGCCGGGCAAGACCTCGGTTTAGCGATAAAACGATTAAATGACGATTCAGTGAAACAATACCTCGATCTGTTGCGCCGGATCAAGACGGAAGGCGTCGTGCGGGGCGACCGCACGGGAACCGGGACCAAGGGGGTCTTCGGCCACCAGATGCGTTTCGACCTGTCGGAGGGCTTTCCGCTGCTGACGACCAAAAAGGTGTTCCTCAAGGGGGTTATCCACGAACTGCTGTGGTTTCTGCGGGGCGACACCAACATCAAATATCTGGTGGACAACGGCGTCCATATCTGGGACAACGACGCTTTCCGCTACTACAACGAACTCTGCGTGCGCCACGGCGTGCTGCCCGTCGACCGGGATACGTTCCTGCGTGCGGCACAGGACGGTGTCGAATCGCCCGTCGAAGGGTATCGGTTCGGCGACCTGAACCATGTGTACGGCTATCAGTGGCGCAGCTGGCCCAAGCCCGACGGCCGCTTCATCGACCAGATCGCGCAGGCAGTCGAACTGATACGGCACAATCCCGAGTCGCGGCGCATCATCGTCTCGGCCTGGAATGTCGCCGAGATCGGGGACATGGCATTGCCGCCTTGCCACGTGTTGTTCCAGTTCTACGTGGCCGGGGGAAGGCTCTCGTGCCAGTTGTACCAGCGCAGCGCCGACACGTTCCTGGGCGTGCCGTTCAATATCGCGTCGTATGCCCTACTGACGCTGATGACGGCGCAGGTATGCGGCCTCGAACCCGGCGAGTTCGTCCATACGCTCGGCGACGCGCACCTCTACCTGAACCACATGGAACAGGCCGACGAGCAGTTGTCGCGCGAACCGCGGCCGCTGCCCGTGATGCGGCTGAACCCCGATGTGAAATCGCTCTTCGATTTCCGCTACGGGGATTTCACGCTCGAAGGCTACGATCCCTGGCCGGCGATCAAGGCGCCGATGTCGTTCTGAGCGGTCGCAAGCCCCTGCCGGCTGTACCTGCATTGTTATACGCGGCTGCGATGCCGCCGGACGTTAAAATTTGAAATTTATGGTTAGCATCATCGTTGCCGTTGCCGAAAACGGCGTGATCGGGGATAAGAATACGTTGCTCTGGCATATTTCCGAAGACCTGAAACATTTCAAGGCCGTCACGACGGGGCACCCCGTGATCATGGGCCGCAAAACCTACGAATCGCTCGGGCGCCCGCTCCCGAACCGTACCAATGTGGTCATTACGCGCCAGCAGGTCGAAATCCCCGGCTGCAGGGTGGTTCATTCGCTCGGGGAGGCCGTCGCGCTGTTTCCCGGGGACGACGAGGTTTTCGTCATCGGCGGCGCGCAGATTTATGCGCAGGCCCTGCCCCTGGCCGACCGCTTCTACCTGACGCGCGTGTTCCGCGCTTACGAGGGCGACACGCATTTCCCCGAGTGGGACGAAGCGCAGTGGCGGCTCCTGTCGTCCGAATCCTTCGCATCGGGTGCGAACTACCCTTATCCTTTCGCGTTCGAGACCTACGAGCGCCGGCGAAATTAGGTATTTATACCACTGCACGGCTCGCCCGTATTCCCTACCTTTGCACTGCAAAGGTTTTTTTGTTGCATCCGGGACGGTTTCGTGCCCGGAGAAAGGTGAGATTATGGGAAAATATTTCGATATGCTGATGGAGGACGTACGGATGAAGGAGGGCCTTCACTCGTGCATGAACTGCGGTGTCTGCACGGGCGTATGCCCCGCGGCCGAGTTCTACAACTACGATCCCCGTCAGATCGTCAATATCGTGCAGACGCGCGACGACGATGCCATCGAGGAGTTGCTGAAAAGCGATACGATCTGGTATTGCGGCGAGTGCATGTCGTGCCGCCCGCGCTGTCCGCGCGGCAATACGCCGGGGTATGTGATTCAGGCGCTGCGCACACTGTCGCAGAAGCTGGGTTTCTTCGTCGAGAGCGAGAAGGGGCGCCAGCAGCTGGCCCTCAAGCGCATCATCGGCGAAAATATCCTCCGCACGGGCTACTGCATCGTACCGCGGTTGGTGAAGCCCGAGCTGCACCCCGAGCAGGGAACCGTGTGGCAGTGGATCTACGATAACGACAAGGAGGTCTACGGACAATTCACGCCCGTATACATGCGCCACGGCGCGGGGGCCCTGCGCCGTCTGGACGAGCAGTCGCTCGAGGAGATCAACAAAATCTTCGAAGTCAGCGGCGGCAAGGAGATGTTCGACTCCATCGAGGAGCATTCCGACCGCAAGGCCCGGGAACTGGGCTACGGGGAGGGCGCCGATCAGCAATACATGATGGATGTCTTCCTTCATAACAACAACGAACACTATTGATCATGATGAAGCGGGCAAGCTGGAAAGAATACCAGAAACAGATCGCCGAAGATAACTATTATTACGGCCGCAGCTGTATCCGGCAGAATTTTTTCCCGGGCAGCGAAAAATTGTTCATAGACATGCTGCACAACGATCTGGGCAAGGATCTGTTGGACGATCCCATGCATTCGTCGTGTACGGGTATCGGCTACCATTCGGATATCGTGCCGTTGGAAACCATCATGACGGTCGTGGCGCGGCAGTTCGCGCTGATGACCGAGGCGGGCTATGAGAATTTCGTGACCTCGTGCATCACTTCGTTCGGTGTCTATTCGGAGATACTGGCCACGTGGCACGAGTTCCCCGAGACCGAGGAAAAAGCCCGGGAAAACCTGTTTAAAGCCACGGGGCGCGAGTTCCGCAAGCCCGCGAGCCTGGCGCATACCTCGGATGTCGTTTTCCATTTCCGCGAGCAGATCGCCGCCCGGGCAAGGCATAAACTGGTAAACGTCCAGACCGGAGAGCCGCTGCGCGTGGTGGAGCATATCGGTTGTCACTACGCCAAGATATTCCCCAAGTCGGGCATCGGCGGTTCGGAATTCCCCTATGTGCTGGCCGGCATGGTCGAGTCGTGGGGCGGCGAATGCGTGGACTACCCCGAGCGGCGGCATTGCTGCGGGTTCGGGTTCCGCAACTACCTGGTGCAGGCCAACCGCGGTTATTCGATCGCCAATTCGCATAAGAAACTCGAAAGCATGGCGCCTTACAAACCCGATTTCATCGTGGCCAACTGCCCGGGGTGCGCGATGTTCCTCGACAAGTGGCAGTATGCGATCGCCGAAATGGAGGGTACGACCTACGGCGAGAACGGCCATGGCATTCCGGTGTTGACCTACGAGGAGATGGCCGGGCTGGTGCTGGGCTACGACCCGTGGGTGCTCGGAATGCAGATGCACCAGGTCGACGTCGAACCCTTGCTCGACAAGATGGGCGTCGAATACGACCCCGCGGCCAAATACCTCGGCCGCAACGGAAAATATATCGGTAAACCCGCGTCGGCTGTGGTCAATTGCTGCCCGACGGACACAATATATGACATCAGAGAATAATGAAGCGAGTTGCAGTCATAGGCGGCGGCGTAGCGGGCATGCAGACGGCCCTGCGCCTCGCAGAACAGGGCGTCGAGCCCGTAATCATCGAAAAGGAGGCCGAACTGGGCGGCAAGCTCCGGGGATGGCACGTGCTGTTCCCGTCGTTCACCCCGGCGTCGGAGATACTCACCGAACTGCGCCGCCGCATTGCCGAGCGCGGGATCGAGGTGATGACCCGTACCGAAGCCAGGGGGTTCAGCCGCGAAGGGGTTCAGCTCCCGGACGGGCGTATGCTGGCATGCGATTCGGTCGTGGTCTGCTCGGGCTTCACGCTTTTCGATGCCTCGATCAAGGAGGAATACGGCTACGGCATCTACGACAACGTCTTTACGACGGTCGACATCGAGCGGATGCTCAACGAAGGCCGCGTGGCCAGGGCCGACGGCTCGCGCCCCAGGCGCATCGCCTTCCTGCACTGCGTGGGCTCGCGCGACGAGAAGGTTTGCCAGCAGCATTGCTCGAAGGTATGCTGCATCACGGGGGTGAAGCAGGCCATGGAGATGCGGCAGATGTTTCCCGAGGCCGACGTGTTCAATTTTTACATGGATATCCGCATGTTCGGCCCCGGTTACGAGGAGATGTACCGCGAGGCACAGCAGAAATACAACATTCATTTCATCCGCGGGCGTATTTCGGAGGCGAGCCCGATGATCGACGGACGCGTACAGATCAAGGCCGAGGATACCCTCACGGGACGTCCGCTGCGCATGAGCGTCGACATGCTGATCCTGATCGTGGGCATGCGTGCCAACGACGACAACGCCGCTTTTGCCGAGGGGGCCGGGCTGAACCGTGCGCCGAGCGGCTTCATGGCGCCGCGCGACATGTTCCTCGGCAACGTGAAGAGCAATGTCGAGGGTATTTTCTATGCCGGGACGGTCACGGCGCCGAAGAATATCGGAGAGAGCCTGAACGAAGGGACGGCCGCCGCCGATGCTGCGGCCCGGTATGTAGGGGTTTAGCATATGGCAGCGATCAATTTCGGATATACCATCTCCAAGCCGCGGGCGATCGACATCGACCGCAACAACCTGCGCAAGAGCGACGAGATATTGCGCGAGATGCCCGAGTTGCAGGCCTGCATCGGCTGCGGCGCCTGCACGGCGGTCTGCACGGCGGGCAACCTTACGGAATTCAACTTCCGCAAGGTACATACGCTGGTGCGGCGCGGCGAATACCAGGGGGCTTACGAGGAGATGAACAAGTGCATGCTGTGCGGCAAATGTCGTCTGGTATGTCCGCGCGGGATCAATACGCGCGGTGTGGTGATGCTTATCAAACGTAAACTGGGGGACTTCTGACGATGACTTTTTTCGCACCATTCTGCATACCTTTCATGATCGGCGCCGCGGTGATGTTCATCGTGTTGCTGTGGAAGTGGGGCCTGTGGCTCTACCGTCTGCCGCTCGCCGACAAGAAACGGATTCTGTTCGGGCTGCCTACACGCCGTACCTTCTCGGCGATCGGGGAGGTCGTCGGCGAATCGCTGCTCCACCGCAGGATCTTCAGGGTCAACCCGCTGTTGGGCTACATGCACATGAGCCTGGCTTTCGGCTGGTTCCTGCTGATCGCCGTGGGGTGGATCGAGACCGTCGCCTACCTCGGGTTCCGCTATGTGCCGTTGCAGGGGCATGTCTTCTTCAAGTACTTTTCGACGGGGCTCCAGCATAAGCCCGTCTTCGATTTCCTGATGGATCTGTTGCTGCTGTTCGTTCTGTCGGGCGTTGCGCTGGCTTGGGGCAAGCGCTTTTTCTCGAAGAGGATGGGCATGCGCCGCACGACCAAACATGTGCCGGGCGACCGCATTGCGCTTTCGGCCCTGTGGTTCGTATTCCCGGCGCGCCTGATCGCCGAAAGCACGACCTGCGCCCTTTATGGCGGCGGGGGATTCCTCACCGGTTCGCTGGGCGGATGGATGGCTGCGCACATGAGCACCTTCGTGCTGATAAACCTCGAAAGCGTGGCGTGGTGGTTCTACTCCTCGTGTCTCGGTGTTTTCTTCGTGGCGCTGCCGTTCTCCCGTTACATGCACATCTTCACGGAGATACCCTTGATCTTCCTGCGCCACTACAAGCTCCGCTCGACCGAAAAGGAGGGGTCGTTCGACAACTTCCAGGTCGAGGCCTGCTCGCGCTGCGGCATTTGTATCGACCCCTGCCAGTTGCAGAGCGTGCTGGGCATCGACAACGTGCAGTCGGTCTATTTTCTGCGCGACCGGCGATATAAGATGCTGCGCCTGCAGGTGGCCGACAATTGCCTGATGTGCGGACGCTGCGCAGAGAAATGCCCGGTGGACATCGACCTCAATACGCTGCGCCTCAATTCCCGCGATACGATGCGCAATGTCCCCGACGAAAAGCGCTACGGTTATTTCAAAGGGTTAGACCGCTCGTCCGGCGAGGGGAAGGTGGGCTATTTCGCCGGGTGCATGACCCTCCTGACGCCCCGTACGATGTCGGCGATGGAAAAAGTATTCCAGGCCGCCGGCGAAGAGGTCTGGTGGGCCGACCGCGAAGGGGGCGTCTGCTGCGGACGCCCGTTGAAACTGGCCGGTGAGACGGATTCGGCGCGCAAGATGATGCGCTACAATACGGAGTTGTTCCGCAAGCACGGCATCACGACGCTCGTGACCTCGTGTCCGATCTGCCTCAAGGTTTTTCGTGAGGATTATGCGCTCGAAGGGGTCGAGGTGCTGCACCATTCGGAATATATCCTGCGTCTGATGAAGGCAGGCCGTCTCCATGTCGGGCACGGCTCGACGCGTTATACCTACCACGACCCCTGCGAATTGGGACGTGGCAGCGGGATTTACGACGATCCGCGTGCCGTGATCGGGGCTGTCGGGGAATTGCTCGAACCCGCGGAAACCCGCGAAAACGCCCCCTGCTGCGGCTCTTCGGTCGCCAATACGGCGATCTCCGACGGTCAGCAGGTGCAGATCGCAAAATCCGTGGCCGGGCAGTTGGAAGCTACCGGTGCCGAGGTGATCGTCACGGCCTGCCCGCTTTGCAAAAAAGCCATCGGGCGCGGTACGAAAGGGGAAGTCCGCGACCTGGCGGAGATTGTCGTAGCCAATATCCGCTGATTGGGAATGACGGTGTGTGTTGCGAATGGGATCTGCAGACGGTGTGTGCGTTTTCATCCGGCCCTGTTCCGGGTGGTAGGAAATCTGTGGAAAAATCAGCGTGGGGCTAACCTTCGAAAAATAATAAAATATTTTTTGCGGCTGATAGATAGTACGATAAGCGGTGTGCGGAGGGAACATGCGCAGAATTATTTGTAAAGTCCGAATATTTGTCTTATCTTTGCACACGCAAAAGCGATAGTACATCACTGAAGATATATCGCGGGATGGAGCAGTTGGCAGCTCGTCGGGCTCATAACCCGAAGGTCGGAGGTTCGAGTCCTCCTCCCGCTACCAAAGGGGTCGGATTGAAAAATCCGACCCCTGTTTTTATGTTTGGCATTGGATGTAGTTGATTGATAACCAATGGCTGTTCGGATTTACTATGGGCCTGTACTAAAATCTTTTGTTTATGAATACGCTTGAAGATGCAAGGGCATGGGGATTTGTGGGTTTTAAAACGGTTGCGGCCCTTAAAAAGGAGGTGGACTGTATTCCGCAGACGAAAGGAGTATATCTGGTTCTCAGAAAAGAAATAAGTTTCCCTGAATTTGCCGAGGTAGGCCGCGGCGGTTTTTTCAAGGGAAAGGATCCCAATGTGGATATTACCGTGTTGAAAAACAATTGGGTGACGGGAACAAATATTCTTTATATAGGAATGACCGGAAGTTCATTGCGCCGACGGATAAAACAGTATATGCAATTCGGTGAAGGAAAGCCCGTAGGACACCGGGGTGGTTGCTATATCTGGCAGATGGAAGACTGTGACCGCCTGATAATTTGCTGGAAAGAATTGGCAGAAGAACTCCCCGGTGAATATGAAACGATGTTAATACGCTCGTTCAAGGATGCCCACGACGGGCGGCGCCCCTTTGCCAACCGTAATAAATAACAGGGATCATGAAAGATCGGGATACACGGTATATTTCCGGCGCCCGGTTTGTAAATTACTTGCCCCGGGATTTCCTCCGATGCTTAATAACCCCCGTATTCGATCGTATACAGCACATCGAATAGCGTATTTGTGAACTCCCCGCGACCTTCGTAAACCCGGCCGTCCCTGACGGAGTAGGCTATGTCGAGGATGAACGAACTGTCCCCTATGTAAAACTGTCCGTCCCTTACCGTAAACAACACGTCGAACCACGAGGCGAATCTGGCGTTGCCCCGGTATATCCGCTCTCCTTCGATGGAGTATGCGGCATCGTAGGGCCAGGTGTTGTTGCCCTCGAAAATTCTTCCGTCTCTGATCGTATACAGGGCGTCGAGCGACAGGGTGAACCTGCCGTCGCCTTTGTAGATTCTGCCGTTTTTGAACGTATATGCCGCATCCAGCGGGTTGGTGCCGTATCCGCGGTAGATCGTCCCGTTCCCGTCGCCGATATATATATGTGGCGGCGATCAGCAGCGCATCCGTATCGTCGCCTTCGTTATTTCCGAGGGCGGCCGGCGACAGGAATAGCAGTATTCCGAGTAATAGGACATTCGGTTTCGTGGCCGGCGGTGTTTACGGGTGACGCGGGAATAACTCCGTGTCAGAACCCGCGTTCGCGCATCATTTGTTTGAAGAGGTTTTTCACGACGAGGATGTGGAACGGACGGATGAGGTTGAAATAGACCACTCCCAGTTTGTTGTGGTATTTCACGACCGTACTCGCGAAGACTTCGCCGCCTTCGATGTAGATGGACATGTAGGCTACCAGGTGCTTGTCGTCCAGGGCGACGATCGTTTCGTCGGCCGTCCTTTCGGCGACGGACATGAAACCGCAGCTTTCGCCGTTGTTCAGGGCTTCTTCCAGTTTTTCCCGGCTGGGCCCCTCCCCGGTTTTCAGCCCGAAGGGCCTGACCAGCAGGTCGCGCAGCCGGAAGAGAAACTTCAGCCATGCCGGGCTGGTCGTCCAGAATGCCGCCATCACCTGGTTCGGGGATACTTTTCCCGGAATTTGCAGGCGGCAGCGGAAGCAGTCGCGGTAATTGGCGTCGGGGTAGCGGACGATCCGCGAATTTTCCGGGAGAGGCGATTTGCATACTTTCATGATTGTGCGGACGACGTCGGTTAGTGACGGCTCCCATGTCGTAAAGCTAACGAAAATTTGCGGGAATACCGCAGTTCCGGCGTGGTTTTAAACACCGGCGGCCTGCCCCGATTCCGAGGCAGGCCGCCGGCTGTGAAACCGTTGCGCCGTTATTTGAATTTCAGCGAGATCTTTCCGTCTGAAGGATACAGGACGAATATGCTTCCCGCGGAGGTGCCGTCGGTTGCGATGGTGCCCTTCGTGCAATCGAATGCGTAGGCGAATCCTTTTTGCGCTGCGGTGACCCGCTTCGCCCCGAACGCCGTGAACGGCAACGCTGCACCGGGTGCAGCGGTCAGCTCCAGCATCCAGTCGGGGCCTTTGCCGGGGGCGGCGATCTCCATTCCTTCTTCCGAAAGCAGTATCGTGAGCTGCCGTCCGTCGTCCATCGGCCACTCCACGAGTAATTTGCCTTTGCCCTTTTCCGTTACGGCGGGGGTGCCGCCCTGCGCTGGGGCCAGGCTTCCGTCGGCAGTGCGCCGCATGACCCGCAGCCCGGCCAGCTGCTCCCGGGTGCTCCACATGCAACCGTCCACGACGGGCAGCGTCGTGTAGACGCACTGGTTGGTGGTGCCGGCTTTGCGGTAGTAGTCCGACTCCATCCGCTGATCGAACATGTGGATGTCGCGGATGCACAATGTGCCGCCCTCCCACAGCAGGTTGGTGCGGTAGTAACGGCTGGTGTTCCATACGGGTTTTCGATCCTTTTCGCGGTAGTCGGTCAGTGCCGTGACGGCCGTCGGGGGCGTTACCGGGAAATTCTCGCGGAACCATTCGCCCGACCGGGTGAGCGTTTCCACGCGGATTTCGCCCTTGCGGAAACGGTTTGCCATCAGCGGGATCTGGATGTTGAGCCCCTTCTCCATACTGCCCCAGGTGAAGGAGTTTTCCTGCCCGGCCTGCGTGTAGGCGAATGCGAGGCAGGGTTCTTCGAACATCGACCGGAAGAACCACTCGACCCACTGGCGGCTGCGCGCGCTGGTGGCGGCGGAGGGGGTCCTCGGGTACAT
>OGOV01003445.1_pt1 | contig 10523 bp, 9 predicted proteins | sample 1552711 | NCBI WGS metagenome assembly OGOV01 (sample SAMEA2580216, study PRJEB22360) | human gut metagenome | biome: human gut; feature: human-associated habitat; material: faeces | place: Denmark | collected 2008/2010 | reverse complement strand
GGCAAAAAGGCGTATCGGCTTCCGCTCCCGCCCTACCAGACCTTCTGCTGGTTTTCAGCGGATCGCGGCCGCTGGCCCGGAGACGGGAACCGGGTTCTTCCCTGGTTCGGACGGACATCCCCCGGCAACCTGCTGGACAGCAGACCGAATCCCAGCACCGCCAAACCGGGGGACCATGCCATGTTCGCCCTGTTCCACCTCAAAGACGGCAATTTCATGGCCGTGCTCCCCGTCGCCGCCCCTGATTCCCTCGCGTGGCTGAAACTTGAAAGGGACGGGACATTCCTTGTGGAAGCCGGTTCGCTGGGAACTTCCCCCGCCAAACCGCAGGCCGTCCTGGCCGTCACCGCCACGGACAAGGATATTTACCGCGCCTGTTCCGCCGTATGGAACAAGGCCCTTTCCCTCCCTTTCATCAAGGGCAGAACCTTGCCCCGGGAAAAGAAAATTTATCCGGAACCGTTCAAGTACCTCGGCTGGTGCAGCTGGGAACAGTATAAAAAGAACATTTCCTCCAAGCTGCTTGAAGAAACGGCCAAAAAACTGGAGGCATCCCCCGTCCCCGTCCGGTGGATGCTGGTGGACGACGGATTCCAGACCCAGGAAAGGCTTCAGCTGGTCAGTTTCCAACCCCGGCAGGACCAATTCCCCCGGGGCTGGCAGCCCCTGATGAAACACAAAAGCCCCAAATTGAAATGGATGGGCCTGTGGCACTGCTATTACGGCCTCTGGAACGGCATCCACCCCAGGCACCATCTGGATGACGAGACTGCCCGCGGTCTGGTCCGTACCGCCAAAGGGAAAATCCTCCCCGGTGACGGCCCCGGAGGAGCCGGAGCGTTTTATACCCCCTTCCTGCAATCCGTCAAAGACGCCGGATTCGACTTCGTGAAAATTGATGTGCAGGCGGAATACCTGAAGCATGCGGACGGGCTGGACAACCCGGTCCGCCACAATACCAAGTGCTCGGAAGCCCTGGAACAGGCCTGCCTGAAAACAGGGCTCAGCCTGGTCAACTGCATGGCGCAGGGTACCGTCAACATTCAGAACACGCGTTACAGCGCGGTCACCCGGTGCAGCATTGACTACAAGCTGGGAGATGAAGCCATGGCCAAATCCCATATCCTCCAGTCCTACGCCAATACCCTCTGGCTGGGACAGACCGTGTGGCCGGACCATGACATGTTCCATTCCACAGACCCCGCCTGCGCCCGCCTCATGGCCGTATCCAAAGCCGTCTCAGGCGGCCCTGTCTATCTTTCAGACCCGGCAGACAAACTTAATCCGGAAAACATCATGCCTCTCGTCTGGTCGGACGGTCTTCTGCTGCGCCCGCTGGCTCCCGCCGTGCCCCTTCCGGATTCCGTCTTTCCGGATGCTCTGAACGAGAACCGCCTGTACCGGGTAATCGCCCCTCTGCCCGGTCAAAGCGCCGCCGTGGTGGTGTACAACCTCAAACATCCTTCCCCGGCGAAACCGGTACGGGGGAAAATTTCCCTGGAGGATTATAAAAGCGCGGCGGCCCTGCTGAACGGCAATGCGGCGGAAGCGTATGCCTCTCTCCCGCCGGAGGGCATCGCCGCCTATTCCGGAGAGGGAGGCCGCGCGCTGACTCCGGCACAGCCGGATCTGGACGTAGAGCTGACGGGATTCAAGGACCGCCTGTTCATCATGGCCCCTATAGTCCAAGGCTGGGCCGTCATTGGCAGAAGGGACAAATTTCTTTCTCCCTGCGCCCTGGATTCCGCTCCCGGGTACAGGGAGGACAGCCTCCGCTTCCGCGTGAAGGAATCCGGGCCGGTCGTCATCTGGCGGGGAAAAGGCCCGGTCAAAGTAGGAAACACCCCCGTCAGAAATCTGGGGAACGGGTTTTATGAATTGCAATTCCCCGTCTCCAACCGCCCCCTGGACGTTACTGTAACAACGGAATAATTCCGCACATTTCCTCTCATTTTTCCCTGCTTCATTTTCCATGAACCCGCTGTATCCCCTCCTTGCTTTCTCCCTGTTGCTCCCGCTCTGCCGGCATTCCATGGCCTCCGACGCGGTCCCGACTGCCATTCCCGCGCCGAAACCTGAGACTCCCAGGCAGGCGATAGAACAATTCCTGGGTCTTACCGCCATCTGGATGCTGGAAATGGAATGGACCCACGCCTATGCCAATAAAACGCCCAAGGCGGAGGATTTCCGGAATGCCATGCTGGCGGCGGGCCTTCAGCAATGCCCCGCGGACTTTCAGGAAGCATGGCTGCGGCAAACGGCCAGGCCGGGACGCAATTATGCGGCTCCCGTCCTGCGCAAGTACGGCGTCAGCCTGAAAGACCTCAGGGAAAGGCTCCAGGGCAAACTGTTCAAAATCAACCCTCGGGTGCATCCTCCCATCCCCCTTTACGACGAAGGGGAACAAATTCCACGCATGGACCCGCGCACATGCGGAGACCCCAAGGCTATCCTGGAAGCCCTGGCCGCCCTGCGCGCCCAGGTCATGGGCCTCACCCCGGCCCAGCTGTCCCAAGCCAGACAGTCCATTGAACGAGTCATGCTGGAATTCACGCTGGCCTACATGGAAACCGCCATCTGCATGGATACTGCGGGCATCCGGGAAAGCCAGGTCAGGGAACTGTTCGCCCCCATCAGAACAGAAGGATGCCCGGAAGACTTCCGGCGCGCCTGGCAGCACGATCTGCCTTTCTTTCTCAAAGGCCGCTTCACGGGGCCGGAGCTGACTCTCTCCGCCGTCTGCAAAAAATACGGAGCCAACGAGCAGGAACTCTTTCTCAAGGTGCGACGAAAAATGAAGGAATGGGATATCCAGCCGCCTACGCCGCAGACGCAGGACGCCTTCCGCCGGGACATGCGGGAAATCCGGGAAAACATGCTGGGAGGCAGATAGAAAACAGCCTTTCCGCATGCAGCGCCTTCCGGGAACCTTCCCGGATATCAGGCCAAGGTCACCCCAGCAGCCCGGCATCCATTCCTTCGTTATATTCCCAAATTCCCTGCTCCACCATAAACGCGCTCCAGCTATTGAGCAGTTGTTCAAAATAGGCGGCATTCACATTGAAATGGTAAAATGTGTGGTCCGCCACGTCCAGAAGTTCAAATCGGGAACGGTTCTTCTTTTTTCTCCACAGCTCCGCCAGCCTTTCGCTGTTGCGCCACGGCAGCAGCCTGTCCCTTCCTCCATGACTCGCAAACAGGGGAGGAAGCCCCCTCTGCACGCGCCGCAGGGGGTTGACGGCATCCCTCTGGTCCGGAGGCATCATGCCGCCCAGCTTAAAAGCAGACTGCGCCGTCAGGTCGCACACGCCTCGGAACAGGGCCACGGCGGCGGGGCCAGGAGGAAGGGGAGCCTTTTTGCGGAACAGAGACCAGCGGGCGGAGTGGTCAGGAAGGGCCACATGCAGGGCCATCAGCCCTCCGGCATCACTTCCCGCCACAGTAATGCGAGCCGGGTCCAGCCCCAGCAGTGCGGCGTTCCCATGCACCCAGGCCCAGGCTTCCCGGCCCTCTTCCAGAATGTCCATCGGCTCCACTTCATAATCGCCGCGCGTGCGGAACATGGGGATAATGCCTGCAATACCCTGCTGGGCAAGATGGAGCGCCCACGGCACAAAATCCCCCAGGCTCTTGCCCACCCACATGCCGCCGTGGAAAAAGAGCACGGAAGGAGCGGCGGCTTCCGCCCGGTGGCCGGGGGGAAAAAAGACGTACGCCATCAGCTCCTCCCCGTCTGAAAACCGCCTCCACACAAAGCCGGGCTGTTCCCGCAACAGTTTCCTGTACCGGGCTTCCGCCAAATGATCGGCTTCTGTGAACAATTCCATAAGAACGGCTTCATGATGCAATTGTGTTGCACTCCGCGCAAGTTTGATGTCTAAATAATCGTGTAATGACTTTCCGTTCCATTTTCTCCCTGGCCTGCTGCGCCGCAGCCCTTCTTTCTCCCGCTTCCGCAGCTCCCCGCCCCGGAGACGCCAAACTGAGAGACGATCTGGACGTGGCTTACAATACATGGCGTCTGCATCTGCTGCGCGGCAATTATGACGGCTGGAGAGCCACAACCTCCGCCTACCGCCAGGTGAAAGTGCGCAATCTGGCCGTCTCGGAAAAACGCCCCTTTCCCGCCTCCCTGTTCCGGCAGCCCATGGCTCCCCCCGCGCTCGCTCCGCTGATGTACGTAGGTTCCGTCGTAAACGGCCCCACGGCCGCAGCCACCTACTACGGCAAGGTGGATCTGGGGCTGGGCCAGGAACCCACGGATTCGAACGCCCTGGTGCTGCTGTTCACCCATGAAAATGGCAAATGGAAATATGACCAGGCGCGCTTTTTCAACCTCACCCGCCTGCCCGCCGTCAAAGAACGCCTCAAACGCGGAGACGCCTCCGTGCTGATGGAGCAGGACGGGTTCCAGCCCCTTGGGAAAATTCCCGCCGTGCCGCCTGTCTGCCCGCCGCCCAAATACATCGCAAAAATTCTGGTGGACTGCCCCGGACGCACCGTCCAGGCGAACGTAAACAATATTTCCCTGCATGAATTTGACAACACCCGCCTGGCGGAAGTCATTTCCGGAGGACTGAGGGACGGAACCAATTCACTCACACTGCACTTTTCCGACAGCCCAAACGGCAAAAAAGGCGCCGTACTCGTGGAAGTGTACATCATGCCGGAAATCCCGGGCCACCTGCCCGCCAGGGCTTTTTCCTACTTCGTCCCCCCCCAGGCGCACCCCAAAAGCGGCCCTGTGCTGATTAACGTCACTCCGGAATTGCTGAAGACCATGGAGCCGAAGAATTCTTCCCCGAAGGCAGCCGCCGGCAAATAAAATCGTCATTCTTCAACGTTTCCGTTGCGGGCCCGGTCATACCGCCATATGACAACTCAACCTCAAGTCAGCAGCTCCGCGGTATCCGGCAACTCATGGTGGATGGGTATCCTTGGCGTCATCGAGCTATTTCTTGGCTTCATCGCCCTGGCCTCTCCCTGGATCGTCGGAGCCAGCTTCATTTGGGTAATCGGCATCATGCTGATGGTTCTGGCCGTCGTCCGGCTGATCCAGGTCTTCACCGTCCCTTCCTCCCGTGGGTGGAACCTGGTGACGGCCATCCTGTACGGCATCGCCGGCTGGTTTCTGTTCCGGGACCCCAATATTTCCCTGGCTATCACCACGCTCATCATCGGGTGGGGCCTGGTTATTGCCGCCGTATTTCAGGGGGCCATCTGGCTTCAAACCCGTTCCCTGCCCGCCAGCGGGTGGCGGCTGTTCAACGTGATCATCACGCTGATCCTGGGCCTCATGGTCATCTTCGGCTGGCCTGAATCCACGGCCTGGTTCGTAGGTACTCTGATTGCAGTGGAACTGATCTTCTCCGGGTGGACGCTGCTCCTTTATGCATTCAGCGGCAATTCCGCCCGCCGTTAATCCCAATGACGACAATGACCCTCACCCAGGAAGAAACCGAACGGTACGCCAGGCATCTTTCCCTTCCGGAACTGGGAGAACAGGGCCAATACAAACTCAAACGGGCGCATGTCGCCCTGACGGGCCTCGGGGGGCTTGGCTCCCCGGCGGCCCTTTATCTTGCTGCCGCAGGCGTGGGGCGTCTGACCCTGATTGACCCGGACGAGGTGTGTCTTTCCAACCTCCAGCGGCAAATCCTGCACGCCACGGATGCGGCGTGGGGGACGACACGGCCAACGTCGCGGGCATGCTGATCCTGATGGACAGGATGCGGCGGCGCGGGCCTCGCCCCGGAGGGGGGGGGCGCGGCTAAAACCGCCAGCGCCGCCAGACGCCTGTACGCCCTGAACCCCTCCGTACGCATCAACACGGTTCACAGGCGCCTTACGCCGGAAAATGCCGTTTCCCTGCTGGAAGGGTGCGACCTGGTCCTGGACGCTTCAGACAATTACGCGGCACGCTTCGCCATGGCGGATGCCGCCTGCACCCTGCGCATTCCGCTGGTGTACGGCGCCGTGAAGGGCTTTATCGGGCAGGTGGCCGTTTTCGCCCCCCATCAGGGAACCGCCTGTTACCGCTGCCTCTTCCCGGCAGATACGCCCATGCAGGAAAAAGACACCGCCTCCGCCGCAGGCATTCTGGGTGCGCATGCGGGCATCATCGGTTGCATCCAGGCCATGGAAGCCCTGAAATATCTTGCGGGCATTCCCTCTCCGCTGGTGGGCGCCATGCTCTCTGCGGACACGCGGCGCATGCGCTTCACCACCATCCCTCTGGCGCCTAATCCCGCGTGCAGATGCCGGACTAACGCGGGGTGCGGAGCCGCAATGAAAAATTGACGGCGTCGGCGGCATCTGGCATCATCTCCGGCAGGTATGAATCATTTAACACGCGCCAAATCCGTTTTTGAAATGGAGATTGAAGAACTGCGCGGCGTCCTGTCCCGGCTGGACGACAATTTCAACAAGGCTGTGGACCTCATGTCCCAGGCTCTGGACCGCGGCAACAAGATCGTCATTGTAGGCGTAGGCAAATCCGGCAACATCGGGGCCAAAATCGTCGCTACTCTGAACTCTACGGGAACGCCCACCGTTTTACTGGATTCCCTGAACGCCCTGCACGGGGATCTGGGCATCGTCCAGGACGGGGACGTCTGCATTGCCATGTCTTTCTCCGGAGAAACCTCGGAGCTGCTGACCCTGCTCCCCTTCATCAAACGTTTTGAACTGCCCATCATTTCCATGACGGGCAACACGGGCTCATCCCTGGCCAAATACTCGGATATCGTTCTGGACACAGGCGTTTCCCGGGAAGCCTGCCCGCTGAACCTGGCCCCTACTTCCAGCACCACGGCCATGCTCGTCATGGGAGACGCCCTCGCCATGGCCCTGGTGGAAGCGCGCCACTTCACCGCGCGGGACTTCGCCAAACGCCACCCCGGCGGTTCGCTGGGGCGTGCCCTGCTCACCCGGGTGAGCGATATCATGCGCCGTGGAGAAGAAATGGCCATGCTTCCGGAAACCGCCTCCGTGAACGACTGCCTGAAGGCGATGACCACAGCCCATGCCGGCGCCTGCGTCCTGCTGACGGAGGACCGCAAGCTGGCCGGCATCTTCACCCACGGAGACTTTGTCCGGGCATACGGGGCGAACCCTCTCATCGGAGAACAGCCCGTCAGCGGGTTCATGACCCGCAATCCCATTTATGTCATGGAAGACGACCTGGCCGCTGAAGCGGCGAAGGCCGTGAGCAACCGTCATATTGACGACCTGGTGGTGCTCAACGCGGAAATGGCCCCCGTGGGCATCATTGACCTCCAGGATCTCGCCAGGCTGAAACTGGTTTAAGCCCTCCCTTTCCCATTCTTTTCAGGCATCCGTGATTCAAAAGTAACAAATCAATCACGGATGCCTTTTTCATTGAACGGAAGCTTCCGTTTCCACAATCTTATTTTCATAAACATGTTCCTGAAATTTACCACCGCCCTGCTTGCCTGCACCTGGGGCTTTTCCTGCGCACAGGACATCTCCGGCCCGGAGGGAGATACCAATGTCCCCGCTGTGGAGGAAGCCCCGCGGGAAGTCCCTCTTCCGGACGGGAAAACGGTTCCCAAATTCGAACCCCTGGATGAGCACCGCATCAAAATCGGCCATGTGATTGTCAACCATAAAGAGCGCACCGTCAGTTTTCAGGCCCAGGTCAACATGAAGGAAGGAATTCTGGAATACGTCTGCTGCATGCCCAACGGCAAGCTGCATGAATCCCTGCTGGTGACGGAGGCGGATCCCCTGCACATCAGCCTGGGAATGACGCTGCTCAAATTCCACCGTTTTGAAAAATTCTTCCCGGTGCGGGATGAAAATTTTGAATGGCTTCCCTTCACGGAACCCAAGCCGGAGGACTACGCAGACTCCTACGTGCAGATTGTCATGACCTATACGGAAAACGGCAGGGAACAGAAGAGCGATTTTTCCGACATCGTCGTGAACTCACAAACGCGGAAGGGACTGAATCCCAGCGACTGGCTTTACACCAATTCCTTCTTTTACGAGGGCGCCTACCAGGCCAGCCTGAGCGGAGAAGTAATCTCCCCAGCCGAACCTCCCCCATCAATTACATCGGAGACTTCCATGACGGCGTCAACGATACAGGCTGGATCGTCAACCCCCAAAAAAACCTGCCTCTGGGCACAAACGTCACTGTCACCATTTCCCAGAAACCGGTTCAACCCAAGCAATAGCATCCTATGTTCAAATCCGTACTTTCACTAACGCTGGCCGCCGCACTGGGCACAGCCTCCTTCGGACAGACCACCCTGACGGCCATTCCCGGAGAAGCGGCAGCCGCCAAATACGCCTCCATTAGCCAGGAAATCCTGCGTGCCATTGAAAAAGGGAACGAATACCTGAAAAGCAAACAAAATCCGGAAGGTTACTGGGCCCAGCCGTCCTACCCTGCCCTGACAGCCCTGGCGGTCACCGCCTACATGCGAGACCCCGCCAACCAGGGGAAACCCGTCCCGGAATACATCCGGAAGGGGTATGACTTCATCCTGAAATCCCAGAAGGAAGACGGCTCCATTTTCAACCGCGGCATGTCCTCCTACAATACTGCCGTGTGCATGATGGCCCTGCTGGCCGCCAACAAGGAGGAATATGCCCCCGCCATTCTCAAGGGCCGCGCCTACCTCATCAAGCAGCAGAACCACTTTGCCCCGGACAACCCTTATAACGGAGGCATCGGCTATGGCGACAAGCAGGCTCCTCCCATTGCAGACCTTTCCAACACCTCCCTGGCGCTGGAAGCCATTTACTACTCCCAGAAACTCGCCAAAGACGGCAAGTACGGTGAACAGCCGGATCTGGACTGGAACGCCGCCACGGAATTCATCAACCGTTGCCAGCAAAACCCTGCCGTAAACAAGGAACCCTGGGTTTCCAATGACAAATCCCAGCTCGGCGGCTTCGTGTACCGTCCCGGCGTCTCCAGCGCCAGGGACAAAAAAAGCGCCGCCTTTGACAAAGCGGAGCCCCCCAAAGCTTACGGCAGCATGACGTATGCGGGCATGCAGTCCCTTATTTACGCCAATGTGGATAAAAACGACCCCCGCGTCAAGCTGGCCCTCAAGTGGCTGGAAAACAGCTACAGCCTGGACGAAAACCCCGGCATGGGCGTCCAGGGGCTTTACTACTACTATCAGGCTATGTCCAAGGCGCTCAGCGCCATGGGAATAGATACCCTGACGCTGGAAAACGGCCGCAAGGTGGACTGGCGGGATGAACTGGCCAACAAGCTCATTTCCATCCAGAAGAGCGACGGTTCCTGGGTGAACACCAACAACCGCTGGTGGGAGGCGGATCCCGTTCTGGTGACCTCCTACTGCGTGCTGGCGCTGGAACAGCTCTACCACTCCATTCCCCGGTAACGGACTGCCATGCTGATTTCCCGGGCCGGAAGGGGAGGCAATGACCTCCTTTTCCGGCCTTTTCCGTACCCGGAAATGAACGCCCCATGAAATAGAAGGGTCTTTTCTTCAATACTTCAAATTCATGGACACCATTGATTCCATTACCATGATTGCAGCGGCATGGGGCCTGCTGGTTCTCCGGCTGACGCTGGCTTTTATCCTGTGGCCGCACGGGACCCAGAAAGTGCTGGGCTGGTTTGGGGGCGCGGGCTGGGAGGACACCTACCGGGCCTTCACGGAAAAAATGGGCATTCCCCCCTTCCTGGCCAAGGTGGCCATGCTGACGGAATTTTTCGCCCCTATCTGTCTGGCGCTGGGCGTATTCACCAGAATAGCGGCTCTCAGCGTTATCATCCTCATGGCCGTAGCCATGACCAAACACGTCAAAAACGGCTACTTCTCCAACTGGTCCGGCAAAAAAACCGGGGAAGGCGTGGAATTCCACCTGCTTTATACCGGCTCCGCCCTGGCGCTGCTGCTGACCGGTCCCGGCCCATGGTCCGTGGACGCCTGGTGCATGGACATCGTGCACGTCATCTTCGGCTGACGGAGGCAGACAGCACACGGAAGGGCATAGAACATACTTTCCGGTTCTCAAACCCGCCGTATTCTGGTATTTATGGAAAGGCTTTCTTTTGCCTCGTTAACCCTTTCCGCCATGACCAGCCATAAACGCTTAAAACTCCGGCAGTGCACCAACTGCGAATGCGTCATTAACGGAGTATGGGAATGGGTGGAGGAATGCGCCCGCGGCGCAGCGGCGGAAGAACCCGCCATGCGCGGTATTCTGGATGACGTCTGCCTGTCCCGCAATTCCCTGGCCACTTCCATCTCGGCGCGGCTGGCCCGCAAGCTCTCCCGCCGGGACATGCCGCGGGAGCTGATTGAGCCCCTTATCCGGGAAGCGCTGTCGGAAGACCAGAACATCCTCAGCCAAATCGCCCAGGACCTGATCGCCATCGTGGACAGGGATCCCGCCTGCCGTACGCCGCTGGAACCCCTGCTTTTTTACAAGGGATTCCACGCCATCACCACGTACCGCATCTCCCACTGGCTGTGGCAGCCTGCCCGGGCAAACATGGCCCGCGCCCCAGT
>OGOV01003438.1_pt1 | contig 10532 bp, 9 predicted proteins | sample 1552711 | NCBI WGS metagenome assembly OGOV01 (sample SAMEA2580216, study PRJEB22360) | human gut metagenome | biome: human gut; feature: human-associated habitat; material: faeces | place: Denmark | collected 2008/2010 | reverse complement strand
CCGCAGGCAGCTGCCGCAGGCGCTGGCTACGCTGAATCTGCTGCTGGAACAAGGTAAGGATGTCAAGCAGGTGCTTACAGAGCTTATTGAGTATCTGCGGGCATTGGTGCTTTATCTGGCAGTTCCTGACTATGAGGAAATTTATCTGACGGATACTAAAGAAGCGTTGGCTGAGCTGGCACCGTTATTCGGACGTGACCGTCTGCTGGCGGCGGAAGAAAGGCTGCACAGCGCTATTCAGGAGCTGCGCGGTTCTATGCGTCCGCGCATTACGGCAGAGTTGTGCCTGCTTGATTTGTGCCGCGTAGAGGGCAGCACATTGGCTGCTTTGTCGGCAAGGATAGAACAGCTGGAGCGTCAGCTGGCAGGCGGTGTGATGCCTGTTTATCAACAGGCTCCGGTTAACGCTCAGCCTGCGCCTGCTGTGGCAGTGCAGCAGCCAATCGTACAGGAATATGCCGCACCGGCAGCACAGCAGCCGATTGCACAGCAAGCTCCTGCAGCAGAACAGGTGCAGGCAGCAAAAGCTGCTCCGGCTAAGAAGCCTGCAGCTAAAGCGCAACCGCAGCCTGCTGCCGATACGCTGGCTGCGGCGGTGAACGCCGCTCCTAAGCCTACAAGTGCCAGAGTGCAGCAGACAGAGGAATATGCCGGTGATTTTGCAGCCGGTGAGGATTTCTGGAAGCAGGCTTTGGAGATTATGAAGGCCGAAAAGAAGAATTCTATGGTATCCTGCGCTAAGAACGGCAGAGTCTTCAGCTTTGCCAACAACATTCTGCAGGTTGCCTTCAAGGCACCGTTCCTTGCGGACAGGATGAACAAGGATGATTATCGCAAAGCCTTCGAGGAGGTCCTGCTGCGTCTGGCAAGACGTGAAATCAGACTGGAAGCTGTTATCGAGGGTAAGGCCAAGCTGCCGCAAAAGCCTGTAAAGCAGCAGGAGGTGCAGCAATCGCCGGAAAGCGAAATGCAAAATCTGCAGGCAGCGCAACTGCCGGAAAACCTGCGCAAGGCCTTTAATGCTTTGGGCGGCAGCGTAACAGATATATCTGACCAATGAAACTAAATTGAGACTAGCAGGTCTTGGCTTATGTTTCTGAGAATATATAATATCAATATATGTAATATCAAGGAGGAATTTAATTATGTTTCCAGGTGGCATGGGTAATATGCAGGCAATGATGAAAAAGGTACAGAAAATGCAGGCTGATATGGCGAAAATGCAGGAGGATCTGAAAAGCCGTACTGTAGAAACGTCTGTCGGCGGCGGTGCCGTAACCGTTGTTGTCAGCGGTAAAAAAGAACTGAAATCCATCAAAATCAATCCGACCGCTGTAGATCCCGAGGATGTAGAAATGCTGGAGGATATGATCCTGACAGCTGTCAATGACGCTATGAAGCAAATTGACGAGCTGACAGAAAAAGAAATGGCTAAGGTTACCGGCGGCATGAAGCTGCCTGGCATGTTCTAAGCTGATGGCAAGAATGATCAGGCCGCTGGCTAATTTATATGAGCAGCTCAGGCGTTTGCCGGGCATCGGCTCGAAAACAGCTATGCGACTGGCCTATCATGTGATTAATATGCCTGCGGAGGATGTGAAACAGCTGGCGGCGGCCTTGAGCGGTGCCAAGGAGCAGATTCACTACTGCAGCCGCTGCTTTAATCTTACTGACAGCGATGTATGCGAGATTTGCCGTGACAGCTCGCGCGATAGCTTTACTATCTGTGTAGTGGAGCAGCCGCAGGATATTGCGGCGATGGAGCGCAGTCATGGCTATCACGGACTGTATCACGTGCTGCACGGTGTGCTTTCGCCGCTTGACGGTATCGGTCCGGAAAAGCTGCGCATCAGAGAGCTTCTCTTGCGCCTGCAGCAGGAATCGGTCAGTGAAATTATTATTGCGACCAACTCGGATGTAGAGGGTGAAGCGACTGCTACCTATCTGGCACAGCTGCTGAAGCCTGTAGGAATAACCGTCAGCCGTATTGCTCATGGTCTGCCGATGGGCGGCGATTTGGAATACGCTGACGAAATAACCTTGTCTAAGGCGCTGGAAAACAGGCGCAAGATGTAGAAAGGACTGGCGTTATTTATTTATGGAACTTAATGCTGTTTTGTCACCGCTTGGTGCTTTTGGACCGATGATTGCCGGTGTGCTGCTGCTTCTGGTAGTAGTAAAGCTGCTGTCGATGCCCTTCAAGCTGGTGTGGAATGGTCTCTGCGGCGCACTGCTGCTGTGGTTCATCAATCTGGTAGGCTCGTTGGCGGGCTTTACCATGAAGATTACGGTTATCAAGGCTTTGATTGCCGGCTTCTTCGGTGTTCCCGGTGCTCTTGCCGTAGTGCTGTATGAGCTTTTAGTTAAATAAGATAATTTGCTTTTGCCCCTGCACGTTGCTGCAGGGGTATTTTTATGCGCTTCGACAGGATAATCGTAAATAATATTGTATACAAACCAATAATACTGTATACAATCGGACTTTTCCATGATAAGTTGCTATAATTATCTTAACAGTTTTTTTACTTAAATATCTGGGGGTTGTAAAAATGAACTTATCTACAAAAATTTTAATCGGCCTTGCGCTTGGTATTATTGCAGGCCTGGAGCTGGGTGCTGAAGGCGCCGGCTTCGCCAAGACCTGGATTGGTCCTCTGGGAACAATTTTCATGAACATGATCAAAATGGTTATCGTACCGCTGGTATTCTCCAGCCTGGTAATCGGTGTCACCAGCTTGGGTGATATCAAAAAGGTAGGCCGTATCGGTGTTAAAACCGTAGCGTTCTATCTGGTAACCACTGCTTTTGCTATCGTTATCGGTTTGGCAATCGGTACCATCATGCAGCCGGGTGTTGGCCTGCATATGGCTGCTGATACCGCTAAGGTTGCTGCTAAGGCTGCACCGCCTATTTCCAAGGTTATCATTGACATTTTCCCGACTAACCCGTTGGAAGCTATGGTTAAAGCTAACATGCTGCAAATCATCGTTTTCTCTCTCTTCGTTGGTGCCGGTATCACCGTTGTCGGTGAAAAGGCTAACGCTCTGAAGCACACCATTGATGGTCTGGCTGAGGTTTCCTACAAAATCGTCGGCATGATCATGGCTGTTGCTCCGATTGGTGTTTTCGGTTTGATTACTCCGGTAGTTGCATCTAACGGTCCTTCCGTACTGTTGCCGCTGCTGAAGGTTGTTATCGCTGTATATCTGGCTTGCCTCCTGCATGCAGTTCTCGTTTACGGCTCTATGATTAAATTCCTGGCAGGCATGAGCTTCATCAAATTCATTAAGGGTATCGCTCCGGCATCCCTGATGGCTTTCAGCTCCTGCTCCTCCGGCGGTACTCTGCCGCTGACCATGAGCTGTGCTCAAAAAATGGGCGCTTCTAAAGAAGTTTCCAGTTTCGTTCTGCCGTTGGGCGCAACTATCAACATGGATGGTACTGCTGCTTATCAGGGTGTATGCGCACTGTTCATTGCTCAACTGTACGGCATTGACCTCACTGCTTCCCAATACATGACCATTATCGTTACCGGTACTTTGGCTTCTATCGGTACTGCAGGTGTTCCGGGCGCAGGCTTCATCATGTTGACCATGATTCTGACCAGCCTTGGTCTGCCGCTGGAAGGCTCTGCTCTTATCGCAGGTATCGACCGTATCCTGGATATGCCGCGTACCTCTGTTAACATCACCGGCGATGCTGCTGTAACTCTGCTGGTTGACAAGAGCGAAAAAAAGCATGCAGAAGCTGAAGCTCCTCTGTACTAATTAAAATCTGTCTTTCCCTTGGCGTCAGTTGCATTAGCGGCTGGCGCTTTCCTTTTATACAGAAACATAATGTTTAAAGTGCAGTTTTCAAGGATTGTTACCTGGATTTTACAGCTTAGTTACATTTGTTGGCAGGAAAAAACTTTTGCTGCGCAGAAATTTATAAATACTATTTAATTTTGCAGGCAAAGGTGTTAAAATAAGGTGTTATTATGAATGAGATGGAAAAATTACAGTATGTATTGTTTGAACGTCTGCATCGCCGTGCTCCCGGCATTGATAAGCTGGACCACTTGTGGGACGCTGCTGTGCTGCTGCCCTTAGTGCGTACTCCAGAAGGCATCAGTGTGCTTTTTGAAGAGCGGGCGCATACGCTGCGCAGTCAGCCGGGCGAGGTGTGTTTCCCCGGCGGCAAGTACGAATGTGAGGATAACAGCTTTCGCAATACCGCAGTGCGCGAAACCTGCGAGGAGCTTGGCCTGAAGCCGGAGAATATCACCATCTGCGGTGAACTGGATTGTCTGGTGACGCATAACGGACCGATTATCCACCCCTTTGTTGGTCTGATTGATGATATCAGCAAGATTACGTACAGTAAAAGCGAGGTAGAGCGCATCTTTACTGTACCCCTAAAGGTGCTTTTGGAGCAAAAGCCAAGGCGTGGCTCCGTGCAGCTGGCAGACCATCCCGGTGATGATTTTCCGTTTGACCTGGTGCCGCAGCGCAAGCGTGGCTGGCGCATGAACAAGTCCTATTATGTGTATTTTTACCTGTATGAGGATAAGGTTATCTGGGGCCTGACCGCACGCATGCTGTATGCTTTCCTGTACCGCAGCCGCAAGGAGCTGACGGAATATCTGGCAGAAGAAATTGATTGAGAGGTTATATAAGGATGAAAAGCATTCTCCAGACAAAAATTTTAATAATTGTAACGGCTATCTGTGTAGTAGGCTATATTGCCTTCGGTTATTTCTTTCCGGAAACGGGATTGGATAATCTTGCGCCGACAGACAGGCTGAATCTGAAAAAGAATATCGTTGTTCTGGGCGTTGACGAACGCTCCGATGATGTGGGCCGCAGTGATACGCTTTTTGTCGTAATGTTCGACAGCAGCAATAAAAGCGCTTCCCTGCTTTCGGTACCGCGTGATACACGTGTACGCATTGACGGTCACGGCTGGGATAAGATTAACCATGCCTATGCTTACGGCGGACGTGAGCTGACACAGAAAACTGTAGAAGAGCTGCTGGGTATCAAAATCAACAATTACGTAATGGTTGATTTTAAAGGCTTTACCGGTCTTGTTGATGCTATCGGCGGTATTGATATCGACGTTGAAAAGGATATGTATTATCATGATACCTGGGACGGTTTTACCGTTGACCTGAAAAAGGGCCGTCAGCATCTGGACGGCAAAACAGCCATCCAATATGTACGCTTCCGCGATGAAGAAGGCGATATCGGCCGTATTCGTCGTCAACAGCATTTCCTGATGGCAGTTTACGACAAGATTACATCTGCCGATATGCTGCTGCATATCCCCGGCCTGGCTAAGCAGCTGACCTCTATGGTAAAGACTGATATGCCTCTTAGCGATATGATAGATTTGGGCAGAGCGCTGCATTCCATGGTTAAGGAAAAGGGCCTGTCTATGGCGATGGTTCCTGGTACTCCGAAGTATATCGATGGCATCAGCTACTGGCTGCCGGATATTACCGACCTGCGTGAGCTGATGGTTAAGATGCAGGGTGCAACCATGACGGAGCACTACAAATCTGCAGCTGAGCTGATGGAGAAGGAATACAACAACGCTGTGGAAAAGGTAGAAAAGGGCGATGACAGCGAAGAAAATAAGGAAGCTGTCAAGGAAGAAAAGGAACTGAAGGCTAAGAAAGAAGAAAAAGCGAAGGAAGAAAAGAAGAAGCAGGCTGATAAAGACAAGGATGCAGGTAAAAATACTGCTTCCCAAGAAGCTTCCTCCGACAGCCGCGGAGTTGTGCGCCTTGTAAACTGCAGCGGCAGCAAAACTGCAGGGGCGGAGGCTGCCGCACGCTTGCGTAATGCCGGCTTTGAGGTTATCAGCGGCGGTAGCGGCGAAATAATTGGCAATACTGTTGTTGTTTCTACAACTAATAACGGTGCTGTTGTCAATCGTCTTTCCAACGTTCCCTTTGCGCATCAGATGCGCATCAGCCGTGACGGTGCTGCAGACTGCGATGGCGTAATTATGCTGGGCGCAGACTTCAAATAAGCTGTTCAAATAAGCTGTAAGCAGCCGCAGGTGTGATACTGCGGGCTATGATAATCAATAATGAAATTGTCCACGAATCGTAAGGTGTGCCGGAAGTTCGTGGACAATTTAGTCAGCTAACGTAAAAAAATTTACAAAAAACTCTTGCATTTTGTATACAAAGATGGTATACTAAGAGCATCAAAACAGCCCCTCATTTGGCCCTTCTTCGTAAGGGCTTTTTTTTTTGCCATTTTTAGAAATTTAGTGTTTAATTTTGGAAATATTGTCAGTTAGCTATAGTCAATGTAGCAATAGTTTTCAGAATATGGTACAATATAATATAATATGGGAGAAGAACGGATATAACTTATATAGAGAATATTCATAATTAACAGGAGGCTTATATGCACGATGAAATACATGTTGTCGTAGATAGTATTTCGGCAGCAGACGAAACAGCTTTGAAGGATGATCAACGTTGCCACATTCTGCGTTTGATTATTCGTCACGGAGATTTGGAATGGCAGGACGGGGAACGCTCGCTGGCAGAATTGTTCGGTATGGTAGACGCAACCGGCAAACTGCCGATTACTTCTCAGCCGCCTATCGGTGTTGTAGTGGAGCTTTTCACTAAGCTTGCTCAGGAAGGCAAAAAAGTTATTATGCTGACAGTAGATAGCGTGCTCAGCGGTACCTATCAGACCGCCTGCGTTGCTGCACGTCAGGTAATGGATGATATAAAGGGCGCGGATATCCGTGTAATCGACAGCAAGACTGCTGCCTGCCCTATCAGCGGTATTGCTATGGAAGTACTGAAGCATACAGCTGCAGGCATGGATATTGACGAGGCCGAAAAAATGGCGCGTGAGATGGTTGCGCGTACAGAAACATTTTTCAGTGTAAATACATTAGACTATTTGCAAAAGGGTGGACGCATTGGCGCAGTTGGTGCTTTGATAGGAAGTATTTTTGGTATTCGCCCTATTGTGCACTTAGATAAAGAGGGCAGACTGGAAGTTGCAGACAAATGCCGTACCCGTAAAAAGGTTATGAAGCGCATGGTTGAGATGGCTGCTGAAAAGGCACCCATTGAAGCAATTTTCGTCGCTCATGCAGAGGCTTTGGCAGATGCAGAGGATTTGAAACAGCAGTTGCAGGGATTGTTCCCGAATGTACCGACTATGCTTACAGGTATCGGCACCGTTTTGGCTGCTCATCTCGGACCTGGTGCTATCGGCGTATTTGTCCGTCGCAAAGCCTGAAAGGAAAGGTGTGGGGTTTAGATGAATAATAGCAAGGTAATTACCGGCAAGCAGCTGAAGGATATGCTGCTGGGTGCTTACCATAGCTTTGAAAAGAATTTTGAAGCTATTAATGATTTAAATGTTTTTCCGGTACCGGATGGCGATACCGGTACTAATATGATGCATACTATGGCGTCCGTGGCAAAGGCTATCAGCGCAATGAGCGATGAGGCCGAGGCCGGCGAAATCGGTGCCGCAGCTGCCCGCAGCGCTATTATGGGCGCACGCGGCAATTCCGGCGTAATTTTGTCGCAGCTGCTGCGTGGTATCGGCAAGGGTGTTGCCGGTAAAAAGACGCTGAACAATACAGAAATAGGCAAAGCTTTCCAGTTTGGTATTTTATATGCTTACCGCAGTGTATCCAAACCGGTAGAAGGCACTATTCTGACGGTAGCTCGTGGCATGGCCAAGGGTGCTTATAATGCTGTTCGCGGCAACGTTAGCCTAGAGGAAGTACTGCTGGAGGCTATCAGCAGCGGTAAGGAAGAGCTTGCAAGAACTCCGGAGCTGTTGCCTGCATTGAAGGCAGCCGGTGTTGTTGATGCCGGCGGTCAGGGACTGATTGTCTTTTTCGAGGGCTGTCTGGCAGGCCTGCGCGGTCAGGATTGCGAAGTGCTGCCTGTTACACCGCGTGCCAAGGTACAGATTCAGAAGGGTGAGCCGCTTGATTTGGAATATCCTTATTGCACCGAATTTATCGTCAAGGATGCTGATGTTGATAAGCAGACCGTCAGCAAGGCCTTAGAGGGCATGGGCAATTCCATGATTGTAGCAGTGGTAGAGGATATTGTAAAAGTGCATATCCATACTAAGCATCCCGGTGATGCGCTCAACATGGCGCAGACCTGGGGAACACTGCATGATATCAAAATAGAAAATATGCGCGACCAGCACGAAAACCGTCTCTTTACTGCCGAGGATATTCAACCGGTAAAGCATGGCGTTGGTGTGCTTACTGTTGCAGCCGGTGACGGCATTGCCAAAATTATGCATGAAATGGGTGCTGCAGAGATTATCAGCGGCGGTCAGAGTATGAATCCTCCGGTAGAAGAGTTTGTCAATGCTATTGAAAACGGTACCTGCGAGCAGTACATTATTCTGCCGAACAATAAGAATATTGTTTTGGCGGCTGAGCAGGTGCGTAAGCTGCTGGGTAATTCCAAGGTAGCCTATGTTCCTACTACCAATATGGCACAGGGTTTGTCCGCACTGTTGCATTTTGATGCAACGCGCAGCATGGATGAAAACACTGTTATTATGACCAAGGAAGCCAAGGAAACAGCCAGTGGCAGCATTACCGTAGCTGTACGCGACAGCGTAGTAAACGGTATTTCTATCCATGAGGGCGATTATCTTGGTATCTTAAACGATAAAATTGTTTGCAACGGCAGCAGCATGGAGGAAGTGCTGCAGAAGATGTTGACAGATGGGGATTATGAACTGATCAGCTTATATTATGGTGCCGATGTAACCGAAGAGCAGGCTGAAAAGCTGGCAGCCGAAGTGGAAGAGCTGAATGATGAGTGGGAGGTTGAAACCTTTTACGGCGGACAACCGCTGTATCCGATTCTTTTGGCAATGGAGTGATGAATATGCTTACAAGTCAGGAATTAACCAACCTGTTGCGCGAGCGTGGCTATAAGGTCACCCCTCAAAGACTTGCTGTTTATGAAGCCTTGGCTGATGAAACATGGCATCCGAATGCAGAGATGCTGTTTAATAAGCTGCAGCCGAAGTTTCCTGCTATGAGCTTTGCTACGGTGTATAAAACCGTAGAAATTCTGCATGATATCAACGTTATTCAGATTCTGAATACAGGAGAGGACAGCTTCCGTTATGATGCCGATATCAGCGAGCATTATCATCTGCGCTGCTTGAAATGCGGTGCGGTAGACGATGCGCTGATGGATGACGGCGTTAAGCTGCAGCTGACACAGGATGTAGAGAAGCAGAGCGGTTATACTATCAGCCGCCGTCAGTTCTATTTCTTTGGTCTGTGTACGAAGTGCTCCACGATGCATTAAACTATAAAGAAGTGTACCGATTCTCTAGCTGATTGGTACACTTTTCTTTATATATTGGGTAATTATGTCAGATTTTTGTAGCGTTATTTTTACCAAAATGCCACAATAGCAGTTAGTGAATTTGCTATAATAAAGATGTTATATTGATAGGAGTGAAGGCGTTGTGCTAAACGACTTTCAGATTGTGATGCTGGCCAGCGGCAGTAAGGGGAATGCCGCTTTGATAAGCACAGCAAAGCAACGCTTTTTGGTTGATATAGGTATCAGCTGCAGAGCGTTGACAACGAGAATGAAGGAAATAGGCGTCAGCGTAAACGAGCTGGACGGCGTGTTTATTACACATGAGCATGTCGATCATGTCCGTGGGCTGGCAACATTTTTAAAAAATTATCAGGTGCCTGTATATAGCAGTGCGCTTACCTGGCGTGCAATATTAGCCAAGGACAGCAGTCTGGTGCGCCAAAACTGCCGTCTTATTGACAATAACCGTCTGCTTTGCGGTGATCTGGAGGTGCAGAGCTTCAGCATACCGCATGATGCCGTTGACCCGCACGGATATACCTTTACGAGCCGCAGCAACGGCTCTAAGTGCACATATCTTACGGATGCGGGCTTTGTGACCGATACCATCCGTGAGGCGGTTGCCGGCAGCAGTGCTTTGGTGCTCGAAGCCAATCATGATGTGGAAATGCTGAAAAACGGTCCTTATCCGCGTCATCTGAAGCAGCGCCGGACACTCTTCATACATGTTGTCCATCCTCCGATTTTTCAAAGTTTAACCTCTGTTCTTTTCTTCTTTGATGTGCTCCAGTTCTGTAAATACATAATCGTTCAGTACTTTGATGTAAGTTCCTTTCATACCGGAAGACCGGGACTCGATCACACCCGCACTTTCAAACTTACGCAGTGCATTCACAATCACGGAACGGGTAATTCCTACACGGTCAGCCACTTTGCTTGCAACCAGAATCCCCTCTGTTCCGTTCAGCTCTTTAAAAATATGGATGATCGCTTCCAGTTCTGAAAATGAAAGGGTACTGATCGCAGCCTGGACAACATGTTCTTTTCTCGTCTCTTCAGCACTTTCTTCATTCACTGAACGAAGCATCTCAAGTCCGACAACCGCAGTGCCATACTCGCTGAGAATAATATCATCAATGGAATAGGTAGCATCCTGCTTATAAATAAATAATGTACCAAGTCT
>OGOV01003412.1_pt1 | contig 10569 bp, 9 predicted proteins | sample 1552711 | NCBI WGS metagenome assembly OGOV01 (sample SAMEA2580216, study PRJEB22360) | human gut metagenome | biome: human gut; feature: human-associated habitat; material: faeces | place: Denmark | collected 2008/2010 | reverse complement strand
TGCTGTTCCTACTGCACGATCCACTACGCCCGCGGTTCGAGCCGCAACATGCCCGTCGCCGACCTCGTGGCCGAGGCGCGGCAGATCGCTGCCGGGGGGCAGAAGGAGATCGTCCTGACGGGCGTCAACACGGGGGATTTCGGCCGCACGACGGGAGAGCGGTTCATCGACCTGCTGCGGGCGCTCAACGAGGTCGAAGGGATCGAACGCTACCGCATTTCGTCGATCGAGCCGAACTTGCTGACCGACGAAATCATCGCATTTTGCGCCGCGTCGCCTAAATTCATGCACCATTTCCACATTCCGCTCCAGAGCGGTTCGGACCGGATTCTGGGCCTGATGCGCCGCCGCTACACCACGGCGCGCTTCGCCGAGCGGATCGCGGCCGTGAGACGGCTGATGCCCGACGCCTTCATCGGCATCGACGTGATCGTCGGGTTCCCGGGCGAGACGGAGGCCGATTTCCGCACGACGTACGATTTTCTGGCGGGACTCGAACCCGCTTTCCTGCATATCTTTCCCTTCTCGGAGCGTCCCGGGACGCCGGCCGTCGACCTGCCCGGCAAGGTGCCTCCGTCGGTCGCCACGCAGCGCGTCGCCGAACTGGAGGGCCTCTGCGAACGCCTGCACGGCGCGTTCTGCGCCCGGGCCGAAGGCACGGAGGATACGGTGCTCTTCGAAAGCACGCGCCGCGACGGCATGATGTTCGGCTTCACGGGCAGCTACCGCCGGGTGAAAGTCCCCTACGACCGTTCGAAGGTCAATGCCCTCTGCCGCGTGAAACTCGGCGCGATGGACGAAACTCACGATTTGTTGGGGGAAATTCTGGATTAATCACTATATTTGCAGGAATGGAAATTTAAAACGCTATGACGGGTTTGCGCAAACGGGTGACGGTCGGTTTCTTGAGCATCGTGTGCCTGCTGTTTTTTTCGGGTATGGTCTCGTTTCTCGAATTGAGCCACCTGAGCCGGGATACGGGCGAGATTCTCAAGGCCAACAAACGGAATATCGAGCTGGCCAAGGAGATGCTCGATGCTGCGCACGAGCAGAACATCGCGTTGATCCGCCTTTCGGTTTTCGGCGACAGGTCGTGCGACAGCCTTTGCCGTAAGAGCATGGAGCGGCTCGAAAACACGTTGCTCGTGGCCCAGAGCGAGGCGCTCGAAAAGTCGTTCCTCGACTCGCTGGCCTTCGCCACGACCGAACTGCGCCTCGTGACGGACAACTACCTCGCCTTCGGGGGCGCCGCCCGTGCCGACTCGTCGGCGGCCCTGCGGCCCGATTCGCTGGGCGGCAGGTGGTACAGCGAAGAGTACCAGGCCCTTTACGGCCGTCTTACGGCCGCCATCAAGAGTTATATGACCTCGACGCAGAGTTCGCTGGTTCCGCGCGCCGAGCAGATGAAGAAAAACGCCTACCGCGCCGTGACGCCCGTGCTGATCTCGCTGGCCGTGATGATCGCCATCGTGCTGATGCTCTTTTACTTCATGTCGATCTACTGCGTGACGCCCATCGAGCGGATGAACAAGGGGCTGGGCGACTGGCTCTCGTTCCGCGTGCCCTTCGCCGTGAAGGGCGACCTCAAGGACGAGGTGCTCGAACTCAAGGAGAAAATCGAGTCGCTGATCAACATTTCCAAACAGACCAAATCCTGATGCGGCGATGCGGGTAGACGTGGTTTTACGGTATATCGGGGTCGTGATGCTCTTCATTGCGATGTTCATGCTGCTGTCGGCGGCAGAGGTGACAAGTGAGGATTTGGCAGAGCTGGATGCTTTTATCCAAAAGCTGCCGCTTACGGAGCAGAAGCAAAAGCAGGCTGAGAAGCTGTTTGCGCATGATGCGACGACCTCTGAGTTTTATATTGCTCTTGGCAGCTATAAAAATAAGAACAGACGCAAGGTAACACCGCAGCTAAGCAGTATGCAGCAGGATGAGGCAATGGATATTTTAAAAAGGCTGTATGTTAAGGTGAGCAAGTGAGAAGGGAAATAGCGCCAGATGCTTGGAGTTTAGAGAACCGCCGTGAGGCGGTTCTTTTTGTGTGTATGCGTATGGATGCTATACGAAGAGAAGACTTTCCTTGGGGAGAGCTGTCACCTGTAGGGCGACTGAGAGGTGTTGTGCTTATGCATATATTTTATTTTTCTGTAACCCCTCTCCGTCATCGCTGCGCGATGCCACCCGCTCCAGGGCGCCTTCTCTTGCCCTATGGGCAATTCACCTTGTCTCCCCAAGGAGAGGCTTTATTGTTTTGCTGTCTGATATTTTAAAAGCTGCTTTTTCCTAAAAATATCCCCGCAACCACTGCCGAACCACCTTACTCAGTGTACTTTGCTCAGTAAATGTGTTATAATAAAACAGGTTATTTGTAAAAATAAAACGAGTTTTTATAGGATGGTGAAAAAATGAAAGTTTCTGCTGAAGACGTAAAGCATATCGCACAGCTTTCCCGTTTGACTGTTCCTGCTTCCGAGATGGAAGTGTTCACTGAACAGTTCAACCAGATTCTTAACTATGCCGACATTCTTGAAAAAATTGATACCGCAGGTATCGAACCTACCCCGTACGTATTGCCGGTAAGCAATGTACTGCGTGAGGACGTTGTCAAAGAAGGCGTATCCCACGAGGAAGCATTGAAGAACGCTCCTGCTGTTCACAATGACGGCTTTAAGGTACCGCGCGTAATCGAATAAGAAGGAGGCAAACGCTGTGGATTTGTATAAACTTACTGCGCACGAGCTGCATGAAAAGCTCGTCAACAAAGAAGTAAGCTCCGTCGAATTAACTAACGCCGTTATTGCGCGTGTCGACGCAGTTGAAGACCAGGTTAACGCTTACGTAACCCTGGATAAAGAAAACGCTCTGGCACAGGCTGCCAAGGTTGATGCCAAGATTGCCGCAGGCGAGAAAATCGCTCCGCTGGCAGGTATCCCCGGTGCAATCAAAGATAATATTTCTACCAAAGGCCTGCGCACTACTTGTTCCTCCAAAATGCTGGAGAACTTCATTCCCGTATATGACGCACATGTTATCAAAAACCTGCGCGCTGATGAAACCATTTTCCTGGGCAAAACCAACCTGGATGAATTTGCTATGGGCTCTACCACCAAGACCTCTCATTTCGGTGTAACCCATAACCCCTGGAACCTGGACCGCGTTCCCGGCGGCTCCTCCGGCGGCAGCGCTGCTGCTATCGCTGCAGGCGAAGCTATCTGGACTCTGGGCTCCGATACCGGCGGATCTATCCGTCAGCCGGCATCCTTCAACGGCTGCGTTGGTATTAAACCGACCTACGGCCGTGTATCCCGTTATGGCTGCGTAGCATTCGCATCCTCTCTGGACCAGATCGGACCTATCACTAAAGACGTAACCGACGCTGCTTTGGTACTCAACAGCATCTGCGGTAAGGACGAGATGGACTCCACCTCTCTGAACGTAGAGGTTCCCGACTTCACCAAAGCACTGGTAAATGACGTTAAAGGCCTGCGCATCGGTCTGCCGAAGGAATATTTCGGTGAAGGCGTTGATGCTAAGGTTAAGGCTGAAATCATGAAGGCCGTTGAAAAATACAAAGAGCTGGGCGCTGACATCGTTGAGGTTTCCCTGCCGCATACCGAATATGCTGTAATTACCTATTACATCATCGCTCCGGCTGAAGCTTCCGCTAACCTGGCACGCTTTGACGGCGTTCGCTACGGTTATCGCAATGTTGATGCAACCTCTGCTCCGGAAATGACCACCATGAGCCGTACCGAAGGCTTCGGTCAGGAAGTACGCCGCCGCATTATGCTGGGCACCTACGTACTGAGCAGCGGTTACTATGATGCATACTACAACAAGGCTATGCAGGTTCGTACCCTCATCCGCCGCGACTTTGAAGCTGCGTTTGAAAAATGCGACGTGCTGCTGACTCCGACCTCTCCGGTTCCTGCTTACGGCATCAACGATAAGATGGATCCGCTGACCATGTACATGCTGGACGTAACCACTATTCCGGTAAATATGGCCGGTCTGCCGGGTATTTCCATTCCTTGCGGCTTTGCTGATGACGGCATGCCTATCGGTATGCAGCTGATCGGCAAGGTCCTGGACGAAGCAACCATTCTGCGTGCTGCTTATACCTTTGAACAGGCAACCGAATATCATAAAGTATTCGCACCGCTGGGAGGTAACAAATAATGACTAAATATATTACCGTTATCGGCCTGGAAGTTCATGCCGAGCTGAAAACCAAAACTAAAGCATTCTGCAGCTGCTCCACTGCCTTCGGCAGCCTGCCCAACACCCATGTATGCCCGGTTTGCCTGGGTATGCCCGGTGCACTGCCTGTACTGAACAAGCAGGTTGTTGATTTCGCTATCAAGGCTGGTCTGGCGCTGAACTGCGATATCCAGAAATACAACAAATTCGACCGTAAAAACTACTTCTATCCTGACCTGTCCAAGAACTATCAGATTTCCCAATTTGATAAACCTATCTGCCTGGGCGGTCATATCGACATCGTTGTTGACGGCGAGCATAAACGCATCGGCGTTACCCGTATCCACATGGAAGAGGATGCAGGCAAGCTGAACCACAGCGGCGCAACCATCAGCACCTCCGATTCCTCCGCAGTTGACTACAACCGTGCAGGCGTACCGCTGATTGAGATTGTATCCGAGCCGGATATGCGCAGTGCTGCCGAAGCTCGTGCTTACATGGAAAACCTGAAAGCAATTCTGGAATATACCGATGTCTGCGACTGCAAAATGCAGGAAGGCAGCCTGCGCTGCGACGCTAACATCTCCATCATGCCCGAAGGCGCTAAGGAATTCGGTACCCGTGCCGAAATCAAAAACCTGAACTCCTTCCGTGCTCTGGAGCGCGCTATCAACTATGAAGTTGAGCGCCAAAAAGAGGTTCTGGAAGATGGCGGCCACGTTGTTCAGGAAACCCGTACCTGGGATGAAGCTAACGGCGTAACTCTGTCCATGCGTTCCAAGGAAGAAGCACATGACTACCGTTACTTCCCTGAGCCTGACCTCGTTCCGGTACAGCTGGACGATGCCTGGATTGAGCGTATCCGTGAAACTCTGCCGGAGCTGCCGGCTCAACGTCAGGCACGCCTGATGAGCGAGCACGGTCTGCCGGAATATGATGCTTCCCAGATCGTTTCTACCAAGGCTATGGCTGAATACTTTGATGAAGCAGTTAAGACCGCTAAGGACAGCAAAGCAGTTTCCAACTGGCTGCTGGGCGATGTATCTGCTTACATGAACAACGAAGGCATTACCATTGCCGATTTCAAGGTAACCCCTGCACACTTAGCAGAGCTGGTTAACCTGATTAAAGACGGCGTACTGTCCAGCAAGCTGGCTAAAAAGGTATTTGCCGAAATGCTCAAAGAGGACGAAGCTCCGAAGGCTCTTGTTAAGAAGCTCGGTCTGGAGCAGGTTAGTGATGAAGGCGCTATCCTTAAGCTGGTTGAAGAAACCATTGCTGAGAACCCGCAATCCGTTGCTGACTACAAAGCTGGTAAAGATAAGGCTATCGGCTTCCTCGTTGGCCAGATTATGAAAAAATCTCGCGGCAAGGCTAACCCGGGCATGGTTACTAAAATGCTCAAGGAAAAAATGCAATAATACGCAACTGCCAATAAAGCACCATCTGCTTCGTTGTGGCTCCTAGAAGTACAGTATGTACTACGTCGTCGCCACGCCTCGTATCTGGCACTTTCTGAACAGTCGCTGGGTATGAATATTGTATTTAGATGTGTATAATGGCATGAGCTGTATGCGTAAGTTTAAGGCTCCCCGTCTGAACGGAAACGTTCGGGAGGGGAGCCTTTTTGAGTGCTGGCGTACTTAATATTCTCTTAGCAGAAAGCCCATATAAAAAGGAATAGTTAAGATAGGAAAGCTTTCGTCAGGCCTGCCTATATTATATGTTCCTAATTTTATTGCTTGTTTTACATGATATTTTTCGGGATGCCGCAAAATAGTTTTACAGCTTTTTACGTTACCGCTGCTAGCTTTAACCTCAATAAGTGTGGCTTGTCCCTTATAGCGGATAACAAAATCTATTTCAAGACCTGAATCTTTATGATAATAGTATAGCTTGCGCCCCATTTTGGAGAAGATATCAGCTGCAAGATTTTCAAAAATAGCTCCCTTATAGCCGTATAAATTCCCTTGAAGGATATCAAATTGTGTTCCATCCTCTAGCATACTGACAAATAAGCCTGTATCCTGCATATAAACCTTAAAAATATCGTTTAGTGAATTTCCATCTAATGGTAGCTCCGGTAAGGAAAGGTTATAGCAACGCTTAATAATACCGGCATCTTCTACCCATTGTAAAGAACCTGCAAAGCGTGCTGCTGTAGAGCCTTTCTTAATCAAGGAATACTGAAACTTTTTGTTTTCTTTACTTAATTGTTTGGGAATAGATTGGAAGCAAGCCTTTATAAGCGGTTTATCTTTGTTTTCGGCATATTTAACCATATCGTCTTCGTATGAGGCGATGATATTTCGTTGTATGCTTAAAACGAGGTTAAGCTGTTTGGTTTCAATAAAAGCATTTACTGCTGCAGGCATTCCGCCTACAACTGCATATTGCAATAAAAGCTCCTGCATTCTGTTATGCAGTGCTGATGGTACAGGCTTTTCGTTTATAAGACAGCTTTGCAATGAGTCAATAATAGTTTCGTTTATCCCGTTTGCCCAAATGAATTCCTCGAAATCCAAAGGGTACATCTCCATTACGGTTTCATAACCTACTGGTATAGAAGCAGGGGTTTGATTATATCCTTTTATGCCCAATAGCGAACCGGTAGCAATGACATCATAACGTCCGTCCAATTTAAAAAATTTTAGTGCTGTTCTGGCTTCTGGACAAGATTGTATTTCATCTAAAATAATTACTGTTTCATGAGGCTTGAATTGAGCTTTGTTTCCCAGAAATGCTGTTATAAGCATTGTCAGATTATCTATATCAAGCGAGCCTGCGAAAATTTCCTTGTACTCGGGATTCTCAAAAAAGTTAAGATATACAGTATGCTTATAATTTTCTTTAGCAAAGGATTCAGTGATAAATGTTTTGCCGCATTGACGACAACCTTTGATAATTAAAGGATTGTGATCAGGGGAGTTTTTCCATTGCAGAAGAGCTTTTTCTATTTTTCTTTTGAGCATTTTGTCACCTCCTGAGATGCTTGCTATAAGCTTATTATAACTCATGTACAAACTTTTTCAAGGGACTTTTGGCACTAACTCGCAACTTTTTCAAGGGACTTTTGGCGCTAACTCACAACTTTTTCAAGGGACTTTTTGTACTAACTCGCAACTTTTTCAAGGGACATTTGCAAAGTGCATGGTTTAGGTGAGGGGATAGTGTAGGTTTAACGCTATCATTTTTCCTGCTTCCGCACGAGTTCCCCAAAAATTTACACATAGCTTGCGTAAACGCTGTATAATATTCTTGTAAAGCAAATGAGGAGGTTTTTGTTATGACTATGAAAAAAATAAACGCTTTTGAGCAGGGCGAAGCAATTTTAAAAACTCTGTCCAAGGGTGCCTTTCTTACTACTGCTGCCGACGGCAAGCAGAATACAATGACAATCGGCTGGGGCAGCCTGGGCTTTAAGTGGGGACAGCCGACCTTCACTGTTATGGTGCGCCAAAGCCGTTATACTAAGGAGCTGATTGACGCTAATCCGGAATTTACCGTCAGCTTCCCGGTAAAAGAAGGCTTTGCCCAAGCACTCGGTCTGTGCGGCAGCAAGTCTGGCCGTGATCTGGACAAGTTTGCAGCTGCAGGCTTAACTACGGAAGCAGGCGAGACCGTCAGCGTTCCTGTTATCAAGGGCTGCGGCCTGCATCTGGAGTGCAAAATCGTAGAGCAGTACACTATGGCGGAGGACAAGTTCGACAAGGAGCTGTGCGAAAAATGGTATGCCAACAAGGATTGGCATACATGCTATACCGGTATCATTACTGCCGCTTACGTAGAGGAATAACAGGCGAAAAGCTATAACAAATGTAAAAGCAGCTGCCGCAATGCGGCAGCTGCTTTTACTATGCGCGTCAACGTGCGTTGCCGCGTAAAAAGTGGTCGGTAATTATTCTTGCTGCTTCTTCGTCCGTCATATCGGCAGCAATATCGTCGCTTTGGTTAAAAATGCTCATGGCTACACCGAAGAAAACAAATTTCGTGGTAATCTCCGGCACGGTATCCTCCTTCAGCAGGTTGTCCTGCATTGCCTTAGTAATCAGCTGAGCTAAAATATCATATTCATCATGCAGGATTTTGTGATAGCGCAGGATGCGTTCAATCGTTTCCTCACTCAATTTTACAGAATTATAGCGGGGAACAACCTTAAAATCGTCACCGTCAGGCTCAACCCTGCAGCCATTGGTGCCGCCGAGCATTTCAAAGCAGATAATCTGCCACAGAGTACTGTTGGCAACGTAAAAATGCACCATTACCTCAAAATTTTTTTTGAGCTTCTCCTCAAAGCTGTCTACGCTGTTGACAGCCTGGTGCAGCTTTTCTAAAAAAGCAGCATTTTTATCGGCAACCAGCTTGTAGAAAAGGTGCTCCTTATTGCCGAAGTATTTATAGACAGTTCCTTTGCCTACGTCAGCCAGGGCTATTATTTCATCGAGCGTAGCCTTTTCATAGCCATGCTGCGAAAAAACCTTTTCCGCTGCCTGCAAAATCCTTATATCCTTAGGTAATGACGTGTCTATTGCCACTATGAAACCTCCAACTATCCTAAATAGGAAATTTTTTCGTACATTTATTACATTAATTATACCTTTTTATGCGGATAATTGCTAGTGAAGTTTACATGTTTTATCAGCCGGAATTTTACTTTTCGTGACAAAATAAAAAACCCGCTCGCCGCGGGCGTTTTTATTTCGCGTAACTGCTGTCCGGCCCCTCAGCCGTCAGTGCTTTGTGCTTTTAGCATTTCCAAAAGTCCCCTCAATTGGCCGCTTCCACGAACCACCTTCTCTGTTTTTACGGTGGTGATACGTTACGCGATTAAGCACTATTTTATTTACGGATTCTCTTACACTAATGTATTATATCTGTAGTGATCGGAGAAACAAAAAACAACAACGGAAACAGACAGCTTGCGCTGTTCCAACTCCGTTGTTGTTTATGGTGAAATTATACAACCAATGTCCATGGTTGTAAACAATTTTTTTGTAAAGAGCGTTAAAATTTTCCTGAGCCTGTTGCTACTGCAACAAAAGTTACAGTTTTAAAGCATTTTCAGAATTAAAAGTCAAACTTTTGACCTGTCAGCAGTTCATATGCTTCGATGTATTTGCCGATGGTTTTGTCGATAACATCCTGCGGCAGCTCGTAGCCTGCATCCGGGTTAGCGCTCAGCCAATCGCGGACAAACTGTTTGTCATAGGAGGGCTGGCCTTGGCCAACTTTGTAGCCTTCCAGCGGCCAGAAGCGGGAGCAGTCCGGGGTAATCATTTCGTCACCCAGTACAACCTCGCCGTTCTCGTCCAGACCAAATTCAAATTTGGTATCGGCAATGATGATGCCGCGCTCCAGAGCATAAGCAGCACATTTTTTGTAGATAGCGATAGTGTAGTCACGCAGCTTCAGAGCATATTCTTTGCCACGGCCCGGATACAGTTTTTCCAGGATTTCGATGCTTTGCTCTACGCTGATGTTTTCGTCATGGTCACCGATTTCAGCCTTGGTGCTGGGGGTGAAGATAGGCTCTGCCAGCTTTTGAGATTCCTGCAGACCTTCGGGCAGTTTAATGCCGCAGATTTCACCGGTTTTTTTGTAGCTTTCCCAGCCGCTGCCGGTAATGTAGCCGCGAACGATGCATTCGATAGGCAGCATGTTCAGCTTTTTGCATTTCATGCTGTTGCCGGTGAATTCCGGTTTTTGGAAGAATTCCGGCATATCCTTGGTATCAACGGAAATCATATGGTTAGGAACAATGTCTTTAGTCAGATCAAACCAGAATTTGGAAATCTGAGTCAGCACAGTGCCTTTTTTCACAATCATGTTTTTCAGAATATGGTCAAATGCGGAAATACGGTCAGTGGCAACCATAATAATGCTGTCACCAACATCATACATCTCACGAACCTTGCCGGATTTAAACGGTTTGTACTCTTGCATTTTAATGCCTCCTAAAAATTTCTCAACAAGTAAATGCAGGCTCAGTGCCGGAATTTCTTGTCAGTGTTAAGTTTGTTATATTTTATGGTAATATCATAGCACAGTCAGAGGAAAAAGTCGAACGTTTTTCATGTTTCAACAAATATTTTTCGGATTATTTTACGTCTTGCGGCAAAAGTCCGTCCAAGCGCAGCATATCGGCAGTGACCAAAGGCTGTCCCAAACGTCTCCCCGGCACAAATGTACCATGGCAGTCGCTGCCGCCGCTGATAAGCAGACCGTGCTTTTTGCAATGCTGGAGCAGGCGCTGCGTTCCTTCTTCCGAATGGTTGGAGTGGTAGCACTCAAAGCCGTCGAATTTCTCCGTCCGCAGGATGTCGAGCACACGCTCCAATCCGGGGCCGTGAAAGCCGCTGGCAG
>OGOV01003409.1_pt1 | contig 10575 bp, 8 predicted proteins | sample 1552711 | NCBI WGS metagenome assembly OGOV01 (sample SAMEA2580216, study PRJEB22360) | human gut metagenome | biome: human gut; feature: human-associated habitat; material: faeces | place: Denmark | collected 2008/2010 | reverse complement strand
CCAGCCGATGAGAGCACCCTGGAATATATAACGAATTGACAATTGATAATTAACAATTGACAATTACATAAATAGATAATAATATGAGAAAAGCATATATTTCAATAGCTGCCCTGTTGCTTTGCGGAAGCATGCTGATGGCGCAGACTCCGGCCAACCGTACGGCCAAAACGACCGCTGCCGATGTGTTGGCTCAGATGCCTGCGGCGAAACAAGCGGCGTACAATAAATTGATTGGTGATTTGAGTTCTACTGGCGAAGAAGGTGTTCTGATGCTGGTAAACATGATAAATGCTCCGGGCAAAGGCAGTAACGCAAATGTCGACTACGCTTTGAGTGGTCTTACGCATTATGTCATGGCGAAAGGGGAGGAGAATGCCCGGTTAGTGACTGCAAAGGCTTATCTGAAGGCTTTGGAAATGGTGAACGAGCGTGAAACAAAAGCGTTTATTATCCGCCAACTTCAGATGTTGGGGAAAGACGAATGTATAGATGTACTGGCTTCTTATCTGAACGATGAGTCGTTGAGCGGTCCCGCCGCTCGTGCGCTGGCTTCTAATGGCAGTCAAAAAGCAGGTCAGGCATTGGTTGCTGCTTTGAAGAGTCGTACCGGTTCTTCTAAAACACAAAAGGATGTGATCCGTGCGATTGCCGATGCCCGGGTGGATGGGGCTGAACCTGTTTTGTTGGTATTGCAGGGAGCGTCTGATCCGAATATGCAGAAAGAGGTATTGTATGCCTTGAGTTGTGTCGGAAGTTCTAATTCATTGCCAGTGTTAGCAAAAGCGGCCGAGAATGCCGGTTACACGATGGAAGTGACTGGTGCCAACGAAGCTTATATCGCTTTGTTGAAGCGATTGGTCCAGAGTGATCGTGATGCGGTGATGAAAGCTGCAAAGAAATTGCAGAAAGCAGCGGCTAAAGCCGGACAGGAGCAGACACGGGAAGCTGCCTTGCAAATACTTTTAGCAGCCGAGGAACCGGCTAAAGTATCTAAGATGGTTATTGCTGCCATGAAAGATCCGAGCAAGAACTACCGGAATGCGGCTTTGAGCTATGCTTCCGGTTTTGCAGATAAAGAGTTGTATATAGAACTTATGAAAATGGTTCCTAAAGCCAAACCGGAACTGAAAATAGACATCTTGAACTGGATCGGACGCGAGGCCAAGAAACCTGTCAAACATGACATTATCCAGAATCTGGAAATTCGTTTCGATCTTCCTGCCAAGCAGATCCTGTTGGAGCAGCTCGGTGATGTTAACTTTGACGTGAAGCAGGCTGCAACCTGGACATTGGTGAAGATAGGCGATAAGTCCTATATTCCTTCGTTGGCCGAATTGCTGAAGAGCAATGACAAGCAAGTCGTCCTGTTGGGACAGGATGCTTTGGCTGCCTTCCCTGGAGATATCGACGGGGCAGTGGCAAAGGCCGTCTCTTCTGCTGCTAATGCGGGAAAAATAGCTGGACTTGAGTTGTTGGCCATGCGCAAAGCTACTGCCAATATCAATACCGTACTTGATCAGATACAGATAGGCTCTCCAGAAGTGAAAGCCGCGGCTTATGTGGCTTTGAAGGATGTAGTGGGAGAACGTGATATAACCAATATGTGCGGTATGCTGGAAACGGCTGACGCATTGGCTGTTCCTCCCATGCAGCGGGCTGTTATTTCAGCATTGTCCTCTCTTCCGGTTGCCGACCGGGTCGAAACGGTGACACGTCGTATGTTGCAGGCCGGCAATAAAGATTATTTGTATTATCTGGTGTTGGCTTCTACCGGACAACCGGATGCGCTGGCGACAGTCGTGAAAGGTTTCCGTTCTAATACGGGTGTCAAAAGGGATGCAGCCTTCGAAGCCCTGTTGAACTGGAAGGGTATTGAAGTGGCGGACGAATTATATACGATCTGTAAGGAAAGCCCGTCGTCCAACTATTTTGATCCGGCTCTCACTACTTATGTGAAACTGGTTTCCAATCCGGCATTTACAGGTGAAAACCGTTTGTTAAGCTTGCGTAAGGCAATGGAAATTGCCAAAACGGATGCACAGAAGATCGCGATTTTACAACAGATTGAAAAAACCGGAACATTCTTGGGTATGCTGTATGCCGGCGAATTTCTGGATCAGAAACCTGTACAACAGGCGGCCGCCAATGCAGTCATGAATATTGCTTTGGGTAATAAGGAGTATATGGGGGCGAATGTCCGTACCCTGTTGAATAAGGTGATGGAGGTGCTCGACAATCCGGATGCCGGCTATCAAAGGGAAGCAATCAAGAAACATCTGGCAGAGATGCCGCAAGGTGAAGGATTCGTTTCTTTGTTCAATGGCAAGGATTTGACCGGCTGGAAAGGTCTGGTACAGAATCCGATTGCCCGTGCGAAGATGAAACCGGGACAGTTGGCCAAAGAGCAGGCGAAAGCCGATGAGGTCATGCGTAAAGGCTGGAGCGTGGAAGACGGTATGCTGATATTCAATGGCAAGGGTGACAATCTGTGCACGGAAAAACAATACGGTGATTTTGAAATGTATGTGGACTGGATGCTTGATCCGGCCGGTCCTGAAGCGGATGCCGGTATTTACTTGCGTGGTACGCCTCAGGTGCAGATATGGGATACTTCGCGTGTAAACGTAGGAGCGCAAGTCGGTTCCGGTGGATTATACAACAACCAGATGAACGAGAGCAAGCCGACGAAAGTGGCCGATAATAAGTTGGGTGAATGGAACAGTTTCTACATCAAGATGGTCGGTGACCGTGTGACAGTCGTACTGAACGGAGAGAAAGTGGTGGATGATGTGATTCTGGAAAACTATTGGGATCGCAAGCTCCCGATCTTCCCGGTCGAACAGATTGAATTGCAGGCTCATGGCAGCAAGGTTTATTACCGGAATATTTATGTAAAAGAACTCGAACGCAAGGAACCGTTCAAGCTTTCAGCCGAAGAAGAGAAGGAAGGTTTTAAAGTTCTGTTTGACGGTACGAATATGCATGAATGGACAGGTAACACGGTTGATTATACCCTGGAAGACGGTTGCATTTCCATGATACCGAGCAAGAGCTATGGTGGAAACCTGTATACGAAAGACGAGTATGGCAACTTCGTGTACCGTTTCGAATTCCAGTTGACGCCGGGTGCTAATAACGGTGTCGGTATCCGTACCCCGATGGAAGGGGATGCCGCTTATGTTGGTATGGAAATCCAGATTCTGGATTGCGAACATCCGATTTATAAGGATATTACTCCTTTGCAGCATCACGGTTCCGTTTATGGAATTATCCCGGCTAAGGCGGAACATCATAGTGCGTTTAAACCTGCGGGTGAATGGAATTATGAAGAAATTGTAGCTAATGGGGATAACATCAAGGTAACGGTCAACGGGGTGGTAATCATGGAAGGCAATATCCGCGAAGCGACAAAGAACGGTACTGCCGATCATAAGGAACATCCGGGCCTGTTCAATAAGAAAGGACATATCGGTTTCTTAGGTCATGGCTCTCCTGTCAAGTTCCGTAATATTCGCATTAAAGAGTTGAAATAACGTTTTTTTATCTATAGTTAAATAGCAGCATAAGCAGAAATTAGCTTATGTTGCTATTTTTTTATGATTAATGTGTGTGGAAAATCCTTGAATATTAAGGAAAATAAAATTTGTTAGTTCGGTTTATTATAACGACTTTTGTATGAAGGATAATAAAGAAGTCGTATTCATGGATGTAGACCAGTATCAATTAATATTAGACAATGCTCAGGTTGGCTGGTGGAAAGCTGATTTTGAAGAAAGATGTTATATCTGTTCTGACTATTTGATTAGTCTCTTGGAGTTGGATGGTCCGAAAATATCCATAGTAGATTTCTTTTTGTTGATCCGTGGAGACTATCGGGATCGTATCGCTAACGAATTTGCTTTCTTTAAAGGTATTGGTATATACGAACAGATCTTCCCTATAAAGACTTGCTATGGTTATAGGTTCGTCCGTACAAAAATTTATAAACGTGAAAAGGCTTCCGATGGCAAGTTGACCGTATTGGGTATTTTACAGTTGATTCCTTTTAGTGAAATGGAGGAGAATAGACCTGTCGTGAATGGACAGGTTGATAGTGTTCTCAGGCATTTGGGGAGTTTGTCCCATGCCTTACATTCTTTTATCCAGACAAATGATTTGCATAAATCGATCCATTTGGCTCTTACGGAGGTTCTATTTTCGATCGATACGAAGGGGCGTGTATACATTATGGAATATGAGGATGAGAAGCAGATTGGCTGCACATATGAGGTGTGTAGTGAGGGAGTTGAGCCTGTCCGTCCGTTTTTGCAAAACATTCCGGTTGCTACGTTACCTTGGTCTACACATAAAATACGGAATTTATATCCTATCCTAATTAATAATCTGGATGAATTACCTCCTGAAGCGGTTGAGGAGAAGCGCTACCTGAAAGCGCGTCGAACCTGTTCTCTGATTTTAATTCCATTAATAATCAAAGGTGAGTCTTGGGGGTATATGGGAATCGATATAGTAGATAAGTATCGTATGTGGAGCTTGGAGGACTATCAATGGTTGTCGTCTATTTCCAATATCATTAGTATAATAACGAAGATGGCCCGTACCAATGAAGCTTTGGACCATAGTGAAAAGTTACTTCGGAATATTTATACCAACATACCGGTCGGAATAGAGTTGTATGATAAGAAGGGCTATCTGGTGGATTTGAATAATATGGATGTCGAGATATTCGGCCTTCCTTCCAAAGAGTCTGTTTTGGGGCTTAATATCTTTGAAAATCCTATGATTAATGATGAAATACGAGAAAAACTGATTAGTCGGGAGCCAGTCTCTTTTCACATGGATTATTCATTTAACACAATTGAGGACAAAGGGTTCTATCCGACAATGAAGAATGGTACGATCGATATTTTCACAAAAGTCTGCATGTTGTATGACATATATGGAGATCTGATTAATTATATGTTTATTAATCTTGATAATACAGATAAGGCGGTCGCATATAACCGTATCGAGGAGTTTGAACATTTCTTCAGCCTGGTCAGCCGTTTTGCAAAAGTTGGATATGCCAAATTTGATTTGTTGACTCGTGAAGGGTATGCTATCGACCAATGGTATCAGAATTTAGGAGAAAAAGAAGGTGTGCCGCTATCGGAAGTCATAGGTGTTTATAGCCAGATCCATCCTGAAGACCGGAAGGTTATGTTTAATTTCTTTGAACAGGTAAAGAAAGGACAGTGTGATAGTATTCGGCGGGAATTAAGGGTGAAGTATGGAGAAGGTTGGCATTGGACTCGTGTGAATGTAATGCGGAACACCCAGTCGACTAATCCGGACAGACTTGAAATGATCTGTGTGAATTATGATATAACCGAACTGAAGGAAACGCAGAAGCAGCGTGAGAAAGCCGAAGAACTCGACCGTTTGAAATCTGCATTCCTTGCCAATATGAGCCATGAGATCCGGACTCCGCTGAATGCCATTGTCGGTTTTTCCACGTTGTTGGTCGATACGGACGATCCGGAGGAAAAGAAGCAGTTTGTCGAGATTATCCAAAAAAACAATGAACTGTTGTTACAGTTGATCTCCGATGTGCTGGATCTGGCGAAGATAGAATCTGGTATAATCGAATTGAAACTTGTCGAGGTCGACTTGCGGGAGCTATGTAAAGAACTGGTCGTTTCGATGCGTATCAAAGTACCGGCTGAAGTCGCGCTCTGTGTGGTTCCGGACTTGCCTTCCTATATCATGCGTTGTGATAAGGTGAGGCTGACACAGATCATATCCAACTTTATTAATAATGCCATCAAACACACCAGCAAAGGAACGATCCTGCTTGGTTACGAGATACGCTGGGATGAGATTGAGTTTTCTGTGACGGATACCGGTGACGGTATGTCGCCGGAAGTGCAGCGACATGTGTTCGACCGTTTCTATAAAGGAAACAGTTTCAAGCAGGGGACAGGTTTGGGGCTCTCGATCTGTAAGAGCATAATAGAACAGGTTGGCGGTAAAATCGGGGTAGAGTCCGAGATAGGGAAGGGGTCCCGTTTCTGGTTTACTTTACCCCGTTAGATTCATATCTTATTCTTTTTCACCATAGGACAAATCGCCGGCGTCTCCCAGTCCCGGAACGATGTAAGAATGATCATCTAGTTCGTCATCGACAGCCGCGACCCATATAGTCGTGATGTCGTCCGGCATTTTACGCTGGAGATATTCGATTGCCTGCTTGCTGGCAATGATGGAAGCGACATGGATATGCGCCGGGTGGCCTTTGGTGCGCAATGCTTCGTAGGCCAGTTCCATAGAACTGCCGGTTGCCAGCATCGGATCCGTTATAATCAATGTCTTGTCTGTTAATCGGGGAGATGCGATGTATTCGATATGAATATCGAAGTTCAGACGGTCCTTGTATTTCCTGTAAGCGGAAACAAAGGCATTTTCCGCATTGTCCAGGTAACTGAGGAAACCCTGATGGTAGGGGAGGCCGGCACGCAGGATCGTACTGATGACGACTGAATCGTCGGGAGTGTTCATTGGTGCTATCCCGAGAGGAGATTGAATACCTTTTTTGCTGTAGGTGAAATCCTTACTGATCTCGTAAGCCATGATTTCACCGATCCGCTCGATGTTACGACGGAAGCGCATACTGTCTTTTTGTATATTGACGTCGCGCAGTTCTGCGACAAACCGGTTTAACACCGAGTTTGATTCTCCAAGATTAACTATTTTCATGATTGAATTGTCATTTTTCCGGCGCCGAAATTACTCATAATTTGGACAGGTCGCAAAAAAGAAGGCAACCTTTTTCAGATTGCCTCCCTTTGTCAGGTAAAAAGTCTTACTTCTTTTCTTCGGGTTTGTTAATTGCATCCAGCAAATATTTACCCGGTTTGAATTTTACAGTCGTTCTGGCTGGAATCATAACCGGTGTTCCTGTCTTGGGGTTACGAGCTAAACGCTCTGTCTGAGGACGTGGTATCAATGTTCCGAAACCGATCAATACGATTTCCTCGTTGTGGGACATAGCTTCTGTTACGATGTCTACATAAGCCTCCAATAGTTTCTTCGCTTTTTGTTTCTGTAATCCCGATCTCTGGGCCAAGGCCTCAATCAATTCTGCTTTGTTCATGAATGTTTTTATTTAATTAATGATATTCAAGGCAAATGTACGCTTTTCATTGATATGTTGTATCTCCTTTTGCATATAAAGAAATCAGCGTTCATTTCTTATTTAACAACACGTATATGCATTTGTTACGATTTGCGAAACAAAAAATGTTAAATAACCTTTGGTCGCTATATTTGAAAGGCTTTTTTATATACCTGCTGATTGATTTGATATTTATCGTTACTTTTGTCCTGCAAAATAAAACATACGCGAAATGAGAATAGAAGAGAATTACTCGCTGGAGAAACATAATACTTTTCACCTTCCGGTGAAGGCCCGTTGGTTTATGGAATATACGAATGAAGAAGAACTGGGGCGGATCTTCCGGGACGAATATTTTCAGGAATGTTTGTCGTTGCATATCGGAAGTGGCAGTAATCTGTTGTTTATAAATGATTTTAACGGGGTTATCTTGCATTCGCAGATAAAAGGTATCTCTGTTGCGAAAGAGACAGACGATTCGGTATTGCTTCGCATCGGAGCTGCCGAGAAGTGGGACGATGTAGTCGCTTATGCCGTCTCCAAAGGTTGGGGAGGGATAGAAAATCTGTCCGGCATTCCGGGCGAAGTCGGAGCAGCCGCTGTCCAGAATATCGGGGCATACGGTACGGAAATCAAGGATGTGGTCGAGACGGTGGAGACATATAACCAGCTTTCGTTCGAGAAACGTATGTTTACAAATGAAGAATGTCTTTATAGTTATCGGGATAGTTTCTTCAAGAATGAGCATAACGACCCGCACATTGTTACTTATGTAAATATACGTTTGAGCAAAAAGCCTCGGTTTTCTGTCAATTACGGCAATTTGAAAGAGGAACTGGCTAAATATCCAAAGATAACGTTGCAAGCTGTGCGGGATGCTGTGATCTCGATCCGTCGTCAAAAATTGCCTGATTCCGATGAGTTGGGAAATGCCGGAAGTTTCTTTATGAACCCGGTTATTCCGGTTGTCCATTACGAAAAGTTGAAGAGGCAATATCCGGACATGCCGTCCTATCCGGCAGGAGAGGGGAAGATGAAGGTCCCTGCAGGCTGGTTGATCGAGCAGTGCGGTTTTAAAGGCAAGTCGCATGGTGCGGTCGGCGTATATGAAAAGCAGGCATTGGTATTGGTCAATTTGGGTGAAGCCAAAGGACACGAGATCGCACTGGTTGCCGAAAGTATTCGTACGGCTGTTCATGACCGGTTCGGTATCGAGATTATGCCTGAGGTAAAATATGTAGGATAAATGGAAATAACGTTTTTAGGGACGGGGACTTCTACCGGAGTTCCCGAAATAGGTTGTCAGTGTGAGGTGTGTACCAGTTCGGATAAACGGGATTGGCGTCTGCGTACGTCCGTACTGGTGGAGACGGATGGTAAACGGATTTTGTTGGATTGTGGCCCGGATTTCCGTTGGCAGGTGATCCGCAACAAGACGTATCGTTTGGATGCGGTCCTGATTTCGCATGAACATTACGATCATGTCGGCGGATTGGACGACCTACGCCCTTTTTGCCGTGAAAAGGGAGTGGATGTATATGCGGAAGATAATGTGGCGGAAGCTATCGAGACACGTATCCCTTATGTGTTCCGTGCCCATAAATATCCCGGAGTTCCGAACCTGGAACTTCACCGGATCGGAAACGAGCCTTTTGTGGTTGCCGGAATCTCGGTTACGCCGATCCGGGTGATGCATGGGAAACTGCCGATTTTCGGCTATCGTATCGGTAATATGGCTTACTTGACAGATGTAAAATATCTTCCGGAAGAAGAGTATGCCAAACTGGAAGGCCTGGATGTGCTGATTCTGACAGCTCTCCGCCGGGGAGCCCACCCTACGCATGAATCGCTGGAAGAAGCCCTTGTTAATATCGAAAGGATAAAACCGAAGGAAACCTATCTGATCCACATGAGTCATCGCATTGGTCTGCATGCGGAGGTAGAGAAGGAGTTGCCGCCTCATGTCCATCTGGCCTACGACGGATTACACGTTTCTACCGCCTTGTCTCATAGTCTTTTATTTCGTAAGTAATATGATCGTTCTTGTCCCACAGTTGTAAAACGCTTGTTTCTCAATAGTCTAACAAGCGTTTTACAAATGTCAGACACTTGTTCGACATTTGGCGGAAGAAAAAGAAGCAGTTTGTTTTGTGTTAAGACTTGGGTTGTTTGGTCTTAAAAGTTGCTGGCAGAAAAATGAATTATGTCATTTCCTTCATCCGTAATACCCTGAATGCGAAATATTCCGGTATACAGATAAAGGAATGAAGGATTATTTTTCAATAACTTTTGTTGGAGGATGCGATCTCTCCGGCAATCAATTCATATCCTTTATCGTTTGGATGGAGACCGTCACCGATAAACAGGCTTTCGTTTATTTTGCCGTCTTGCAGCAATAGGGCTGTTCCCGGATTGGCAAATTCGTAACCTTCCGTTTCCACCATCTCCTTAATATCGAAGTTAATGTTCCTTACCCATTGTTCCTGATTACGGCGGGGAAGGATGCCGATCACTTTGACGGAGGCTTCCGGTTGCCGTTGACGGATGGCGGAAAGGAGGAAGCGGAGACCTTCGACGATCTCTTTGTCGTTGTTCAGGCCACAATTATTCGTGCCGATCATCAAGACGACTTTTCCGGCCTTATAGCCATCCAGTTCGCCATGGTATATACGCCAAAGCACGTTTTCGATACGGTCCCATCCGCAGCCCAAGTTCTGGAAACCGGCAGGACGCATCAGATCCGCGTGCAGCTCGCCGCGGCCGGGTACCCCATCGTGAACGACGGCAAGTACGGCCGCCCCGGCGGCGGGACCATGTACCTGCACTGCTTCCGGCTTTTCCTGCCGGACGGAACCGTCTTTTCCGCGGCTCCTTCCTGGAAGGGGGATTTCGCCGCGGCCGGGGATCCTTCCCCCATTGCGGCCAGGCCCGGAGTCAGACAGAGAGAGAAGAGAGGGGAGGAAATGAGGCATGACAGGAGAAACGGAAAACAGGGAAGCGGCGTGGACGGACGAAAAGCTCAGCGAAACGGCGCACGGGTACTGGGAAAGCCTGGCTCTCATGAGCGCGGTACACCTCGGCCTTTTCGATGCCCTGGCGGACGGGCCTCTCGCGGACGCTGATCTGGCCCTGAAACTTGGCGCCTCCCTCAGGGGCACGTCCATGCTGGCCGAAGCCATGGCCGCCATGGGGCTCGTCAGAAGAAGCGCTGACGGCGTATCCTCGCTCACGGAGTTTTCCTTCAGCCGCCTGACGTCTTCCTCTCCCCGGAGCGTCCGGGGCCTCGTGGAGCATATGCGCAGGCTCCTCGCTGAATGGACCGTACTCGACAGGGCCGTGCTGGAGGGGAGCCTCCCCCGCCGGGAAAAGACTCCGGAACGGCGGTCGGCTTTCCTCGGGGGCATGGAGGCAGGAACGCT
>OGOV01003407.1_pt1 | contig 10578 bp, 9 predicted proteins | sample 1552711 | NCBI WGS metagenome assembly OGOV01 (sample SAMEA2580216, study PRJEB22360) | human gut metagenome | biome: human gut; feature: human-associated habitat; material: faeces | place: Denmark | collected 2008/2010 | reverse complement strand
CGATGATGATCCAGCAGACACCGATAACGGCGAGCTTGTTCTTGCGAAGACGCTTAAAAGCGTCGCCCCACAGCGTGCGGGACTTGGCGGGAGCAGATGCGGCCTTGGTGGCGGTAGCCTGCTCCTGAGACTGAGAATCAGTTTCCTGCATGAGACGTACCTCCCTTAGGCCTTATCCGACGGACCGCCAAGGCGGATGCGCGGGTCGAGGAATGCATAGCTAATGTCGACGAGCAGGTTAATCACCATGACGACGACGACGATGAGCGTAACGCCGCCCATAACGATGGGCCAGTCACGCATGCTAATGGCGCGATAGACCTCATAGCCGATACCGGGCCAGTTAAAAACCGTCTCGGTCAGGATGGCGCCCGAAAGCATGCCACCAAAGTCGACACCAATATAGGTAACGACGGGGATGAGTGCATTCTTAAGCGCATGCTTGACGATGATCGCGCGATTGGAGAGACCCTTGGCCTTTGCCGTACGGATGTAATCCTGGTTCATGACGTCAAGCAGCTGCGAGCGCATAATGCGGGCGGCATAAGCGGTCGAAACCGAAGCCAGCGTAATGGTCGGAAGCACATAGTGCATCCAATCCTGATACTGAGAGCTGGAACCGCCGGCACCCGAGATCGGCATGGAGATTGCACCGCCCGTAGCGTCCTTGAGGATGACGCCAAAGAACAGCTGCAGCAACATACCGAGCCAGAAGGCCGGGACCGCAACGAGGATCGACGTGGTGAGCGTTACCAAAATATCCCAGAAGGAATAACGCTTTACCGCCGAAATGATACCCGCACCGATACCCATGATTGCCTCGAGCACGATGGCGCACGCGGCAAGTTTGACCGTATACGGATACTTCTGGGCAAAGATTTCCGTTACCGGCAGCTTGCGCTGATACGAATTGCCCAGATCGCCATGAAGCAGGCCGTTCATGTAATACAAGTAACGGTCCACGAGCGACGTTTGAACGGGGTCGCCGTTCTCGTCAAGGATCGCGTTGCCGTCCTCGTCCGACTGGACCAGGTGATAGCGGACGCGAAGCTGAAGCTCCACCTCGGGGGACAGAGCCTTGTCTCCACCGATCAGCTTGATCGGATCTCCCGGCACGATATTCTGAAGGGCGAACAGAATCAGCGTAACGCCCAAAAATACCGGGATGAACTGAAGCACACGTTTAACGATGTACTTACCCATACCACTCCCCTATCTAGGGATTAACCTAAATGGGATGCCGATCGCCAGACCGGCATCCCAAAATTACCATCAGCCAGTTTACCCCAGGTTAGGGAGAACTGTATGTTTCCCATGAGGTCTACGTAAATACTTGACCCTCACGGAAGCTGCAAACTCTTAGGCGAGCTCAGCGGTACCCAGCTCGGCGTGCTTCTGCGGATCGACATAGAGGTGCTTGATGCGATCGGAGCCGACGATGGTGTGCGTGTAGAACATCACCGGGATGACCGGGCAGTCGGCAGCGACCATAGCGTCGGCCTCCTGCATCTTAGCAACGCGCTCTTCGTCGTCAACCGTGGTGCGAGCCTCGTTGACCTTGGCGTCGAACTCGGGGTTGTTGTAACCAGAGCGGTTGTCGCCACCGAGGGAGTCGGAGTGGAACAGCGGATACAGGAAGTTGTCCATGATCGGGTAGTCGGCAATCCAGCCCAGACGACCGAACTGATAGTTAAAGTTCTGGTACTGCTCGAGCAGGGCAGACCACTCGGGGGTATCGGAGACAGCGGTAACGCCAACCTTGGCGAGGTCGCCGATGATGGACTCCATGATCTCCTTGTGGCCACCGTCCTGGTTGTAGGACAGAGTCACGTTAATGCCACGATCGCCGTTAGCACCAGCGGGAGCAACCTTGTCGAGGTACTCGTTAGCCTTGTCGACGTCGTAGGCGCAGAACTCCCATGCGCCCTCCTTGTAGCCATCGATGCCCGGAGGAACAATGCCGTCGGCAGGGGTACGGGTACCCTTGAAGATGGTCTTGCAGATGGCCTCACGGTTGATGGCCAGGGAGATACCCCTGCGCAGGTCGGCGTTGTTGAACGGCTCGGCCGTGTTGTTGCAGGTCAGGTAGTAGGTGGAAGGCTCGGAGCCGAGCAGCATGCGCTCGCCGTCACCCATGGTGTAGCCGTCCTTGGACACGCCGCGATCCTTCTTGGCGGCGTCGATCTGAGCAACGGGAACGTCGCAGACATCGAGGTTACCGGCCTGGAACTCCTTGTAAGCGGTCTCCATGTCCTTGATGACCTGGAAGTGGATGCCATCGATCTTGGCCTTGTCGCCATAGTAATCGTCGAACTTCTTGAGGTTGATCTCCTGACCATCCTCCCACTTGCCGTCCATCATGAACGGGCCGTTACCGACCGGTGCAAGGTAGAAGCTCTTGGCATCGGACTCGGCGCACTCGGGAACCGGGGCCAGAGCCGGGTGAGAGGCGACGAAGGGGAAGTCGGCGTAAGCGGAAGACAGCTTGACGACGAGGGTCTCATCGTCGGGGCAGGTAACACCGCTGAGCTCGGTAGCGTTACCGGCAAGCAGATCGTCATAGCCCTCGACCATGGAAAGGTGATAGGAGACCTCGGAAGGGCCATACTCGGTAGCGATGGCCGACTTGGTGTTGACCAAACGCTCCCAACCGAGCTTGAAGGACTTGGAGGTAACGTCGTCACCGTTGTGGAACTTGGCCTTCTTGATCTTGAAGGTGAACTCGGTGGCGTCGTCGTTGGCCTCGAAGGACTCGCAAGCCAGCGGAACAATCTCGCCCTTCTCGGCGTCATAAGAGGTCAGAGCGTCAAAGAGCTGGTACTCGACCTGAGTGCCCTGGTCCTCCTGGACATTGTAGGGGTCGATGCAGACCGGGTTGTTGATGTAGAAGTTCAGCGTCGAACCGGACTCAGAACCGGAAGTGTCGCCGCCCTTCTTGCCGCATGCGGCAAGAAAAGCCATGGAGCTCGCAGCGAGGGTGCCGCCAACAAAGGCGCGACGACCCATAACGGGCTGGTGGAACATAGAATCAGCCATGCCATCCTCCTTATGAGATAGGACAAAGAAATGTTCAGTCGGACATATGTCGAGACAATCCGATCCGAACCATCAAAACGCCGTCCGTTGCTATGGCTGGTTATGCACAACGGAGCAACGTTTTGCAATACAGTAGCGCATTTTATGCACGATTTGGGGCTAATTCCGGTTAACGGTCGAGAATTTCTTTAGTTGGGCGAAGTATGTGGGGATATTTTGACTCTGTTACAAATATGTAAACAAAAAAGGGTCCCGCACATGCGAGACCCATTGCAAACGTATATCCCCCGATGCTTAGTAGCCGACGATGCCCTGCGGGAAGAAGAACATGCACAGGACGACGCACACGGCAAACACGACAGCCATGATGACGGTCAGGCGGTCAAGGTTCTGCTCCATAACGCCTGTGGCTGAGCTGGAGTTATACAGCGAGCTGGCAATCATATCCGAAACGCCGGTACCCTTACCGGAATGCATCAGGACGAGAATCGTCAGCGCCACGGCAGAAACAGCCCAAACGACAAACAGAAGAATCTGGAACGGACCCATAGATAAGCTCCTTAATAGAACAATTCAAACTCCAGTACTGTACCACAATCCCCCGCTCTCCCCTACCTGCCACTCAAGGACGGGGCGGAAATGGCAGAAATACCAAAAAGGGGATTGTCCGATTGTGGACAACCCCCTTGCTAGAAAACGGTATTTGTTTTCTCTTAGGCCTCGGTGGCGAGCACGCGGCCCGTCATCTCGGCGGAAGGCTCCAGACCAGCCATGGTGAGCATAGTCGGGGCGATATCGGAAAGACGACCGTCCTCGATACCGGTGAGCTGTGCCTTCTCATCAACGATGATGAACGGCACGCGGTTGGTGGTGTGCGCCGTAAACGGATGCTTAGAACCGTCGGAAGCAACGTCAAACATGTGATCGGCGTTGCCGTGGTCGGCGGTAATCAGCGCAAAGCCGCCCTTGGCGAGAATCGCCGGGACAACCTTGGACAGGGCATCGTCAACAGCCTCGACGGCCTTAACGGCGGCGTCGAAGACACCGGTGTGACCAACCATGTCGCAGTTCGCGAAGTTCACGATGTAGAAATCAGCGCGATCCTCGTTGATGGCGGCGACGAGCTTCTCGGTAACCTCGGGAGCGCTCATCTCGGGCTGCAGATCGTAGGTAGCGACCTTGGGGGAAGCGACGAGCACGCGCTCCTCGCCCTCCTTGGGCTCCTCGATGCCGCCGTTGAGGAAGAACGTTACATGGGCGTACTTCTCGGTCTCGGCGGTGTGCAGCTGCTTCAGGCCGTTGGCGGCGATAACGTCGGCCAGGACGTTCTCGGGGAACGTCTTGGGGAAAGCGACCTCGACGTCAAACGTCGGATCATACTCGGTCATCGTCACAAAGTGCGAAAGCTTGATCTGCTCGCGCTCAAAGCCGTCGAACTCCTTGTCCGTGAACACGCGGGTCATCTGACGAGCGCGGTCGGGACGGAAGTTGAAGAAGATGGCCGCGTCGCCCTCGTGGATGCCCTCGTTGTGGGCAGCGAAGGGCTCGACGAACTCGTCGCCGCGCGGGTCCTTCTCGTAGTAGGCCTTGATACCGGCAACGGGATCGGTATCGGCATCGGACGCGTTGACCATGACGTCGTAGGCGCGCTGGATGCGCTCCCAACGATTATCGCGGTCCATGGCCCAATAACGGCCCGAGACGGTGGCAACGCGAGCGTCGCAACCGGTCTCCTCGGAAATCTTGGCCAGGAAGGCGCAGAACTCACTCATGTAACCGGCACCGGACTGCGGGTCAACGTCGCGACCATCCATGAAGGCGTGGACGCGAACGGTCTTGACACCGTGCTCGGCAGCCATCTTGACCAGAGCCTCGACGTGGTTCATGTGAGAATGAACACCGCCAGGGCTCATAAGGCCCATGAGGTGGAGAGTCTTACCGTCAGCCTTGACATCGTCCATAGCCTTGACGAAAACCTCGTTCTTGGCGATGGAGCCGTCCTTGATGGCATTGTTGATGCGCGAAAGCTCCTGGAACACGATGCGGCCGGCACCGATGTTGAGGTGACCCACCTCGGAGTTACCCATCTGGCCGTCGGGAAGGCCCACGTCCTCGCCCGAAGCACCGAGCGTGGTGTGGGGGTACTTCTCGTACAGGCCATCAAGGAAGGGCGTCTTGGCAGCGGCGACGGCGTTCTCGCCATCGGCCGGAGCAAGGCCGCAGCCATCCATGATAATCAGGAGTGCAGGAAGATGACGTTGTGCCATATGTCCTACTCGCCTGCCTTGACGACCATAGAGGCGAAGTCAGCAGCCTTGAGCGAAGCGCCGCCCACGAGGGCGCCGTCAACGTCGGGCTTGGCGACGAGCTCGGCAATGTTGCCGGGCTTGGCAGAGCCACCATAGAGAACGCGGATGCCGTTAGCGAGCTCCTCGCCGAACATCTCCTTGAGGGTCTCACGGATAGCGCCGCAGACCTCCTGAGCGTCCTCAGCGGTAGCGGTCTTACCGGTGCCGATGGCCCAGATGGGCTCATAGGCGATGATGCAGCGGCGCAGCTTCTCGGCGGGGACACCGTTCAGAGCGCTCTTGACCTGCAGAGCGATCCACTCGTTGGTGATGCCGGTTTCGCGCTGCTCCAGGCTCTCGCCCACGCAGATGATGGGGTTCATGCCGGCGTTCAGCACAGCGTGGACCTTCTTGTTGACAGTCTGGTCAGTCTCGCAGAAATACTGACGGCGCTCGCTGTGACCCACGATGACGTACTTCACGCCCAGATCCTTCAGCATATCGGCGGAAACCTCGCCGGTGTAAGCGCCCTTCTCCTCAAAGTAGACGTTCTCAGCACCCACGGAGATCCGCAGATCCTTGAAAGCCTTCATAGCGGTGGAAATATTGCAGGCGGGGACACAGATCAGGGTGTCGCACCACTTGGCGCGGGGCATGATCTTCTTCAGGTCCTCGGCGAATTTCTTGGTCTCGGTGGCGGTCATGTTCATCTTCCAGTTGCCGGCGATGACAGTCTTACGGTATCTGCGGTTCATAACTCTTTTTTCTCCTTTTGTATCTTTGATAACGATGATCGGACCGTTTCGGAGGGCCGTCATGGCGGTCCGAAAAAGGCTCAACAACAAAACTTATTATTTTATAGCGAAAACAAGGGGATTTGTCAAGTATTTTTGAAAAATTCGACTGTTTTTGCGAAAAAATCGTATGGAAAGCGGCAGAATGCTCTGCCGCTTTGTGGGATCGAACTATGTGGAGATCCTGATTTTGCCGGACAGCGATAGCGGGCAAAGCCCGCTGCGCTGCAATTACTTATCCAGCAGGCAGGCCACGCCGGGAAGCTCCTTGCCCTCCATGAATTCCAGGGAAGCACCGCCGCCGGTGGAGATGTGGGTCATCTTGTCAGCATAGCCCAGCTGCTCCACAGCCGCAGCAGAGTCGCCGCCGCCGATGATGGTGATGGCGGAGGTCTTGCTGAGAGCCTCGGCCACAGCCTTGGTGCCCACAGCAAAGGCGGGGAACTCAAACACGCCCATAGGACCGTTCCAGATAACGGTACCGGCATCGACCACAGCGTCGCAGTACAGCTTCACGGTTTCGGGGCCAATGTCCAGACCCTGCCAGCCGGCGGGGATCTCACCGGACTTGACTACCTTGCTGTTAGCGTCGGGAGAGAAGGCGTCTGCGATCACGGTGTCCACCGGCAGCAGCAGCTTTACGCCCTTGGCCTTGGCCTTTTCCAGCAAAGGGTCACCCGCGATGCGGGTAACGGGAACGCGCAGAACGATGGACTGGTTGGCAATGGCAACGTTGTCCGGGTTCTTTTCAGACATGTTGTAAACGAAATAGGCATACTTGCCGTCCTTGGTCTTGCCCGCAATGATAGTCTCCGTCAGGGTGGAAAGAATGGTTTTCTTTTCCATTGTCCATTCCTTGCCGCTCCACGCGCCGTATACATTCAGATCGTCATAGGACACGTCCCCTTTCAGAGTCAGGGTTCCGTTGGGAGAAATCCAGGATTTGGTACTGGAATCATATTTCAGCGTGCTCATCGGCAGCGGCCCCTGCTGCGCCACAGCAGCCAAATCCCAGATATTCCGTTCCCCCGAGGCGAAAATACCCAGGGCCACAGGGGCCACTTCCTGCACCTGCTTCAGCTTCCAGCACTCCAGGTACTTGGCATATTCGTCCTTGGTCCAGCCCAGGCGCTCATCATAAGGAACGGGCTGGCCGGGGACAATCTGGCCGACAAGCTCCTTTTTGTCCTTGTCGGGCAGGGAGGCGAAAACGCCGTCTATCTTTTCCATGAACGGCTGCAGGCTTTCATCAAGCACAACGCTGACGGCGGCGGCTTCCGCCATTTTGCCGACCGGGAGATATTCGTCAACTATTTCCGGCTTTTCCGCTGCGGACAGGGAGGAAACCAGAACAGGGACTATCAGTGTTAAAGCCAGATTACGGAGCGCTTTCATAACGTGTTCGTATATTTTACTCAACAAAAGACCCTTGGCAAGAGTCAAAGTGAGTGTTATCCGTATGTACATCATGAGTTGGAAGTTACTTTTCACTACCCTGTCCGCCGCTCTGAGCCTTGCTTCCTGCGTGTCCACCCCGGCATCGCGCATCCAGAAAAACCCGGCCCTTTTCAATTCCCTCCCGCCCAGCCAGAAAACACTGGTGGAATCCGGACAAATTGCTGAAGGAATGTCTCCGCCGGCCGTTTTCCTGGCCTGGGGGGACCCCTCCGCCGTAGCGGAAGGCCACCTTAACGGGAAATCCGCCACCCGCTGGATTTATTCCTCCCTCCAGCCGGTGTACACCCCTCCCCCCTCTTTCTGGGCCGGCCCCTACTGGGGCGGTCCCTACTGGGGGCCGGGCTTCTACCGTCCCTATTATCCTTATTACAATGATGTCACCTATGTGCCGGTAAACACCGGATACGTGCTTTTCATCAACGGCAAGGTGCAATCTTGGGAACGCAGGCGCTGACGGAAACGGAGCCTGCCCTATGGCACGGAATGCGCCGGCGCAGCAGAAGGAGGGCAATCTCCCGCTGATGCGCCGTTTTTCTCTCCGCGTTTCCTAATGCCGCTCTAATCCCCGCCCCTGGACAGGGGGCGTTCCAGTTCCTCCCGGAATTTGGGAAAGAACTCCTTCAATTCCCCGGAAACCTTCGGATATTTCAGCCTCATCTCCGCCAGGGCCTCCACAATGGCGCACATGCAGACAAGCCGGGAATACCATTTGTTGTCCGCCGGCACCACATACCATGGAGCCTCCCGGGAAGAAGTATGGCGTATCATCTCCTCATACGCTTTCTGGTACTGGTCCCAGAATTCGCGTTCATGAATATCCCCTTCAGAAAACTTCCAATTTTTGTCCGGAGTATCCAGCCGTGCCAAAAGGCGTTTTCTCTGTTCCTCTGGGGAAAGGTTGAGGAATATTTTCACAATGCTCGTCCTGTTGGCGAGCAGGTGGCGTTCCAGGTTATTGATGGATCTGAACCTCTCCTCCCAGAAAGCACTCTTGGCATGGGAGGGATTAAATCCCTCTCCGGCCAGAAACTCCGGATGCACGCGCACGCTAAGGACTTCTTCATAATAGGAACGGTTGAAAATGCCAATCATCCCCCGCCTGGGGAGGCGCGCTACGCACCTCCACAGAAAATCATGGCTCCGTTCCAGCGTGGAAGGCTGCTTGAAGCTGCTGACTACGCACCCTTGCGGATTGACGCCTCCCATCACATGCTTCACAATGCCATCCTTTCCCGCGCTGTCCATCGCCTGCAGCACCACCAGCAGCGCATGAGACTCGCTGGCATACAATACTTCCTGAAGCTGCTCCAGCAATTCGATGCCCTTTTCCAGCTTATCTACAGCCTCTTTCTTGCTGTCTTTGCCCAGCTTGCCGAGATCGCCGGGATCATAGCGGGACAACTTGAATCCCCTGCCGTCCGTCACCCGGTACGGTTCAATAAATTTCCTGCATCTTTTGACCAGGCGGGAAGAAATATCCATCATTTCTATAATGACACTGTCTCTTCTCAAAATGTTGAAACAACAGCAAAAACATCAATACCCCTCTCGTTGGGAGATTCCACCCCGCCGATAGACGACAAACCCCCGGCATAATTCGGAACGTTCATACTTGCCGGAAGACTCTATGGACTGGAGAAAAGCAGCATAATCGGATGGCCGGGAAACTACGATCACCTTATAATCAGACCATTTGTCCTTTAACGGGCCGGGAATCCATCCATAAAACTCCTTTCCGGCTCCATTGCATAAAAGTAAAATGTCAACATGACTGCTCTGCAATAATTTGCAATAAGATACCGCAGAGCGGAAATCTTCACGGCCATACAAATCATTGCAACGAATACGAATATCGCTCACCGCCCAAACAATCATCATTAATAGGAACAGGATAGTTTGGGCAATCCTGGGGAACGACCAATCCCATGACGCCACCAGGGACCAGGCCAGACACAATACAGGCAATAACGGCGCGCAATGCCGTCCGGAAAAACGGAAATCCATCATTTCCGTTCCATAAAGGAATACGGCCCCTGGAAACAATATCAACACCAGCAAAGCAGGAACCAAGGGCCTCTCAGCCCGCTTATTCCACAAAATGATGCCGCAGGCAGAACCGGCCAGAAGAATGGCGCCGGAGATCATCCCTGCCCCCAATCCGTTCATATTCCATAAAGCATCAGGAGTCATGCACATCCTCAATTCTAGACGGGAAGGCCCCATGCCGGCCAATCCCGATAACTCGTACATGGAAGCGCATGCATTGACTATCCAGGAGGAAGATATGGAAACCGCACGGGCGCCCAAGAAAAGAGTGTAAAGATAATATGCTCCCAACCCGGAAAATGGAAAAATCCACCAGAGCAGGGCTCGCCGAAACCTCCGCCCTCCAAACTGCCGGAATGCCATGACCATGAATGCCGCGGCAAAACCGAGCGCCCATACAACCCCTGTCAGGCTTGTAAGACATAAAAAAAACAGAGAACCAAAAAAGACATGGAATTTTACCGGTTCTCCCCGGCTAACCTGCCAAAACAACATGGAGACAGCGCAAGAGGCCGCTATCTGCAACATATAGGGCCGCAACTCGTTAGAATAATAAACAAAAAACGGTGAAATCAAAAGAATCACCAGCGCCTTTGGTTCCTTTCTGAAAAACCAGGATGATAAAAATACCCAAAATATATTAAATAACCTCAGCATCCATTCAGACTCCGCACCCGTCAGATGATGCCACAAAAATAAAAGGTAGTAATAAAAGGCCATTTGAGCATCGCTACCGCCAATTTCACAAATCTTCTTCCAACATCCCTCCATTCCCTGCTGCATGGCGCACAATGCAGTACAACATTCATCAATCCAAAAACTTTGGTTATTCAGGAAAAAAAAGAAAGACAAAAAAGGTAAAATCCACCAATATTTGATGCCCCCGTCATTGCCTTCCGGCGCCCTCTTTTGTCCCCTGCACATAGTGCAAGGCAACATAGCGGATTGTATATCCG
>OGOV01003404.1_pt1 | contig 10596 bp, 4 predicted proteins | sample 1552711 | NCBI WGS metagenome assembly OGOV01 (sample SAMEA2580216, study PRJEB22360) | human gut metagenome | biome: human gut; feature: human-associated habitat; material: faeces | place: Denmark | collected 2008/2010 | reverse complement strand
AAAATTTACAGAATCTATAAAGTTATACATACTGTCTGTTTAGGTTAATATAGCTATTCCTTAGAGCCAGGGTACTGCCCTGGCTTGGAACAGTCTCCTGAACCAGGCATATTTTTTCTAAGTACAAATATAGAAAGAAACTCAAATATAACGTATTAGATGAATTGTAAACCAAACATATATAAATGTAACATAGTTTGATTTTTAAGAGCGATTATAAGTAAAGATATAAAATATTAATAACAACAATAAAAAGTTACAAGATGAAGAAAACTTTATTATTTTCCGTTGCATTAGCGGGGCTGATGCTCGGTTCTTGTTCTAGTAGTGATGATCTGAATGGTGGAGGTAACAACACAGGTTTCAATGAGAATGGTGATGGTTATGTTGCTGTTGCCATCAATCTTCCAACACAGAACTCTGGAACTTCACGTGCCAATGATAATTTCGAAGATGGCACTCCTGACGAGTATGCAGTAAAAGATGCTAAGCTTTTGCTTTTTAATGGTGCGGATGAAGCTAGTGCAACCTTTGTGCAGGCATATCCTCTCACATTAAATACAGGTACTTCTGGAGTAGCCAATAATCAAATTACTACCCGTTATCAGCAGACTGTTAAAATTAGCAGTTCTGGTCTTACTAATAATATTTATGCTTTGGTAGTTTTGAATGATAATGGCCAGAGCTATACTGTCGGTGATAAAATGTCTAAGATCCTGACAGTTAATTCTTCTGACCTCAAAAACACAGGCTTTTTGATGACGAATGCTCCATTATCAACAAAGGTAGGTGCTAATCCATTTGATGGCAAAGTAAATACTTTAGTACCTGTTACGTCTGATAATATTCAGAAGACTCCGGAATCTGCAGCTTCACATGCTGTAGAAATTTCTGTAGAGCGTGCTTTAGCTAAGGTTGAAATGCTTACAGCTATGGCACCAGAACAGACATCTGAATATACTGGTGCAGTTGAAGAAGCGGGTGTAAAGAATGGAAGTAAGAAAATTTTTTATACAGTTACCGGTTGGGAGTTGGCAAATACCAACAAACAGACTTATTTTACTCGCAGCTGGAAAAATGACTGGGCTTCATATGAAGCTGCTGGTGCAACATCTAAATTCCGATTTATTGGCACAACGAGTTTGAACGATGATACAGCTATCCCTGCTTCAGAGTTGTATCGTACATATTGGGCTATTGACCCTAATTATGATTCATTTACAACAGGTGCTTTAGGAAATTCACAAGTTACTTCTACCGATCGGACAAAGATTAAGTATTGCTTAGAGAATACATTTAATGTTTTAAATCAGCAGATTCGAAGTACTACTTGTGCTATTGTTGGTGTTCAGTTATTTACAGCAGATAATGACGCAGCACCTACCAAGTATACTCCTATGACAGATTTTTATACTGTCGATTCAGATCCTACAGTTGTATATGACAAAGCGACTATCGAGAAATTGATTCTTGCCCGATATGTTGCAAAAAACGCTTCGGTTTTGAAAACTCATATTTCTGGTACCGTCAGTGCACAGGATTTGTTGACAGTATCAGAAACTTCTTCTGATGCGGGTGTTGTTTCTTATACCGTAACAGCTAAAACTGATCCCCGTTGGACGACTACACCTACGACAGAACAGTTAGAAAATTTGAAGAGTGGAGTGGATGTTACTGACTTAGAGCATGTTAAGAGTGGTATTAATTACTATTATGTTCCAATTCGTCATTTTGATAATACTGAGACTCCTTGGTCTGCTGATGGTAAAACTACATCTTATCCAAATGATGGTGGTAAGGCAGAACAAAACTGGCTAGGCCGTTACGGAGTACTTCGTAATAACTGGTATGAAATCAGTGTTTCCGCCTTGAAGGGATTTGGACATGCTACCATACCAGATTTGAGTAACATTCCTGACGATGATGATAATTTGAAGGAGTACATCTCTGTCAAGATCAACGTCCTCTCTTGGGCTAAGCGTACACAGGGAGCAACTCTCGGTGAGTAATATAAAACGATAAATATAGAAAACAATAATTGATTAGCGATATGATAGCGCAGAAGATAAATAAATGGCTGAAGGGTGTCATGGCTGCTGCCATGACCCTGACAGTCGTCACCTCGTGCAACGATATGTGGCACCAGGATTACAGCGATTGTCCTAATGGTGTATATGTGAAGTTTAAGTATGATTATAACCTCCAGCGTGCCGACATGTTCAACGACCATGTCGGACAGGTAACGCTGTATGTATTCGACGAGAACGGAAACTATATAACCCAACAGACCGAGACGAATTCTGCGCTATCATCGCCTCTCAAAGATCCAAATTATGTGATGCACGTCGAGAACCTACAGCCAGGTAAATATCAGTTCCTTGCCCTTGCCGGACAGAATGCATACGCCGACCAGTTAACTTCAGGCCGTGCCAAGTTCGTTCGTACCGCTCCATCGGCTACAGGAGATAAGATGCAGAAACTGGAAGTGAATCTCGACCATGAAAATAAGGGTGAGTATGATGAGGTTGTCAACAACAGCCTACCTCTCGATACCCTCTGGCATGGTAAACTGCTGGAGGCAGTAGAGGTATCATCCTCAAAACCTTCTTATGCAACCATCCCTCTGGTGCGTGATACCAAGAAGATTAATGTGGCACTTCGTGACCTTGACTCTCCACAAGATATGGATGTCAATGATTACACAATGACCATCGAAGACCATAATGCCCGCATCCTTTGGGATAACTCTCTTGATGAGAGCCGTAAACTCATTTATACCCCTCATGCCACATGGAATACGGTAGATGAAGACGAGCAGGGCAAGATAGCCCATGCTGACTTTATGACCTCCCGCATTCTGAAGCACGAAGATTACAACCAGGATGGCCGACTCCTGATTAAGAGCAAGGAGACCGGAAATACGGTAGTCAATGTAGACCTGCCTGACCTCTTGAGTCGTCTTCGCACCAGTGAGGAGTACAGTTACAGTGCACAGGAATTCCTAGACCGTGCCTACGATTACAAACTTCAGTTCTTTATCCAGGGTGGCAAGCTCAAGTATTGCTACATCACCATCAGTGTGAATGTACTGAGTTGGAGTAAGCGCATCCAGTTCGAAGAACTCGAAAAATAAGTTCTACCAGGTTTCATGGTAAGCCGATAAAAATAAAGATAGTGTATGTTTAAGATGAAAACGATAATCCTCTCATTGCTCACCCTTTTTCTGGTGATGTCGTTCGCATCCTGTGCGAGCGACACTACTAGAGATTTGCCTGTTGAGAATGACAATAGCAAGGTGTTTTTGTCAGTTTCAATAAACGTAGCTGGTGAGGACTCTAAAACAACAAGAGCAGATGATGATAAAACTTTTGAACCAACCCCTTTTGGAGGAGAAAAGGGCAATGGTGATCATAAAGGAGAAACATATGAGCGAGCAGTAAGTAATATGTCTATGCTGTTCTTTCATTCAGACAAGACAGATTTAACAGATGGCGAAACTACCATAGATCGTGTAATCTATTTCCCAACTGTAACTCCTGATGGCAAACGTACCTTAGCTGTAGAGGTTGATCCGAAGTTTTTGAAAGATACCAATCTTCGTTTCCTGGTCATCGCTAATGTTGGTGATTTGTCAGATTATCGTGGTCGTAAGTTATCAGCAGTGCGAGATCAGTTGATTACTGATGTTTTTAAGCGCACCGATGATGCTACCTTTACCAAAAAAGGAGAATTAAGCGGCTTTTCAGCATTCGTGATGTCTTCACGTGGACAGAGTTCTTTAACTGAGAAAACCGGTAGTGGAACAAAAGATGATCCTTATCTTTTTAATCACGAGATTGAGCGTCTGGCAGCAAGAATAGATATTATGCCCCATGTTCAGCGTTATAAGTTAGATGACAAGACCCATCTGTGCAACTATTGCTATAATGTTACCCAGACGGCAGGAACCGATATAATCGGTGGCTTTGTGCTAGAGTACGTTCGTCCTTATAATGTGTTGACCTCTAAGGAATATGTCTTCCGACGCACAGCTACGGATGCATCATTAGCAAATTTAAAGTATCTGGGGCTGGAAGAAGCTGATGGCAACAAGCAGAACACCAATTATGTTGTAGATCCAACATCTCAAGATAAGAGCTTGGCTAGTTTTAATTATCCTAAAAATACTAACGAGAATTGGGCAAAAGCTTCTTATGAATCTTTTTATCAGACTCGTGATGCTGGAAAGACCCATTCGTATTCTAGTGGTTCAAGGGCTAGTGGTACAAAGCCGTACGATCCAGAGACTGCTTATTATATCCTCGATTACATAAAAGAGAACACCTCTTTTAATAATAATGAGAAATATGCTACAGGTCTTGTCTTTAAGGGTAAGTATTATGAGGCAGAAGACTGGGATGCAGCAAAAAAAGAGCCAATAGCTGGTCATGAATCGAAAGGTAAAGATAAGGCTTACACCTACGTCATTCGCCATAGCGACCCAACGGGAAATGGTACAACTAATGATATAATGCATTATGGCATAGTCCGCAATAATATCTATCGAGTTCGTATCGATGGAATTACCGGTAAGGGACCGGATGGAATGAAGATTACCCTCAACGTGAGAAAATGGGCAACCTATACTCATGAAGAGACAACAATGTAAAGACAAATAGATAAACAGAAAGTATAGTTTGAAATTAAACTTTCAGAGAAAATGAAAACAATTAGAATGATACATACGGCATTGATTCTGATGGTGCTAGCCTTTATCTCGGCTTGCTCCACAGATAGTGCTGACCCTATACAGGGAGACAGTGGAGGCGATAACCCAGGCGACAAGGTTACCGTCCACATGACTCTTTCTACAGCTCCTTCTTCCGGAACCAGAGCTAGTTTGTCATGGAAAGATGGCGTAGATGCAGAAAACATGAAGAGCTGGGTAGTAGCCTTTGTAAAAGATGACAAGGTTGTTTCTTATGCAGAGAAAACGGATGTATCGGCTAATAATCGCATTAAAGATGAAGTCATAATCAAGGATCTTCCTAAGGGTGATACCTATCAGGTTTATTCCTTCGCTAATCTTACAGCTACAGAACTAGGTATCTCTAAAGGTGCAGAAGTTCATTTCGACACCAAGCAGTGGAAGATGAATGGTAATGGCTTCGATGTTACCAAAAATGGCATTCCAATGAGCAATAAGCAGGAAGTAAAAATTGATGCTTCTGGTAAGCCTGACAAAACAGAACTTTGGGTAGTAAGAATGCTGGCAAAGGTTACACTCCAGTTTAAGAATCCAAGTTCTACTCCTTTGGAAATCAAAGAAATTACCATCAGCGATATTACTAAGAACAGCAAAGATAATACAAATGCTGATAACATCATGTTGCTGCCAAAGCATTCAGATGCTTCATCTGGTGCAGATAATGATGAGGTTACATGTATTCCGAATCTGGTAGGGCAGGCTGCAACTGAGAATTATAGATATACGTTGCCTGCTGCAAAGACGATACCTGCAAGTACTGATACTTATAAGCCAGAGAATGAGATTTCATTCTATGTGAATGAAAGCGCAGCTGGCAATACTTCCAAGTATTTCATCATCAACCTGAATACATCTGCAGGAGTCAAGCGTTACGCCCTGTTCCAGGATTGGACAACGATAGCACGCAACGACCATCACATTCTCCCCATCTCATTAGATGATTATAAGTTGAAGTTTGATGTTCAGTCCTTCTCTGCCATCGGTCTCTATCCATCCATAACAGATAACGGAACCACTCTTTCCTACACCTGTTATTACCCGGAAGAGGAATTCCATATCCAGCCAAAGGTAGTAAAGGCAAGTGATGACACAGAGGTAACTGGTATCGATAATACCAAAGTAACATGGGAGTTAATCAAAGAAGGAGGTATGGCTGATGAAACAGCTAATGCCAAGTTGGTGTTTAAAACCCTTCCATCATGGAATACAACCACTGGCTATTTCGAAGGTATCTTCAATGATGACAAAGCAGACAAGCAGAGCGCCCTCTATCAGGTCACCGTCCCTGTGCCAGGTGCCTCAGGAAAAGAACTTATATATAAGATACTTTTCACCAAGGATTTGAGAAGCTATGCTGCTCGTAAATATACGAGACATATTTATAGATATAAATAGAATAATATACTAATATTAAAAAACATTGAAGCTTATGTTTAAGTCTAAGATTTTTAATAGTGTAATGAGATATATGTTGGTAGCAATGCTTGCATTGCTGCCAAATGCTATATGGGCTGGTGATAATTATACGAATAATGTCTTTCTTACTGATGTGAACCGCGTGTCTATTGATATGCAAAGTATCTTTGTTGGAAGTGATAATAAGGCTAAATATAATTATATTGAGTTTTATTTTCTTGACAAGTCTGATGCTATTGTAAATCTAACCAATATAAAACTCGGTTTGTGGGATCAAGAATCTAACGATGCATCTACTTTTTTTAATGGTGATGGTTTCAAGAAAGCTGAGACTTATTATCTTTTTTATAAAGAGAAGAATACTTGGGGATTAAATAACTTGTTTAAGTTTAAGATTAATACAACTGGTGTAGACCTCTCCGGTTATAAGTTTATAGTAAAGGCTTCTAATACGAATAATTTTGAAACAGATAAGACAACGGCAGATGTTACATATACTTATCAGCTTTATTCTCAGAGTGATGTTGATGCTGTAACTTTCACCAAGGCAACTGATCCTACTTCGGTAAAATCTACTTATGCTTTAAAAGAAGGAAACAAATGTATCTTCAGTGGTGCTTCTATATATGATGAGATTAAATCTATCTTGGGTGTTTCGTCTAAAGAAGATATTAAGGACTTCTATATACGTTGGACTATAAAACATACAGATGACACCAAAGTAGATAATCTTACTGTCTCTTCAGAAAAAATACAGAAGCGTGACGATTTTAGCTATATTTACTTTAATAATACAGGTTCCTCAATTCAAGCAAAAGACTTGGATGTTACCTTAGAGTTGCCTAGTGATGAGTCTTGGGATAACATAAAATTATCTTTTGTTATTTCCAAAAATGTCTCTGAATTGACTACTAAATATGGTGTTGTTGAGAAGGAGCCAACTTTGAATGCATTGTATAATATTACGTTGAAAACAAAGTACAACATGCCTTTCAATCATTATGTAGGCCATGCTAATACTGCATTTGAAAAGGGTATGCAGCAGACTGCTGAATGGGAGTACTATGTCTATGTGAAAGATGCTAATGAGCAAGTAGAGTTAGTGCTGCCATTCGACAAATATGAAAATGGAATAGGATCGGGAACGCCACTTGAGCCACGAGGTTATTTCAGATGGTATGATTTTAAAACAGATAAAGCTAATGATAATTTAAGTCCAGTTACAGGGACCGGAGCATCAACTCTTCTGAATCATATTGTATCGGGAAGTAATGATTATGGCTTGTTTGCTTTCAATCTTCCTCAAGACCCTGTTAGTAAGAATGTTGGTGTTATGTATACTGCACCTGCAGGAGCTTCATCTGATGGATGGACTGGTGAAGACATTGCCTGTGATGTGAGCCGTTATATTGATGGTTTAGATGCTACAAAAACTTATCTTGTACATGAGCCTACGCTCTCTATCAGATACATTTTCCATATCCGTTCTGCCAAGCAGTTAGCAGATAATATTATGAATACGGCTATTGGCAAAAATCTTGAAAGAGCAGGTTATAGAACTTATGAGGATGGTAAGTATATAACAGTTGGTATGAAGGATAAAAGTTCTATTGTTACTCTTCGACTGGATTTGTCAGATGCTACGAAATATTATTTCCATCCATTAGCAAATAGTGTATATAAGCAAGATGGAGCTTCTTTTGGTTTCACTAATCGGGTATATTATGCAGATGAAAAGGACAAACTCGTAGAATCCAACTTCGATAAAAATAAATTATGCAAGGCAACTAAGATTGAATGGTGGGCGTATGATAAGACCAAAAAATATTGTTTCTGTTTAGGTACTAAGGCCGACCGTTTCTTTGATTTGAAGATGGAAGATCTTGATAAACCCTGGATGCCTGCATCTATAACGGGATCAAATAAGAGCTTTACATTTGAATATGGAGATCCTGTATTCATAGTTGCATATGCAATGGATGATGACGGAAACCGTTGCCCTATTGCCAACTTCGATGTTCGATTCATGAATAATCATCCGATGACTAAAGATGAGATAACTAAGGCTGGATTAAATAACAGACTGATTAGTTATCTTGACGAGCATTATAAAATGGCTACCAAGCCAATTACATTTGATGACGATGATGTAGAACAGACTGTGGCTGCTCCTACAAGTCCGGATGACAACCAGGACCGTTTACCATCTAAATGGGATCGCCGTGCTTATAGTTTCGTATATCGTGATCTGATTGACTACGATGCTACTAATTATAATGGTCTGAAGGCTATCGGTCATTCTCCACTTCATGGAGATTATTGCTTGTATAAATCTGCCAATGTTAATGGTATTTCCGGTAATGGTGAGTCACTTAGCGATGGATATCTTTGGTGGCAAACTGGACAATTATATGATAAGACTTATGAGATAACCAATGGTTCTCAGTATGGCCACTTCCTCTATGTGGATGCATCAGACGAAAGTAGAAAAATCGCCGCTGCAGATTTCACGGCAGATCTCTGTACAGGACAGCAACTTATCTTCACAGCGGGTGTTGCTGACATGACTAAAGCGGATACTAAGCCACAGATTATGTTTAAACTATTTGGTGTTAAAAGAAATGTCAATGATGATATTGTTGAAAAACACCTGATACATAGTTTTTCGTCTGGTGATTTTAAGACTAATGTAGAAGACTTGAAACCGGCAACTTGGTATCAGGTATATGGTAAGATTACTTTGCAAAAAGAGTCAAATGTAGAGCAGTATTCAGATTTCCGACTGGAGATTGATAATTACTGTAGCAATACTGATGGTGCCGACTATGCTGTAGATGATATCCGTATGTATCTAGCGCCTGCTAAGGTTCAGGTGATTCAGGAAAAGCCGGTATGTAACGGTGCTACAACTGGAACCATCAAACTGAAGATACGTGCTATCCACGAGACCTTGAATGCGATTTTGGGACATAAAAATACAAAGATCTATTTCAGATTTGTGGGTGAAGATGGTAATCCTGTAAATACGGATTATTCTTATACCTTGAAGGATAGAACGACCGGTAATACAAGTACAGTTCCTGGCACAGAATATGGTACTGTTGACGTATACGATTCAGAGGAAACCTGTAAGAACTTTGAAATCGATGGTACTAATATGATTGAGCAAGATAGTGAAGGTGAAACCTATATTGTTATCAGCAATAAGGACTTTTCTTTGACTACGGGTAAGAAGTATTATGTATCTGTATCTACAGAGGATCCAGCCAAGGGAAATGCTAATTGGGGCACACCTGCTGAAGTCTGCTCGGTATACAGTAACTGGTTTGAAATGATTAGCCAGCATCCAGTCATTACTGATACCAAGGGCAATATCGTAACGGATTATAAGATTCCTTGCGATCAAGCTGGCAACTATGAGGTTAAAATCAAGGGACAGTTGACTACAACCGATCCTAATAGTGGCGGTAAGATAACATTGGATAATGTGGAGTTCTTCTGGTATATTAATGATCCTGCAGTAGCTTCCAACAAGCTGAACGAAACAGCCAGCAACACAATCACTATCAGCAAGGAAAAGCTTCCTTTGGGTGAAACACATAAAATCTTTATGTTGCCAAAAGGAACTCAGAATTCAGATGGTTATATTCCATACGAAATCAATGGTAAGACCTATCTGTTGTGTACAGGTGCTATACCGGTAGATTTACGTGTAATGAAGGATGGACCACAGCTTAACTTCGGTTTCAATGATGTGGATTATCCATTCAAGGCTTCTGATTATGAGGCATCGCTTCGCATCGGTTTGCCACAGCTGAAGAAGTTGAAGAATACAGGGTTCCTGGAGATTCCTCTTCATAGTGCTACTATGGGTGATGGAAATGCTATCACTTCGCCACTTACTTTCATTGATGATAGTAAAGCCCCTGCTGTTAAGTCGAAGAGCGTAATTGTTGCATCTACAAACGATCCTTTATGGGAAACGAAGTTGAATACTCAGGTTGCAACATTGGAGAACGAAGAGCTGCCTGCTTTTAATAAAAAGACTCAGACTACTCTCAACCTCAAGTTTGATGATGCTGCAGTTGCTGACTTCCACGAAGGATACTACTATGTACTCCGATTCGCTTACGAGAAGAGAGCTGCTTCTGCTGCAACTACCAACTGCCCTGGCGAGTCTTATCTCAAGGTGAAGATAGTACCGGAGTTCATTACCTGGACGCCTACGGCGGATGGCGGTATGAATGCCAACTGGAACAATGATGCCAACTGGCATCGCTCTTCATCTGCAGAATTGTATGATGATAAGTATACAGATTATCTGGCTTATGGAAGCAGTATGTCGGGTACGCCAACTTCTGCGAAGGATATTCCTACGCAGAACAGCTATGTGCCAATGAAGTTTACCAAGGTAACCATTGGCAATCTGAATG
>OGOV01003402.1_pt1 | contig 10599 bp, 4 predicted proteins | sample 1552711 | NCBI WGS metagenome assembly OGOV01 (sample SAMEA2580216, study PRJEB22360) | human gut metagenome | biome: human gut; feature: human-associated habitat; material: faeces | place: Denmark | collected 2008/2010 | reverse complement strand
GTTTATTTTGTCAAATGGAACTAAGATAATGTATCCGGAAGGCAATGAAAAAATGCAAAAGAACGCTGAATTTTTGGCAAGTTATATCAAAGATCTTACCGGAAAGTCATTGGCTGTACAAGCCGGTACAGACGGCAAAGGAATAATCCTGCAATTAGGTGGAAATGCTGAAAATCCTGAAGGATACCAGTTAAAGGTAACCAGCGACCAAGTGGTTATTTCAGGACCTACGGAAGCCGGAGTATTTTATGGCATCCAGACGTTGCGTAAATCTATTCCGGTAGCACAAGGAGTGGATATCGCTTTACCGGCGGTTGAAATCAATGACTATCCTCGTTTCTCTTATCGTGGTGCAATGTTGGATGTGTCACGTCATTTTTTCCCGGTAGATTCAGTAAAGCGTTTTATTGATATGCTGGCTTTGCACAACATCAACCGTTTCCACTGGCATTTGTCTGAAGACCAGGGATGGAGAATCGAAATCAAGAGTCGTCCTGAACTGACTGAAATAGGTTCTAAAAGAGCGGAAACGGTTATCGGACATAACTCGGGAAAATATGATGGCAAGCCTTATGGTGGATTCTTCACACAGGAAGAAGCAAAAGAAATTGTAGCTTATGCTGCCGAACGTCATATTACGGTTATACCGGAAATTGATATGCCGGGACACATGCAGGCTGCTTTGGCTGCATATCCTAACTTGGGCTGTACTGGTGGTCCGTACGAAGTATGGAAAATCTGGGGGGTATCAGAAGATGTGCTTTGCGCAGGAAATGATGAAACCTTGAAATTCATTGAAGATGTATTAGGGGAAATTATTCAGATTTTCCCGTCAGAATATATTCATGTAGGTGGTGACGAATGTCCTAAGGTACGTTGGGCAAAATGTCCAAAGTGCCAGGCTCGTATCAAGGCTTTAGGTCTTAAGTCTGACAAGAATCATACTGCCGAGGAAAGATTGCAGAGTTTCATTATCAATCATGCAGAGAAGTTCCTGAACGGACACGGACGTCAGATTATCGGTTGGGATGAAATTCTGGAAGGCGGATTGGCTCCCAATGCCACTGTAATGTCATGGCGTGGTGTTGCCGGAGGTATTGAAGCCGCAAAACAGAAACATGATGTAATTATGACTCCTAATACTTATTTGTATTTCGACTATTACCAAACCAAGGATATTGCTAATGAACCTGAGGCTATTGGTGGATATGTACCCGTTGAAACAGTATATAACTATGAGCCGATGCCGGCTGATCTGACTCCGGAAGAGCAGAAATACATCATTGGCGTACAGGCCAACTTATGGACTGAATACATTCCTACCTACAGTCAGGTAGAATATATGGAATTACCCCGTATGGCTGCTTTGTCTGAAATTCAGTGGACCATGCCGGAAAAGAAAAACTATGAAGGTTTCTTGAAGCGTTTGCCTCAGTTGGTAGATATTTATGATGTTTATAAATATAATTATGCCAAGCATGTCTTTGATGTAAATGCTGTATTTACTCCTAATCCGAAAGATGGTACGCTGGATGTTACTTTGTCTACTATTGATAATAGTCCTATCTATTACACTTTGGATGGAACGGAACCTTCCGCTGCTTCCCAGTTGTATACGGAAACATTGAAATTGAAACAGAATTGTACTTTTAAAGCGATTACTGTACGTCCTGCAGGAAATAGCCGTGTGGTTACAGAGGAAATTGCTTTTAACAAGGCTAGTATGAAACCTGTCACTATGTTGCAACCGGTAAACAAGCAATATGAATTCAAAGGCGCTCCCACTTTGGTGGACGGATTGAAAGGTAACGGTAACTATAAGACGGGCCGTTGGATTGCTTTCTATAAAAATGATATGGAAGCAGTTATTGATATGCAGCAGCCGACAGAAATCAGTAGCGCTTCTATTTCTACTTGTGTGGAAAAAGGTGACTGGGTGTTTGATGCCCGTGCTTTTTCTGTAGCTGTATCCGAAGACGGAAAGAACTTTAAGGAAATTGCTTCAGAAAAATATCCGGCAATGAAGCAGGATGACAAGAATGGAGTGTTCAACCATACGTTGACTTTCGATCCGGTGACTGCCCGTTATGTGAAAGTGACCGCTTTAGCGGAACATAGCATTCCTGCTTGGCACGGTGGCAAAGGAAATCCGGCTTTCTTGTTTGTTGATGAAATTTCATTAAATTGATAGTTATATTCAAATAATGACTGTGTGCCAAAAGTGTGATAGAGTACCGTTGGGCGTGAGGTGGAATGCCTCCGTCCATATGCGTAAGGAATGTTGTGTTTGCGTTGGTGCAATCCGTTTCTGGGGCAAGCGGGATGGCTGATTTGCTTTTGGCACACTTTTTATTATTTGCTTCACCATGAAAACATGATCAGAAAAATAATATATGGCGTTTATGCGATACTGGGCATGATGACAATGGCTGCTTGTAGCGGTCAATCGGATGCTTCTGAAATATCTCTTGAGAAAATGCATGGGTTCCCTACAGAGAATACCGGTTTTCTTAAGGGAGTTTCTGCATTATATGCGGGAGTGATTGAAGGAAATTTGCTGATAGCCGGAGGTTGTAATTTCCCTGATATACCGGTAGCCGATGGAGGAAAAAAAGCTTATTATCGGGATATATATATCGCCCCTTTGTCAAATGATACGGCTTTTGAGTGGAAGAAAATAGGCCAACTGCCTCAGGCAGCAGCTTATGGAGTCACTATTTCTACTGAAAAAGGGTTAATTTGTGTTGGAGGGACTACGGCAACACACAGCTTGTCTGATGTTTTTCTTTTATCTTTGCAAAAAGACACCTTGAAAAGAGATACTTTGCCCTCTTTGCCTGTAACTATGGATAATATGGCAGGTGCATTAGTAGGACATTCACTATATATTGTCGGTGGAAATGTAAATGGCATTCCATCCTCGGCCATGTACATGCTTGATCTGTCGGATTTGTCTGGAGGATGGAAAAGAGAAACAGATATTCCGGGTGAACCCAGAGTACAACCTGTTTGCGTGGCACAAGATGGAAAACTTTATGTGTGGGGGGGATTTGCCCCGGCTGTTGAAGGGCATCAGGCTTCTTTGTCAGTAGATGGATATATGTATTCTCCGGAAACGAAAGAATGGTCATCGGTTGCCACCCCGTATGATGCGGAAGGTAATGAGATCTCTTTAGGTGGTGGAATGGGAACCTCTTTTGGCGAGGGTATGATATTGTGTGCCGGAGGAGTTGATAAGGATATATTCTTAAAAGCTCTGCAAGGTATTTATGCGGGAAAAGAATATTTGTCACATCCTGTAGAGTGGTATCGGTTTAATAGAAACCTGCTGCTCTATCATCCGCAGACGGATAAATGGACTACATTAGGCGAATATGAGCAAGGTGCGCGTGCCGGAGCTGTAATAGTTTCGCAGGACGGATTTCATTACATTATTAATGGAGAATTGAAACCGGGCATTCGTACTAATGAAATTAATAGAATTAAAGAAAAGAGAAGATGAGAAGATTGATTATATTGGCGGAAGTTGCATTGGGCTTGCTGTTTGCAAGTTGCACGAAAGAAGAGCAACGCACACTTTCTGTTATTCCCGCACCATTAAAGGTGGAATTACAGCAGGAAGTGTTTTCATTGAATTCGGAAACAGGGTTATATATAGATGCGTCTGAGGGGGACAAGAAGATTTTGGAAGATTATCTGGTGGCTTCTTCCATGAATTTGAAACCGGTAATAGCAGAAGAGGGACATAATGTTGTCTTGAAACAAGTGGCGGAACTGCCGGAGGTAAACTCTTCCGAGGGATATGTTCTGACGGTAACTCCTGAACAGGTACTTATTCGTGCAACTTCCGGGGCAGGATTGTTCTATGGAGTTCAGACTATGCTGCAAATGGTTGATGAAAAAGGATTGCCGGCAGGAGTCATTACGGATGAACCCCGTTTTGCTTATCGTGGCTTTATGATGGATGTTTCCCGTCATTTCTTCGATAAGGAATTTATAAAAAAGCAGATGGATGCTTTGGCATATTATAAATTGAACCGTCTGCATCTGCATCTTACTGACGCTGCGGGCTGGCGTCTTGAAATAAAAAAATATCCCCGTCTGACAGAATTTGCGGCATGGCGTGAGTTTCCTACCTGGAAAGAATGGTGGAATAACGGACGACGGTATGAAGAAGAAGGCAGTAAAGATGCTCACGGAGGTTATTATACTCAAGATGATATCCGCGAACTGGTGGCATACGCTCAGGAGCGTTTTATTACTGTTATTCCTGAGATAGAGATGCCTGCGCATTCGGAAGAAGTACTGACTGCTTATCCTGAGTTGTCTTGTACACACGAACCTTACAAACAAGCCGATTTCTGTGTCGGTAATGAAAAGACTTTTGAGTTTCTGGAAAATGTGTTGACAGAGGTAATGGAACTTTTCCCGTCCGAATATATTCATATAGGAGGGGATGAGGCAGGTAAAGCCTCATGGCCCACTTGCAAACTGTGCCAGGCACGTATGAAAAAAGAAGGCTTGAAAGATGTGAACGAGTTACAGAGTTATCTGATTCATCGTATTGAGGTCTTTTTGAATGCCCACGGACGTAAATTATTGGGTTGGGATGAAATATTGGAAGGTGGTTTGGCACCTAATGCCACTGTCATGTCATGGCGTGGCACGGAAGGGGGAATGAAAGCGGTTGATTCCGGCCACATGGCTATTATGAGTCCGGGTGAGTTCTGCTATTTTGATTCTTATCAGGATGCTCCTGATTCCCAGCCGGAAGCAATAGGAGGCTATCTGCCTTTGTCCAAAGTTTATTCATTTAATCCTGTACCCGATACTTTGAGTGCGGATAAAGTCCAGTTGGTGTATGGAGTACAAGCTAATTTATTCACAGAATATATTCCGACTCCGGAACATGCGGAAATGATGATTTATCCTCGTATTCTTGCCTTGGCGGAAGTTGCTTGGAGTGCCCCTTCTGTGAAGAACTATGATGATTTTCATGTTCGTGCATTGAAAGAGGTAGAGGCATTGAAAGCTGAAGGATACCATCCTTTTGAATTGAAAAATGAGATAGGAAATCGTCCGGGAGCGGATCAGCCCGTACAGCATTTGGCAGTAGGTAAGAAAGTGGCTTACGGACCGGATGCCGCTTATTATCCCGGCTATTCGGCCGGTGGTGACAGTGCCTTGGTAGATGGTGTGATCGGAGGCTGGACTTATGGTGACAGGCGTTGGCAAGGTTTTATAGACAAGAAAAGAATGGATGTGACCATTGATATGGAAAAAGAAACAGAAATTCATTCTGTTGGAGCAGACTTTATGCAGGTGTGTGGACCTGAAGTCTTTATGCCTTCAGAAGTGATCATTTCCGTTTCCAATGATGGTAAGGAGTTTACGGAACTGAAGCGCATGGAGCATAAAGTAGTGAAGGATGACAAAGTGACTTTCATCAACTTTGGTTGGGAAGGAAATGCCAAAGCACGTTACATACGTTATCAGGCATCTTCGGGCGAATTCGGAGGTTTCTTGTTTACAGATGAAATTGTAGTGAAATAATAGAACTTATATAAACAACAAATAGCATGAAGAAACAAATTTTGTTATCGGCTGTTCTGGCTTGTATCTCAGTTTTTTCTGCGGCAGCACAGAAAGAGCCGGTAGATTATGTAAACCCTTTTGTGGGTACTACTAATTACGGTACGACAAACCCCGGAGCATTAACCCCCCATGGAATGATGTCGGTGACTCCTTTCAATGTGATGGGGGTTCCCGAAGGGGATAAGGATAAAGACAAGCAATGGTGGTCCACTCCATACGAATTCAATAATAAATATCTTACCGGCTTTGCGCACGTTAATCTTAGCGGGGTAGGCTGTCCGGAATTGGGATCATTGTTATTAATGCCTACCACCGGCAAACTGGATGTGGATTATCATAATTATGGAAGTTTCTATCAAGGTGAAACTGCAAATCCGGGTTATTATACCAATATACTGGATAAATACAATGTGAAATGTGAACTGACTGCCACTCCACGTACCAGTATGGCACGCTTTACTTTTCCTGCCGGACAAAGCAATATCTTGTTGAATCTGGGAGAGGGATTGACCAATGAGAGTGGTGCTACCGTTCGTTTTGTAAACGACCGTGAGATTGAAGGTACCAAATTGTTGGGAACTTTCTGTTATAATCCTCAGGCGGTATTTCCTATCTATTTTGTAATGCGTATCAACAAAGTACCGGCAAAACGCGGTTATTGGAAAATGATGCGTCCGATGGGTGTGGAGGCGCAATGGGATGATACGGCCGGTAAATACAAACTCTATACTGCTTATACAAAAGAAATAAGCGGAGATGATATAGGAGTGTGGTTTACTTACGATACCACGGCGGAAGAAGTGATTGAAGTCAGTATGGGCGTGTCTTTTGTCAGCATAGAGAATGCCCGTTTGAATCTGGAAAAAGAACAGCCTTTCGGTACAACATTCGACAAACTGCGTGCGGAAGCCCGTAAGAAATGGAACGATGATCTTTCCCGTATCAAAGTGGAAGGTGGAACGGAAGAGCAAAAAGGAGTATTCTATACCGCTATGTATCACACGATGGTTCATCCGAATATTTTGCAGGATGTAAGCGGACAATATCCACAAATGGAGGGAGATAAGATTTTGACCACCAACCGTAACCGTTACACGGTATTCTCATTGTGGGATACTTATCGTAACTATCACCAGTTGATGACTTTGGTATATCCGGAGCGTCAGATGGATATGATTCACACCATGATGGGCATGTACAAGGAACACGGATGGTTCCCGAAATGGGAATTGTATGGTCGTGAAACATTGACGATGGAAGGTGACCCTTCTATTCCTGTTCTGGTAGACAGTTGGATGAAGGGATTGCAAGACTTTGACATTGACGAAGCTTATAAGGGAATGTATAAGTCGGCCACTACTCCGGGCAAGGATAATCTGATGCGTCCGGATAATGACGATTATATGTCCAAAGGGTATGTGCCGATGGAAAGTCAGTATGATAATTCGGTTTCTCATGCTTTGGAATACTATGTTGCCGACTATGCACTTTCTACCTTGGCGGAGGTTTTAGGTAAGAAAGAAGATGCGAAATTGTTCCGCAAACGTTCTATGGGCTATAAAAATTATTATAGCAAGGATTTCGGAACCTTGCGTCCGATAACTAAAGAAGGCAAATTCTATGAACCGTTTGATCCGAAAGAAGGAGCTAATTTTGCACCTAGTCCCGGTTTCCATGAAGGTAATGCATGGAATTACACTTTCTTTGTGCCTCATGATATCAATGGCTTGGTAAAGTTGATGGGGGGCGACAAGAAATTTGTTGATAAATTGCAAAGCGTGTTTGATGAAGGAAATTATGATCCGGCCAATGAACCCGATATAGCCTATCCTTACCTGTTCAGTCGTTTCAAAGGTGAAGAATGGCGTACACAGAAATTGGTGAAGGAATTGTTGGCTAAGTATTTCACAACTAAGCCGGATGGAATTCCCGGCAATGATGATACGGGTACGATGTCTGCATGGGCTATATTCAGTATGATGGGATTCTATCCGGATTGTCCGGGTGTGCCCGAATATACATTGACCACTCCTACTTTTGATAAAGTGACCGTTCAGCTTGATCCTAAATATTGGGGCAAGAAAGAATTGGTTATCAAGAAAGAAGGACAAGGGGATTATATAAAGGAAATCAGACTGGGCAATAAGAAGATTAATAAATATTTGATTTCGCATGATGATTTGATCAAGGCAGGTGAAATTACTTTTATAGTAACAGAAAATCCTAATAAGAAATAACTATGAATACGAAACGATTTTTGTGTGCTGCGTTAGGAGCTGTTTGTTATTTTGCTTTTTTGCAAGCGCAGGTACGTACAGAGCAGACTTTCGAAAAAGGGTGGAAATTTACGCGTGAAGATAATGCGGAATTTGCCAATCCCGGTTATAATGACAGTAAATGGCAGAACGTCACCGTTCCTCATGATTGGGCGATTTATGGTCCGTTCAGTATCAATAACGACAAGCAGGAAATGGCTATTACTCAAGATGGACAGACCGAGGCGATGGAACATGCCGGACGTACCGGAGGTCTTCCGTTTGTAGGAACCGGATGGTATCGCCTGAACTTTGATGCTCCTGGTTTTGAGAAAGGCAAGAAAGCGACTTTGATATTTGATGGAGCAATGAGCCATGCCCGTGTTTATGTGAACGGGCAGGAGGCCGGTTATTGGCCCTACGGTTATAATTCTTTTTATGTGGATGCGACCCCTTATCTGAAACCGGGTGAGAGGAACGAACTGGCAGTCCGTTTGGAAAACGAGCCTGAATCATCACGTTGGTATCCGGGGGCCGGATTGTACCGCAATGTTCATCTGGTAATCAATGAAGATACGCATATTCCTGCTTGGGGGACGTATGTTACCACTCCTGTGGTGACAGACAAATATGCAAAAGTGTCTTTGAAAACTTCTTTGGTTAGCCCTGAAGGAGCTAATAAGGATAATTACCGTATTGTGACGCAGATCAAGGATAAAAACGGCAAAGTGGTTGCTACCGGGGAAAACAAGTTGAGTGTTTTTGATAATGCTTTGTTTGAACAGGAGTTTGCAGTGGCTAATCCTGAGTTGTGGAGTCCTGATACTCCGGTTCTTTATACAGCTGAATCCAAAGTATATGAAGGGAATACCTTGAAAGACGAATATACCACCCGCTTTGGTATCCGTACTTTGGAGATTGTCCCCGGCAAGGGCTTTTTCCTGAATGGAAAGCTGACCAAATTCAAAGGGGTATGTAACCATCATGACTTGGGTCCGTTAGGCGGTGCTGTAAATGATGCCGCTATACGTCGTCAGATTCGTATTCTGAAAGATATGGGTTGTAATGCCATCCGTACTTCTCATAATATGCCGGCACCCGAATTGGTGGAGGCTTGTGATGAAATGGGTATGATGCTGATGGTGGAGTCTTTTGACGAGTGGAAATCGGCAAAGATGGCCAACGGTTATCATAAAATATTTGATGAATGGGTGGAGAAGGATCTGACTAATCTGATCCGTCATTACCGTAACAATCCGAGTATTGTTATGTGGTGCATCGGTAACGAAGTACCCGACCAGTGGAATGGCAATAACGGACCAAAGCTTTCGCGTATGTTACAGGATATCTGTCATCGTGAAGATCCTACCCGTCCTGTAACACAAGGTATGGATGCGCCTGATGCTGTAGTAAATAATAATATGGCTGCTGTGATGGATGTGGCCGGTTTCAATTACCGCCCTCATAAATATCCAGAAAACTATAAGAAATTGCCTCAGCAGATTATTCTAGGTAGTGAAACAGCTTCTACAGTAAGTTCGCGTGGCGTCTATAAATTCCCTGTTGTCCGTCAGGCTATGAAGAAATATGACGATCATCAGTCTTCTTCTTACGATGTGGAACATTGTGGTTGGTCCAATTTGCCGGAGGATGACTGGATTTGGCATGAGGATAACGCATGGGGTATCGGAGAATTTGTATGGACGGGCTTCGATTATTTGGGCGAACCGACTCCTTATTATACTGATTGGCCCAGCCATTCTTCTTTGTTCGGTATCATCGACCTGGCCGGATTGCCCAAAGACCGTTACTATCTGTACCGCAGTCATTGGAACAAAGATGAAGAAACGCTGCATATCCTTCCTCATTGGACATGGCCGGGACGTGAAGGAGAAGTGACTCCTATTTTTGTTTATACAAATTATCCGTCGGCAGAAGTGTTTATCAATGGCAAGAGTCAGGGTAAGCGTACCAAAGATTTGACTGTAACGGCTGAAAATAGTGCGGATTCTGCTTCCATAGCAGATTTCAAACGCCAGAAACGCTACCGTTTGATGTGGATGGATACAAAGTATGAGCCGGGAACCGTAAAAGTGGTTGCCTATAATGATAAGGGGGAAGCTGTGGCCGAAAAGGAAATCCATACGGCAGGCAAGCCCGACCATATAGAACTGGTTGCAGATCGCAATGAAATAAAGGCTGATGGCAAGGATTTGTCATTTGTCACAGTAAGAGTGGTGGATAAAGAGGGTAATCTTTGTCCCGATGCGCAGCATCTCATCAAGTATTCTGTAAAAGGTGCGGGAACCTATCGTGCCGGTGCAAACGGAGATCCCACTTCATTGGAACTTTTCCATGTTCCGCAGATGAAAGTGTTTAACGGAATGATGACTGCTGTTGTGCAAAGTACTGATAAACCGGGAGAAATCATATTGACCGCAACAGGTAAAGGACTTAAATCAGGTAGGCTAGTTTTAATGAGTAAGTAAAAAGATTTGTTTCAATTTCCACTATCTGTGCCCCGCTTGATTTTATTAAGCGGGGCTTATTTATTAAAAAAAGTTGGAAAATAATTGGGGAAATCTGTTTTAGAAAGTGAAAAAGTTGCTATTTTTGTTGGCAAATTTAATATGCCAATTAAAAATTCTAACTTATCATAGTATCATGTTGACCCAAATCATTAACGCAAAGATTCTTACCCCACAGGGCTGGTTGAAAGACGGTTCTGTTCTGATAAGCGATAACAAGA